>LWDU01035507.1_pt1 | contig 13552 bp, 11 predicted proteins | sample 727161 | NCBI WGS metagenome assembly LWDU01 (sample SAMN04566230, study PRJNA314399) | hydrothermal vent metagenome | isolation source: deep sea hydrothermal plume seawater | place: Mexico: Gulf of California, Guaymas Basin | collected 2004-07-11 | reverse complement strand
CCTGTTTCTTTCGGATCAACGTAGAGCCACCCGATGGTACTGGCATCAATGCCAATGAACCCGACGATACGAGTCTCGTCACACGCCACCAGCTTGCGTGAGTTTAGAAACTCCTGTAAGTCGTTCTTGTCATCTGCAAGCCGCACAAATGCCCTGGGGTCACACGAGCCTTCAAGCTCAATGGGACGTGCGAGATCATGAATTTTACTGACTTCCGGCCAATCTCGCGCTTCGTATTCCCGTGTAGAAATATCACTCACTGAGTTTTCCAGTTCTTTAAGTTGATGCAGCTGCGCCACTTAACGCTAGTAGTATTTAAAGCAGCATATCCAACACCCTGCCCCTCTGGGCTTCACCACCAAACCTGCACGTCCGCTGATCATTTGGCTTGAAGCTTTAACACAGACTGCCGGACCCCGATGGGCGCATTAGCTATTCGGCCCGCCGGGCTTCCAGCGCATCGCGAACCGCTGCATGTTCCTTCTCATTAAAAGAAAAACCCATGAAGATGATCGCGCCAAACAGGTAGCAGATACCCGGCAGCAGGCTGAAGAGGCCGAGTATCCAGTACTGTACCTGCTCGTTCTGTTCGATATTCGGCATAAAGCCTGAGAACTGAAGCGCCAGTCCCGTGAAGAGAGCCGTTAGCGACCCCGCCCCTTTACGAATTAAATTCCAAACAGCAAGGTATGAGCCCTCTTTTCGTTCCCCCGTTGTGTATTCATCGAAATCGATAATATCGGCTTTGATAGAGGGTGCGGTCACTGCAGCGCAGCCGCCACAAAGACCGAAGATAAAAGTACCTGGCCAAATCAGGTACGAGAATTCACCGGGGGTGACCACGAAGAATGTCAGAATAAACATGAAGGCCGAAACCCACATTGTTGTGCCCCATAGCCGTTTCTTGCCGTACCTTCGTGAGAGCCAGATGAACACCGGTGTAAAGGCAAACTGCGGGATCACGTATGTGATCAGCAGTGGCACCATATATGCTTTCATCGGCAACACATACTCGAGCAAATATGGCACTAGCAAGGCAATGCTGGAGGCACCAAAAGTCTCGATGCCATACATGATAAGCAGCAATCGCGCATGTTGGTTTTTGAGGATATCGATGAACGATTTGGTTATAGTGCCACCGCCTCGACCCTGGTAGTCAGTTCGCTCCGGCAAGACCCAGCCTGACCACATCACCAGCACTGCGACAGTAATGCCACAGGCAATTGAAAGGATCATCGCGACACTTCGTTTGTCTTCCGACATATTCATGATCTGCAGCGCGCCGAGCCCTATCAGCAAACCAATTGCTGCCAGCATATGGGTATAGCCAAACAGGCGCGTACGCTCATGATAATTAGGCGTCATTTCCACGCCAATCGCCCCATGGGGAACATAGAATGCAGTACTGGCGGTTTCATAAACCAGCAGCGCAATACCCATCCAGATCACGACGGATACACCGTCCAGCGCAGCCGGTGGAGACCAGATCATGACCATGCCAATGCCCATCGGGATGGCAGAGCCCATCAACCAGATACGACGACGACCAAAACGGGATTGCGTGTTGTCAGACAAGTAGCCAACCAGCGGGTCAGATACGGCATCCCACATTCGTGAAGCAGCAAGCAATATACCCATGGCGGCTGGTGCAATCAGCAAGACATCCGTTGAAAATTTCATGAGATAAGTACTGAATAAGATGCCGAGAATACCCACACCGATGCGCGGTGCAGAGTAGGCCCAGATAACACGGTTACTCAGTCGCTCAACGCCGACGGCGCCAATTGCTGAATCAGAAGTAGTTGTAACGAAATCTGTCATGCCGCTCAGTATAAACACTCACGCTGACCAGTGCTGAAATCTGGGGATTGGATTTCACCCGTAAAGCAGATGGTTCGACCAGGCGTTGTCTTAGGTATCTGCGCCACCACGCCTGCGATAGACTCAGCCCCATGCAAAACATGATGCATCAAAACGAAATACCCATTGGTCTCGAATTGGTTCAAAAGCTTTTGCGCGATCAGTTCCCTCAATTCTCGGGCCTGCCCTTGAGCCAGCTTGCCGCATCAGCTTCAACAAACCTGCAGTTCCGTCTGGGTGATAGTTTGCTGATCAGAATGCCTCGTCAGCCAGGCGGTACTCTGTCAATTGACAAAGAGTATCGTTGGACAAAACCAATCGGTGATCTGTTACCGGTTGCCGTACCTGAATTCATTGCCCTGGGCGAACCGGCCTTTGGTTATAGCGAGCGTTGGGCAATTCTAGAGTGGCTCGATGGCGAGATGCCAAAGGTCTACGACGCCAAAGATGCCATCACAACTGAGCGTTCACAGTTGGCATTGAAACTGGCTGAAATAATTAGCGCTCTTCGAGAGATTGACTTACCTGCGGCAACGATTCAGGACAGTCAGCTGCAAACCTATCGTGGGGATTGCCTGATCGACTACGACAAACAAATGCAACGAAATATCGAGCACTGCAAATCTATCAAAGATCTCGAACTCGACTACGATGCTGTACGCGACATATGGGCACACGCGATGGAAGTGCCGGGTTCGAGGCAGGTGTTTCGTCAGCAACTCGATATCGGCGATGCCGAATGGATGCGCGGGCGTGCCTGGGCACTGGCGATCGCGCTAATGACCTTCCCCTACTACTGGGACACGATGCCAGGACGCATAAAAAGCCGGTTGGCGCTCGCACAGTCAGTCATTACCGATATAACAAGTTAGTGGGCATCGGCCGGAACGCAGCAAAAGAAACTGAGAAACCGCGCATCGTCTTCATCATGCACAAGATCCAGGTACCCGAACTCGCCGGGCTGCCTACAGATCCCGGTACAAGTACCCCGCCTGCTACAGGTATCGGGATACCCGTTTAGCGATCTGTCGAACCCGCAGAAATTCATGCTCCAGGCGACCACACTTCAGGTAATCCTCGAATTCTCTGGCAACGTAAGCTGGTAGATACCTGCCCTGCCCCGACAGCATATTTTGGAACTGAGGCCAGTGTTCCTTAACCAGTTGATAAAGCAGCGTGTTCTCTGGCTGATGTCGTTATAGGCGGGAACAAGATAAATCCGTTTTTCAAAACGGGTCATGAACTTCTTAAAATCGAGCTCGCCGTCCAGCACATACACAGATGATATGTGCATGGGTCCACTTGCCGATTCCATATAATTGAAAGAGGCGTCGGCCTGGGTTAGTCGCATATCAGTCTCCATGTGAACCAATCACTAAGCGCTGGCGATCAGGTTTGCACCAGTTCCGAAAATGCAGTTTTGACGCTAGTCTTCCGGGTGATGACCTAATACCACCTTTCCAATATATTCCCTGGCTTCCGACGGCGAAAAGGGTTGCATGAAGGGACCTGCGCGCACATCGCGATATAGCCTGGACAGTGGGTTTTTGTCCATGAATCCCCCACCACCCACAACATCCATGGCCCGGCTGACAACCTCTATGGCATTTCGGTTTACAACCCATTTCATACTCTGGTGATCTTTCAGCAGTTCATGCGCGGCGACGAGGGTAGTCTCTTTACCCTTGTGCTCCTCCAGAAAGTTATCCGCAAGCTGCCCCATCCGCCCGAGCATTGCTTGCGCTGTTGCCAGGGAGATTTCCATTTCCCCTATCATATGTTGTATACCCGGCCCTTCTGATGTACGCCCCTTACCGGCTTTGGGTTTTGTCGCCGTTGCATTCAGCGCCAATTCATTTGCATACTCCGCAATTCCAACAAACACACCCAGTAACGGCAGGTTTCCCAGATTCCGGTTCATCAATGAATTAACGCTCCACTTACCCCAGGGAGCCATGGGGCGGACCATGGATTCAGCAACAAAGACATTCTCGAACACAATAGACTGGCTGCCTGATGCGCGCATTCCCATGGCCTGCCAATCATCCTGGGGTTTCACCCCGTCGGTTGAAAGTGGCAACATCACCGAACCAATAGCATCTTGAGAGGCCTGGCCTGAAAGTTGCGCCGCGGGTATACGCAGATTCATCGCCAAATGGGAGGCTATCGGTGACCCGGTAACAAATATTTTCAGGCCGTTAATATGCCAGCCGTCGTCTGTTTTTGTCGCTTGCGTCAGCGGATGTAAATTATCAGTGCCGGGTTCCGTCGCAGTCGCACAGATATACATGTCGCCTGCGACGATTTGCTCGAACTGCTCCTCCAGGCGCGTCGCGACAGCTTCATTGCCCGCTGCTCTCGCTGCATTCCATGCCTGTGCTAGGCCTCTGGTTACCCCGAGGTGCATATTCACGGCAATGGCAACCGAGCCATCACCCCGGCCAAGGCGAGACATCCCGGCCATCCAGTCATGGATAGAACTGAGCCCAAAGCCGCCACAGGCTTCCGGTACAAACGCAGTGACAATACCGGCATCCCTCAAATCCGCAAAATTGTCGAGATCGACACTACTGCTCTGATCAGCGGCAGCCGCGCGACTACGTAACCTGTCGTTAAGACTCTCAGCGGCGCGAACAAATTTCTCACCGGCCGCCGTGGCAGGTGTCAATTCGTAACTCATGGTCTATCTCCTATGGGCGCAAGTACCAATAAGGGTATTGGCTCTAGTAAAGGTAAAAAGCAGGTTAGTTGCAGCGAGTGCTTTACAAAAAGTAATAATCCTTTGGATTAAGTCGATAATGACTCATCCAACGGCAGGTGATCAATATCTCCATGGTGAAATTGTTGCTGGTGGTGTGACATCGTAGTATTTGTTACCAAAATGCATTTACGCATGCTCACGGTTTCCAACAACTTAATAGTGGGGACAGGAAAACAGGGCCAGGATTTCTGAATCATTAAAGTTATCTGAGAGCGAGATAGACCGGCTCATGTTGTCGGAATCCCACCTTAGAATAGCGACGGTGGGGCCAGGCAGTGAAATCAATTTAATGCCAATGACCTTTGGATGGGCAAATGGCCTCGTTTATATATTCGCGCGCGGGCAAAAGGTGGCAAATCTGCGACGAAAACCGACCACGACCATTCTTATCGACACGGTTGGCAGCTGGCGCGAACTTCAAGGCGTGATGATTCGTGCCAGGCGAAAATATTGGAAGCCACAACCGTACACAACCAAAAATGCGCGAAGGAATCGCTGCTGGCTACTGTGATGCTTTCGCCGACGTAGAAGCCAGCTTCAACTTCAGTCTTTCGACCTACCAGCCCAAAGCATTAATTGTATGGGGTAGCAGCTACTCTGGCGCCTTGTTTTTCAACTTGCCTCAAAACATTCCAAAGATATATCCGGCGTCGTCGGATTTTCAGTCGCCTCCAGAGGACCGCTAACTGATTGCCGGGCTCGACTATACCTGGATGACGTAAAGACGGAATCATTTATCCTCTGTCCCTCCTCTGAAATGCAAAGGGAAAGCACTCAGATCCAGATGCACCACTTTGAACAAAAAGGTGCAAAAACCGTCGTCATCGATCGGGGTGTCCACGGTTCGTCCATGTTGGTAGACCAGCGAACCGGACACGAGATGACCAACGCCCGGCGACTTGTGATGAGCTGGCTTAAAAAAAACCAAAATTAGGCATTGTTCTTTATCCAAGGGTTATGGGGACTTTGAGTCTTCACCATCAGACTCGGCACCTTCACTGCGCGACTCCTCTTTTTCGTTAACTTCATCGGCCTCAACAGAAGCTTCATCAACTTCTTCGAATTCTGCTTCTACAACGGCTGGTTCATCCGTCCACTTTGCACCACCCGGTTCTTCATTGGGCCAGGGTGCAAATGGAAAGGGCATTGCTTCGATGTTAAAGGTTACAAACTGCAAGATGTCGAATGCGTAGACGGTGAGATTATTGCCAAACTGCAACAAGGGCTCGTTGACTCTGCCAGTAATCAGCACACAGAAAAACTGGTAGATTGCGATTAAGACGATGATGAATTCAGCAATATTGTAGGCAATTGTAAAAAGCAGCATATACAGTCCGCGTAGCCAGATACTGCCATCAATCATTCTTTCTCGGGTTTCTTCTTTCATTCCTTTATCCATTACTTCGGGTGACGTCTATCAGAACGCAATAATGATACCAGCAGGCTTTGTTCATATTTTTCAGTATGTTAGGATCAGAACATAGAATAACTATTGGTCAAATTCGCTAAATGTTACGCATACCCCAACGATACGGGGCTGAATCGAGTGTGAATTATGAGTGAGGCAATACAAAAGCCGTTTATCGTCGACATGGATTCCCATGTCATGGAGCCGCCAGATCTCTGGGAGAACTATCTCGAACCCAGGTATCGCGATCGAGCCATTCACATTCGCAGGAACAGTGATGGAATCGAAGAACTGGTTGTTGACGACAAGGTTTTGCTCAAAGGACGTCTCGCAGCACTCGGCGGGGTCGAGCACCCGGCGCAGACTCTTTTTACCCAGCCTGATGTTCCCTATTTAGAAGGCTGCCCACTGGCGAGTTACGACACCCAGGCCAGGATCGAATTGCTTGATGAATGGGGCGTGGATGCAGGTGTGGTGTTCCCGACCATCGGTATATTGTGGGACAAGGAAGATGACCCGGAACTCGCCATGGCATACGCTCGCGCCTATAACAATTGGCAGTGGGACTTCGCCTCCCCTGCTCTGGACCGCATTCTTCCGATTGCCCACATTCCCCTGTATGACGTTGATCTGGCGCTCGAGGAATTACAGCGCTGTTTAAAGCTTGGTTTTAAAGGCATGTTTATGGCACCGGAACCCGTTTGCGGCAAACGTCCTTCACATCCTGATTTTGATCCTCTCTGGCAGGAGTTGGTTGATGCCGACCTGCCTGTCTGTGTTCACCTGATTGTACGATTTACCCGGGCACTTAACCTGTCAGCGACCAGCTGGTGGGATAGTGAAAAAGAGCCCATGAATACCGTCTTCTCATTCGCTCTTGGCGGCACCATGCAACTTATTCCAGCAACAGCTGCACTCATATGTGACGGCCTGTTCGACCGGTTTCCAAAACTAAAAGTGGCCATCGTAGAATCAGGCGCCGGATATGCCAGTTATCTAATGGACCGTCTGGACGAGAAATATGACCGGTTTGGTGAACTTACCAACCTGAAGCGACGCCCGAGCGAATACATGCGGGAAAACTTCTGGTTTGTTATGGACCCGTCTGAGCGGTCCATTGATGCCCAATGTGATCTGCTTGGAGAAGATCACTTTCTATGGGGTAGCGACTACCCGCATATTGACTCGCACATTGGTGCTATTGCTGAAGTTCATGAGGCGCTAGCCCCCATGAGCGAGCATCGTCGAAACCTGGTGCTTGGCGGCAATGCTGTGAAACTGTTCAATCTTTAGCTGGCAACAAATCTCTATAGAAATATGACAATCAAGCCTGAGTTCTCACTTCACAATAACCATGCCATCAAAGGATTCTCGAACTCACAGGACCACTCACGATGGCTAGAGGAATGCTTTTAATTCCCCGTAGCCGATATGCACAATGCCAGCGGATTCGATATACGCTTTCATTTCCGGGTCGCTCCAGGCGATAAAGTCGGCATGGCGGGACCCATAGGTGTGTGCGATTGCACGCAATTCATCCCCGTCGGTCGCCGGGTGAAACAGCAGATGAGTTAAGCCAGGATTAATGCCATCCACGAGCTTCCTGTAAAACGCTTTTTTATCATCCATATCGATCAACGTATCAATAATAATCTCATCAAGTGTCGGCACCGCACTGGTATTTACTTTATCGAGAACTTCGAGATACTCGTCGGAGTTTTCAATTTGCTTGAGCCCCTGGAGCCGCTCCCTCGTAATATTGGGGAGAAACGCAGGCACACCATATTCCTGGGCCAGTGCCAGATAGATAGCCAGAAACTTGGGATGAACAACTGACCCCATATGCGTATCAATGTGCGTCACGTTAATACCCGCAGCGAGTGCTGTCTCTATCTGGGCCCTCATCTCAGCTTCGGCCGCGGTTTCTGTGACGTGCCGAATCGCGTCTTCCCGGGTGTGCCACAAGTAGCCTTCACTATCGATGAGCCCACTGGCCTGGTCTCGCGTACTCAGCGCGGCCCAGCGGAAGGTCGGGTATTCCGCGGTCAGGGTCAGGTGAACGCCGACATCAAAATCGGGGCGCGCATTGCAGATCTTTGCTGCCTCCTGGAACCAGGGCGCATTGACAATGATAGACGCACAACTCGCAGCGCCGGAATCCAGACAGGCTTCCGAGGCGACATTGGCTGCATGACAAAAGCCCATGTCATCAATGTGAGTGATCAGGACTCTGTCATCAGGCCCGTAGCCCATTTTCTTCAAAAACTCGTTCAATTGATCACAACCTCTCTACAAGCACTAAGAATAATGCACGTTGTAGCAGCAATCTACTAAAGAGATATTGAATCCGGACTACAGGAGAATCTAGCCCATCATCTTTTGGTAAGATTCTTAACATCTGGCAAGACATGTCTTTGGTATGCAGCCACATGTTTGCACACTGTTTACGCAAGCTTTGCATTTGACCTTTTTGACATTAATCAAACGGAACAATCAACATGTCTTCGACTATTCCCATCAGCGGTATATGCCATGATCAATTTGAACTGGTAGAGAGCGCCTTTAGATCCAATTTCACAGGACATGGTGAAGTGGGTGCGCGAGTTTCCGTTATAAAAGATGGCGAAATTGTTGTAGACCTCTGTGGCGGCCACACCACAGAAACTAAACAACAATTGTGGGATGAAAGTACGCTCATCGTCTGCATGTCGGTCACCAAGGGGGTCGTCGCCCTGGCGGCACACCTGCTTGCAGAGCGAGACCAACTCAACTACGACGCACCCGTCGCTGAATACTGGCCTGAATTCCAGAGCAACGGAAAGTCCGCCATTACCGTGCGTCAGGCCATGGCGCACCAGGCATCACTCGCCATTATTGATAACGCAGAGCCCGGCGATATCCTTGACTGGGATATTTTTACTTCAAAAATTGCCCAACAAGCTCCTAACTGGACCCCGCTGACAAATGAGACTTACCACTCGGTCACCTTTGGCTATATTGTCGGGGAGTTGGTCAGGCGAGTTGATGGAAGGTCAATACAACGATTTATTGCTGAGGAGTTAGCAGGCCCGCTGGGCGCCGACTATATTCTTGGCTGTCAGGACAAGGATCTCTCTCGCATTGTGCCTCAGATCTCGAATCCTGAAAACGAACTGATGGCCGGTGGCTTGATCAATGAGAAGACATTAGCCATGTTCGCACCATACCCGACAGACCCCGCGTATGGTGGGTCAGATGAGTCTCTAAAACTTGGGTTTCCCTCGGGTGGCGGTGTCTCTAATGCCCTGGGCATTGCAAAATTATTTGCGCCTCTGGCCATGGACGGAAAATACAACGGCGTACAGCTGTATAGCCAGGAGACCATTGACCTGATGTCGACGCAACAATGGCATCATGATGACTATTTGTTCGGGAATGAATTTCGGGTTGCATTGGGGCTGTTGCTTGATTGCCCTTTTAATCATTGGGGGAGAGATGGCAATGTTGGTTCTGCGGGCGCTGGCGGCTATACCGTGTTTGCTGACCCTGAAAACCGCGTTGCTTTTGGATACACACCTAACAGGTTTACAACAGGTTATGGACTTGGTGAAGAAGAAAAGCGCCTGGTTGATGCAATGTATCAGTGCCTGGCCTGACTATCGAGGCGAAGGAAGTATTGCACAGGATTACCCAGCGTACAGCCACCTTCGGGGATCTGACTGGACATCTTTCGAAGGAAACCGTACATGGCAGGAGAGTACCATCCATCGTGGCAACGACGAGGTTTGTAAATTAGAAATCATGTAATATGAGGGGGTTATCACCTCCGGGTCGTGTCGTGGATAAATCTGACGATTTCCGCGTAAACAATGAACAACCGCCTGCGGGCGCTTCAAGCGCCCGCCCAGTTGTTTTATTACCTGATGTTTCCTTTCTTTTGTTTGCTGAATTTACTCGTGACGGGTTCGACCTGGTCATTACAAATCCAGATGGCAAACAGTTTATTGTTCATGACTACTTTTCTTTTAACCCGCCACCGAATCTTGTGCTGGAAAATGGCGCGGGACTATCGCCGGAGATGGTGGCTGCACTCATGCAGGTACCTTTTGATGGCGTCATGTTTGCGGGTCCAGGCACCGATGCCAACGCATTTGTTGAAATCGGCAAGGTTACTTTTGCGTTTGGGTATGTCATCGCGCAGCGAACCAGTGAAGGCGGTCAGGTCGAGGAAGTAACACTAAAAAAAGGCGATCTTCTTTACAAAGGTGACGTCATCATCACCGGCGATCGCGCTTTCGTGAAAGCACAGATGCTGGATGGCACCCGGTTCCATCTCGGTAAAAATGGTCGAGCGGCTCTGACAGATTTTGAGTTTGATGAGGCCAACGAGATTGGCCGATTTGCCGCGACGGTGACGGTCGGAGGTTTTCATTTCAAGAGTGGCAAGATCAGCAAATTTGCCAGTGACACCAAAGCGCATTCCACCATCAGTACGCCTTCCGCCATTATCGGTATCCGAGGGAGTGAAGCTGATGGCGTTGTGGGTACGGATGGTCAGTTAGTCCTAAAACACTCGTCTGGAGTCTTCGAAGTAGCGGATATCAATGGCAATATCCTGGGGGTTTTGACTGAGCCGGAAACCGGCATGGTGGTTCGGACCGATGGTTCATCGATAACGCTGTCGGCGCTGTCTCCAGAGCTGGACCAAATCCTTAGCGATGCACTTCAGTCTGAAGGTACTGATCCCGACGACGGGGAGGTGATTGAAGAGGAAACAAATGAAGATGTCACGGATGAAGGAGACAGCGTAGAAGCAGAGGCCGCTGACTCAGAGGATGATGATGGTGAAGAAGTAGAAGGTGACGGAGACGGAGACGAAGAAGACGAAGAGGAAGAAGAGGAAGAAGACGACGACGAAGAAGACGAAGAGGAAGACGACGAAGAAGACGAAGATGACGAAGAAGACGGCGAGGAGGACGGAGAGGAGGACGGAGAGGAAGAAGGTGATGGCGAAGAAGAAGCAGTTGAAGAAGAAGGCGACCGTGAGGTAGAGGGAGACAGCGAGGAAGAAGGAGACGGCGAGGAAGAGGGAGACAGCGAGGAAGAAGGTGATGGCGAAGAAGAAGCAGTTGAAGAAGAGGGAGACAGTGAGGACGAGGGCGACGGTGAGGAAGAGACTGTAGACGACGAGACAGCGGCAGACGAGGGAGAAGGCGGCGAAGAAGCGGATGTTGGCGAGGAAGATTCGGTCGATGAAGACGGGGCTGATGACGGAGATAGCGATGCGGATGGAGATGGCCAAGCAGACGAGTCTGATGAGAACGGAGATGATACTGAAGGAGGGACTGACGGCGATGAAGAGTCTGGTGAGGGCGACGTAGAGGACCAACAGGACACTGGTGAGGAAGGCACAGATACCGGAGAAGAGACGACTGGGGAAGATGGAGAAGGTCAGGAAGCTGACAGTGACACTGTCGATGAGGGTGCCACGGATACGACGGAAGATGGCGATGCAACTGAAACCCAGAGCGATGATGAAACCGCTACAGAAGATGGCGATCCTCCCGAGGAAGATGGGAGTGCTGATGGTGAAGGGGCAACTGCAGATGAAGGAGACGCCTCAGCCGAACCTGATGCACAGACAGAAGGTGATTCGTCAGATGATGTAACTGATCCGGCCGACGACACCATCGGTACGGACGATGCGACCGCTGATACCACGGATGATGGAACCGGAGACCAGGGAGCGACTGATACAGAGGAAGACACGGTTGCTGATGCAGGTGAGACAGATGTTGAGCCTTCAGCAGATGATGGAACTAGCGCCGATGACAGCGCCACTGAGAGTCCTACGGAAGAACCAGAAACCGCGTCGGCAGCGATTGAAGAACCGGTTGCTGAGGGTGCGCCAGAAGGTACTGTGGGCACCGATTTGGCAGAAGATGCAGCTGCCGATGACGCGGCCGTTGGCACAACGGGAGATGACAGCCAGGCCACCGGGACGGACACAACAGATGACGTGGATACCGGGACGGATGTCGGTGCGGTTGATGACTCCGTAGATGGAACCCAGACAACGATTGAATCTGCCGCAGATTTGACGCAATCTGTCGACGGCCTGGCTGCAGACACCAGCGGAAGTGCAGATAGTGCCACTTCCAGTTCTACCGATGGTGACTCTAGCCAGATACCCCTGCCGATGCGGGATTCTCGACAGACACAGCTAACGATGCGTCGGACAGCAGTTTTACGGATCCTGCGACGACGACAACATCGGAACCCGATCAGTTCGCTACCGGAGATGCGGCGAGCACAAGCTTGGCGGGTACAGGCGATACGTCTGTAACTACGCAGCAAACTGCCGTCGACACATCATCAAACTTTGCTAGTTCAGGTGATACTTTCAACACCGGATCGGATTTTTCAACCGATTCTGTGTTCGGCAATGATTCCACTTTCTCATCAGACACATCTTCAACTGATCGGGGTTCCGATCCAAACGTGACGAACACAGATTCGGTAACCGATCCGTTGGTCAATGTGCCAGATCAGACATCCACAACGGATACTTCTCCGACGACGGAGCCCAGCACAGAGCTCTTGCCAACGGTTGATGATGTCATCGCCGTTGATACTGGAAACACCGGCAGTGGGTTTGGCTCAGGCTTTGGCAGTTCCGACGGGTCGGGTGGTTCCGGCGGTTCCGGTTCAGGCGGCGGCTCAGGATCTGGAAGTGGTTCGGGATCAGGAAGTGGTTCGGGATCGGGCAGCGGCTCAGGTTCAGGAAGTGGTTCTGGCTCCGGTAGTGGATCTGGTTCCGGCAGTGGCTCAGGATCGGGTAGTGGTTCTGGATCCGGCGTAGTGGTTCGGGATCCGGAAGCGGATCAGGTTCCGGCAGCGGTTCGGGATCCGGTAGCGGTTCCGGATCAGGCAGCGGTTCAGGTTCAGGAAGTGGTTCAGGATCGGGTAGTGGTTCAGGTTCAGGTAGTGGCTCTGGATCCGGCAGCGGTTCAGGTTCAGGAAGTGGTTCGGGATCGGGTAGTGGTTCAGGTTCAGGTAGTGGTTCGGGATCAGGCAGCGGTTCAGGGCTAGGTAGTGGATCAGGTTCAGGTAGTGGGTCGGGATCAGGCAGCGGTTCAGGTTCAGGTAGTGGCTCTGGATCGGGCAGTGGCTCAGGATCGGGTAGTGGTTCTGGATCCGGCAGCGGTTCAGGGTCAGGTAGTGGTTCAGGTAGTGGTTCAGGTTCAGGTAGTGGGTCGGGATCGGGTAGTGGATCAGGGTCAGGCAGTGGGTCGGGATCAGGCAGTGGCTCAGGTTCGGGTAGCGGGTCTGGTTCTGGATCAGGCAGCGGTTCAGGGTCCGGCAGTGGTTCTGGATCAGGCAGCGGTTCAGGGTCAGGTAGTGGTTCGGGATCGGGTAGTGGTTCAGGTTCAGGTAATGGCTCTGGATCCGGCAGCGGTTCAGGATCGGGTAGTGGTTCTGGATCCGGCAGCGGTTCAGGGTCAGGTAGTGGTTCGGGATCAGGTAGTGGTTCGGGATCCGGA
>LWDU01043800.1_pt1 | contig 13559 bp, 13 predicted proteins | sample 727161 | NCBI WGS metagenome assembly LWDU01 (sample SAMN04566230, study PRJNA314399) | hydrothermal vent metagenome | isolation source: deep sea hydrothermal plume seawater | place: Mexico: Gulf of California, Guaymas Basin | collected 2004-07-11 | reverse complement strand
GGAATGAGGCCCATTGCAGCATCTTCTGGATAACACTCTCTCTTAAAGTACCATCTACAGTAGGCATACATCTCATCATTGATCCATGGTGATCCCTTACATCGCCTAGGATTGAACTTGGCTTCATACACCTGACTATTTAAATTTCCCCACGGAGAAGAGATGACCTTGTCCCCATCCGGATATCCAGTTGCAGTCCACTCACTTCCGTCTATGTAAGCTGTAACCTCGGGCCGATTGATCTCATTTAGAAGATGATATTTTGGAGGACGATTTCCTCTTACTTTACCAAAAAAGGCAAAAATATAATCCGCATCACGGCCGTGGTCTATCACCTCTGCTTCTGTGTAGTGATTTATTACTGAATTTCCTGGATCTGACGCTATTACATTGACGCCTGAATCATTCATTCCCTCTATTATGACGCTACAGACTGCGTCTATTTTTCTATCAGGAGTTATTGCTACTATTTTCACTGGTAGATCTTAAAATATAATCTGGAATTGCTACATTACCCATTCCCATAGAATGTTCGTAATTTATTCCTGAGCGTCCCGGGTTGAAGGGAATATTGAGGGAGCTTCGTACATCAGACTCTAATTCGTCTCTGAGCGTTACCATCTCTTTCGGACTCAGATAATCGGTCCAAACATAAGAAACGTAGCCACCATCCGGATCTCCCTTATAGTAATCTAACTCCGTCAAATAATCTATTGATGCTTGATATAATTTTTCACCCGTGACCCCAGAGGTGTAAGTGTAATGATCTCCAGTTTTTACAGCATCGTCAAAGTATGGAGAACCTGGATATGTTGTTATGATTGTGCAGTCAAAATCATCTGGCTCTACTTCTAGCAACCATTTCTTAGTATTTTCAATGGAAGTAGCATTCTCACCTGCATGCCCCAGCGACATGAGAGCTTTTACCTTGAGGCGATGCCGCTTAGCGATCTCAACCGCCCTAGAGTTATCATCCCTAGATGCATTCTTCTTAATTGCCCTAAGAATATCAGGATCTCCGGATTCGAATCCTGTCAGTAGCCACCTGAAGCCTGCACGATACATAGCGCGGGCTTGTTCATCATTAAAAAGTTCGGCTTTTACAAATCCCCTGAGTCTAAACTCTACGCCTAACCTGTCTTGAAGATTGGTAACCTCATTCATTAAATTGACCATTGACTTATTGACATTTAACTCATCATCATAAAACATGAATCCAGTCGTATTGTAAGACTTGTAGAGGTGTTCCAGCTCCTGTATTATAGATTCTATTGATCGCACTCTTATCTTCCTCAAGAAGGGAGAATTTCGACCACTACAAAAGGTGCACTGAAACGGGCATCCCAACTGCGCTATCAAACTTATTGATTTACGTCCTTCTATCTCATAGTGATAAGAATCGACGTCGACCAGATGTCTGGCAGGCATGGGTAAATTAGAAAAATTCTCATTCGTCAGAAAGAATGGAGACTTACGATCATCAGCATCGATGAGGCCCTGCTCTAGTTTAATGGCTTCAAATATTGTAAATTCTCCATCACCACAAACTAGAACATCGAAGGTTTGCGCTAATTTGGCCATGTCCTCAGTGGCTCTGGCACTCTTTTCTAGTCCTTTTCTTTTTTCTAATTTTGAAGTCGCATTCATGAGAGTCACATGGGGCCCACCTAATATCAAATTGAAATTTTTATTGATAGATCTTAAGTGTTTTGACAGTTGCACTGCTACTGGAACTTGGGGGGTTGTTGCAGTCATACCGAATACTTGGGCGGACCCTTCCATGTTCGTGTAATCATTCACTACATCCAAAAAATTAACCACTCCGCTTAAATCCAGAATGTCTACCTTTACATCCTTCGCCTCTAATGAAGATGCCACCTTGAGGATACCGATGTGCATAAAAACTCTTTCATCCAAGAGAAATGGTGACGGCGGCACGATTAGACAAATATGATTATTAAACTTCATCAGAATCCCTCGACATACAAAATTCTTCCATCATGGCAATCTTAACTTGGGCTCCGGTACCTCGACTCTCCGCTGTCACAGTACGCTCACTCTCTAAGAAAGTATGCATTGAACCGCCATCCAGCACTCCAGTCTTAAGGCCGCTAGAATATAATTTTTCACACCCCAATCTCTCAAAATCCTGCATAACTGGCACAGACTCTAGATCATCAAAAAATGATAAGAGTAAATTGGATCGCCAGATAGTGGGCCTAGAAGTATAGTGCCAGTTATTTTTATAGAATACATTGCCTCCAATCTTGAACGGCCCTTCCCAAGATAAGCCTCTATTTGTAACTGTGTTGTAGTGTCTAAGGGCGTCTGGGTTTACCGATTTAGGTGTTACATTCGAATCAAACTTCTCTTTGTCATCAAAACTGTAATTCGGAATTCTTAGGCAGGCCACGTCCGAATGAGTGTCCATGAACTCTATGCAGTCAGCAATAAAATTATCATGATAGACAACAAAATCATCATACATGTAGCAACAATAATCCAACCCTCGTATCTGTGATAGTTTAGCACTCGCATATATTACCGACACATCCCAAAGATTATGATCTAGTGATATTGTCTCATCTATACCAGATTGTGCTGCGACCTGCTCTTCGACTTCCACACTACACGTATTATTGATTGCTACGACTGTGCAGTCTTGGTTTGCCAAAAGAGACATACTTCTCAAACTCTTATAGAAGTTTGATCCGCGGCGATGCTTATTGCTGTCATTCAAGTAACAGAGGTATCCGAATAGAATCTTCTTATTGTTCGGATTCGACATGGTTAGTTGAAATTCTCCACTATTGCTAAAAATTTTTGACAGCAGCTATTGATGTCTAAGTCCACATTTTGTATTGAATCAACATAGTCCTGGTAGCTTTTTCTTATCACAGATAGTTTGATTAAAAAGTCATCGAAATTGACAAACTCTTCTCCATGATTACTACAGAGCTCATTGATGCCGCCACAGTCTCTATGATACAAGACAGGCAGTCCGGATGCTGCGCCTTCAATGTGATGCATTCCACAGGGCTCCCAACGTGATGCAGTCACGTAGGCATCGTGTTTTCTAAGCTCATTGCCCAACTGTACTCCATAGAGAGGTTCCACTAACGTCGTTGCTTTTGGCTCATAACTCGAATTATAACGTCCGACATAGGTGAATTCGAAATCCGCAGACGGATTATCTACTAGATATTGATCGATCTGTGTGTAGATATCAAAGCCCTTCATCCAATTATCAGACCAGTGATGTGTCACGAGGCTCATCTTCTTCAAAGATCCTTGTGAGCCAGGATAAAAGTGATCGATGTTACAACCGTTGTAAATGACGCTCCCATTTTCTTCCAATTCTAACTCTGGATACAGCTTTGAGAAATGATTACGAAGCCAACGACTTATGAAAACCACGCTGTCCGAGATGCTCATTCCTGCGTACAATAGACGATCTATTTCATTTGTGCCCTTTCTCGCATCACATTCATTCACCCTATGTAATATCTTCGTCTTTGGAAAATTCCACTTGTGATGAGCTATGTGCTCTACTGAACACCCCGTATTTCCGGGGCGGGGATCAATCATAAAAATGACATCGATGTCCGGCATAAGTTCATGAACAACCTCGTGATTGTGCCTGACTAGCGTTTCAATCATTTTATGCAAAAATTGATTACCTCCGCCCCAGGGCCCCGAGATAGGAACTCTATTACAAAAAACTTTCATGAATACTCGGGAAGCCACCCTTCTTTAATACCACCATTCCAGTCTCCTTCTCAATTGGACGCTGATCCGGGAATAAATGACCCCGAGTAGATAAGAGGAAACCCTGATATTTTGGCCACTTGTCTTGCACAGCAGCTACTACATCTCGGACAGCGAATTTATTAGGATCATAGTCATCGAAAATGAATACAGAATTTTCATGAGACATAATCTGGCATATTAAGAAATCTTCAAAAATAACACTGTAATCAGTGTGATTGCCATCAATGAAGAAAAGATCGAAACCAGAATTAGTACTAATCAGGTCCGAACAATCCTGCCTTTGATGGAAGGAAATCTTATCTTTAGTCTCGATGGCTACCATCTCGTAGAGATCCTTATTCGAAACAAATGCCGACTTATGACCTATAGCTTCTTTTCTGCCTTGTTCAAATGGGATTATGTCAACTGTGCTTATTCTTTCAATCTTACTGGCCAGTGATACTGCATAGCACGAGGTACCTCGACCTGTGCCCATCTCAAAAAGAGACTTACTTTCTTGCCATTCCGCAATAGCCTTAATTGCAAAAGGCTGTTCCATGCCATAAGAAAACTCAAAATTAGAATTCCAGCCCTCCCGTACACGAGTTTTAGTGTAGTAGCATATTTGTTTAATCGTCTCTTCGTCCTCAGACCAGTCATAATTTATAAGAGAGAAAAAATCATTTAGAAATATATTTTTCAACTCAGTCTCCTTTCGTTATTCTATGAGAATCAGAATCAAAGTGCTGCGTAGAGAACTCAAAAAGCTCAGTTTCCTCCATCGCTATCATCTGATGTCTGAGGCCCCTATACACATGAAAATTATCTCCAGGGCCCAGTATTGCTTCATCAGCACCTTCCAGGTCATCTTGCTCTGAATATTTCACTAGTATTTTACCGGACTGAATATAGAATACCTCGTCTTTCAACTCATGATAGTGCCACGAGCACCGCTTCCCTTTCACGAAATACAAAAGCTTTCCACAGTACTCTTCACAATTTACTATCCACTTCTCAAATCCCCAGCCCTTGGGTACAAATTTTATTGAAATATGTGTGTCAACTACTTTCATTTTACCCAAAACTCTGTATGCCAAGATGCTTCATATTGAAAAAATCCTCATCACTGACAGCTTTGTCGTCAATATAGACATCGCCGGCGGGCTTCCCCAAAATGAGATCCGTATACTTTACGCCCCAGCTGTCAAGCTGTGACTTGGTGAGCTCGTAAAATTCTCTGTACGCAAAGTGAGTATTACCCCCTGATCTTCCCATCCCTCTAGCAGTAAAGTAAACAACTTCATGACCTTGATCATACAGTACGTTTAGCTGCTGTATCCTACTCTGAATGGGCTCTGCTAGCTCATAATCGGGTCCAGATTTGCTGCAAATGGTCCCATCAATATCAACAATATATCGTTTTACCAATGTTTCTCCTGTGTCTCTCTAACTGGTACTACACCTCTTTTTTGGACAACTTCAGTAGCACATTTATTTGCAAATTTGATGGCCCTTTCAAGATCTTTGTATCTTGTGTAGCATGCGACCAAAGCTGCTAAAAAGGTATCACCGGCACCCGAAACATCCTTGATAGGCACTTCTGTTACTGGAAACTTTTTTTCTCCATAGACACATCCCGCGGGGCCCTGCGTGCATATAATCTTTTTCTTGATCTCATCAGCTAGCATGGATGTGCTATTTTCAACCTCAGAGGCATTTATCTTTATGATAAAAGCCTTTTCACACCAGGCAGCCAGTGTTTTTTTTGTGTCCAGAAAAACGACGTCATGTCTGGCGGTGATAAAAGTGATATCTTCTTCTGTTAAAAAACCCTTACAATAATCAGAAATTATCACAGCAGAGTAGAGAGAAAAATCAATGTCAGATACATCACATCTTTCTATCTTATCATCATTTTTATCGACTCTGATAAAGAGTGTGTTTGTTCTATAGTCAACATAGCGAACTTTTTTGATAATCTTGTAATTTTTATTAGTTATAAAATCGTGCTCTACGCCTAAAGAAGTGAGGTTAGCTGAGACATTACCTGCCATTCCAGCATTCTCAGTCTTGTGCATAAAACTAAAGACAGGAGCAGGTGCCTCGGGGCATAATCGACTAACTTGCCCGTAAATAAATAAATCCCGACAGGACTCACCTATTACTAAGAGCTTGCAGTGTTCTTGTTGTTGAATATCCATCTATATAATCAAAAATTATAACTTCTGCTAAATCTTTTCCCACAACCAAATCAGCATCATAGTCTCCTCCCTTAACTATTATATCAGGGTTTAGGGTTTTTATTATACTGTGAGGTGTATCCTCCTCAAAAATGACCACCTGATCGACGAATCTAATTGCCTCCACCAGCGCAGTCCTGTCTTTCTCATTATTTATCGGACGATCATTTCCCTTGATTGACTTAACACTCTCATCACTATTGAGTCCTACAATCACTCTATCACCCAGTGTACTACAAAATCTAAACAGTTCAATATGTCCTCTATGCAGAACATCAAAACACCCGTTGGTAAAAACGGTTTTCACGCTACAGACATGATAGCATTTTTACAAAAGGCTCAAAACCGTGCGACATGAAATATCTTTTGACTTTTTCATATGCATATTCTACATCAGGTGTTGCACTTAGAATGTTGCCCGGGGTAAATAGTGAATCTGGAGATAAGAAAATTGAAGCCAGGCCCACGTTAGTTGATACTATTGGTGTCCTTGATGATGCACACTCTACAATGGCTTGCGGCCCGCCTTCACATCTGGCAGCAACTATATAGAGATCTAGCAGATTATAGAAAGTATTGATAGATTCGAAAGGAGGTAGTTCTGAATAGTGGTATACAATCTGAGCATCATCCAACCTTTTCATTACATACTGTCTTCGCCAGCCCGCCAGTAAAACTCTCACTTCTTTTCCCTCTGCTGCATAGCTTCTACTCAGTGTCTCTACAGCATCACAAAAAAGATCGGGCCCTTTTTCTAATTTAGGGCTCACCAAGTCATGGCCTTCGGTATCCCGCTGAAAAGATCCCACTAAAAAATGAGAATCGTCTAACTGCATTTGAGATTTCAGGCTCTGTATCTTAACATCATCAATGCTATGCCAAAGATCAGAGTTTACCCAAAATGGTTGAACCCATATGGGCTTGTCGGTTAAGTTTCGAAGCTGTTCCTTCGTCGCTTCACACGGAACGTGATATAAATCCACATATTGGTCTCTATCAGTGAAAGAGATCTTTTTTCTATCATCAAACTTTTCAGCAACAATATGATGAACAGTGGCCACAACCTTTTTAGAAGATAAGATATCCCTGGGCAGCTGATTCCAACACCAGTCTGCTACAAGCCACACAATAGAAGACTCTCTAACGTTTGTTGTTGTTGGAAATGGACTCGATTCATTCCACTCTTTTACAAATCTATCACAAATCCAATTCTCATTTGGAGCTAGTGCAAATACGCTCATCGACGTGAGGTCTCTAACATAGAAATATATTTTTGAGCAACTAGATTAATGTCAATAGTATTGTCGAGGGTGTTGCGCGCAGAATGAGTAAAGTTCAATCTCAGAGGTTCATACAGCGCAAACGGCTTGTAATCCCAATCCATGTCTTGAATCACTATAGCGTCAGCTCCTGCTATTTCTTTCGTACCCCCAGAACTAGCACAAATTATTTTACACCCTGCAGCACGAGCATCAACAACTACGTTGGGACAGTGATCCATGAGCGCCAAATGTACGAAATAGTCAGCACGCTTGTAGACCCGGATCAATTGTTGCCTTTCTAGTTGACCCATATAAAAGATTCTCGGATTTTTACTGGGTTGCAGCAGATTGCTCGACGAATTTGACCCGTTCGAATTTTTTCCCGCAATCAATAAGCAGTCCTTTTCGGCCGAGTTCTCTAGAAAATATCGTATGTTCTCGGGGAGCCTTTTATGAGGACGCCATGCAGAGGCACACGCCCAAACTCTATCAAAATTATCCAAATCCGGATGAGTAAAAGCTGGTTGATCCTGAATCTCTGTCAGATTAGTGCCATTATGGATCACACAGGAATTTGGGTGGACCCCAAAATATCGTTCAGTTAAAATTTTATTGAAGTGTGATTGAAATATCACGCCAACAGCAGACTCATAGGTCCTTCTAATCGGCTCATTCATTGATTGCCAGTCTTGTGATGAATTAAAGTAGATCCCATCCAATCTTTGAAACATTGGTGCCACTTTATTTACATCATTTATAAAACTCAACTGTACATCCGGATCGACGTCTTGATTGATGCGATGCCCTAGGCGGTCCATGGCGTTCGCCAACTTGAGCGCAAAACTATTTGGACCTGAATCTGACTTAAAGTTAACATTGTCAAAAAAAATTTTCACTCAATGTAGCCTCGTTGTCTTATCCACTCTGCGCTCATCTTTTGTCTTTTTGACCTCGGCTTGGTAAATAATTGTGGATCATGTAGATCAATAGAGTAATGGTACATGCACGCGTCGATGTATACATTCGGTCTTCTATCACGCCACGCTTTTTCGAGCATCGGTAGAAAGACAGCTTGATCGCAAGCTATTACAATCCATTTGTCATCTTCGTCCATGTAGTTTTTCTTGTTGATTCCATTCATTGCATTTTTTCTGAATGTCTTGAGATGGGAAGACTTCCATGGCTGTTGATATGGAGACACAGTCGGATCCAAGGGACCAGAAATATTTGTGCCGGTAAAAGACCAACGATGACCGGTCCAAACTACAGCAGGGTCAACAGGCTCAGAGTAAATCCTATCCAAGAAATAAAAACAGTCCAGATCTGTCAGCCAATCTCCCCCATCTAGTCTGACAACTACTGCATTGTCATCAATGCTCTCACACACGTCTATGGTGTTTCTAGTCTCTCCATATTTTTCGTAACGAGTTATGACTCTAATGCGATCAGAAACACCAAGAGTCTCAGCTATCTCGCTGCATACGCGGGCTGTGTTGTCTGACGACATATCATCAATGATGATCATTCGCCAATTATTGTAAGATTGAGAATATACGCTTTTGATTGTCTGGTTTATAGAATCAGCACAATTGTATGTGGGTGTTACAACAACGAACTCAGTCATTTTCCAACATTACAGCCGGTTGTTGTTTCTTTAAAGTCAGGTGTGGAGTAGGTTGAGAAAAGTCCACTCTGCTGTGAAATATCCAGCCACCCATTTTCTCGCACAGCTCACTAGAAAGCAGAGCTATATCATCATCAGAAACATCAGTCCATGCTTTATCAAAGAACATATTATTTTCCGGGGTGTCGTCCTGCGATATATCATATAAACTCTGCCAATGTTGCGACCAGTAATCTCTGTATGTCGCTATCTTTCTGCTTATGTCAAACCAGCTGTAATGATATACACCTGGAAGCGTGTCGATCAAATTTTGGAACCATTGCTGGTATTGTGACATTGCCTCCTGATTCCCGGACAACGCGGATCGTCGGATATTATCAACCTCTGCTGTATAGAAAGACGCGTGTGGGATCCGGGACCCTGTCTCAATGTGCACATAGTCACATCCATCCGTTCCTGGAGAAGCATACAGATCACCCTCTGCGTCGTACTGTCTCAACTCTGCAGGGATACCATGGGTAATGTGACCCCTATTTCTGGACAGTCTCCATTTCCATGGATTGACATCCATTCTGATTTTTTCGGGCCCGCCCCAATACTCAATCACTGGCAAGGAAACGAGATTCGCCTGTTCAGGAAAATTTTTACAGAGGTTGATGATCTTATCATAGTCATCCTCGTGTATCACCTCATCACAGTCCATCTGCCATAGAAACTCTGAGCTACATCTAGATCTGGCCTCTGCCTTCTGGGCACCATCAAATACCGCGTATCTGGGATGGGACCAATCCCTAGCAACCTTATAAACACTGAGTTTTACTTCCTGTTGGGCCCACTCTTCCAGTGCTTCCCAGGTGCCATCAGTAGACCCACCGTCGACCACAACGACCTCGTCCATGAAACTGAGCATGGAGGTGATGCACGATCTCCAGGGATATTTCTGATCGATGCAGTTTCGAGTTGTGGTATAGCCTCCAACTGTTGGGCGCCACTCCATGGTCTGCTTGACTGAGCTCCAGAATCTCTCTCGAGCAGCATAGAGGTAGGCCTCTGTGTCAAATGCGTCATCAGTGTCGAACCAGATCTCATTCTTGTGTTCAACATGATCGTTCAAGTGCAGTTCACAACCAAGCATCTTGGCCTCGATCACCATCCTGGGACATGTATCACCTCCAAGTGGGAGGTACACAAATCCCTCTGCTTGGGCTAACTTATCAAGCACCTGATCATAGGGCATTGCCCATAGAACCTCATAGTCCTTATCGTTTTCCTCACACCATTTTTCTGCAGCATCAGCACCCTTGATCCAGCTGCTGGAGCCCAGAACAATCCACCCAGATCGCTCAACATCCTTATACTGTGCCCTGAGAAGCTTAACTCTTGCAAAGTACTCATCATCAAAGACACTGCTGAGCACAGTGCTCTCCCGTTCCCTGAGGAATGGGAAAAGAGTATTGTATCGATCTTGCTGTCTCTCCGACATCCACCAAAGAGACTTGGCCCCGTAATAGAGCGCAGAAATCATCTTTCCGGACATCTGCTCATGACAGTCACAATCCTGCATCTCAGAAAACTTGTGCTTCTCTGGTGATCGATATTTGCAGTACTTATAGTCATATTCTAACACAGAATAGCTTAGATTTGCAACTATGCTGGGTACTAATTCGAAATTCAACCCAGCAAAATTTCCGAATATCCAGTACTTGTCATGACCCTGGGCCAAGAGGTCAAGCGTTACTTCTTGACTTTTAATCTTCTCGATCTTAAATGGACAAGCACTGATCAGCGCCTCACTAGTGAGCTCGGCGCCGCCAATATAGTCCTCGAAGAATAGGTCAGCCACAAAGACGACTTTAGTATCGTCTTGTAAAATATGTCCTGAGGGTGTTGAGGCAAAGGGTGATTCGAACATTATTTTCTCATTTCTGCTGCTGCACGTTCTAGTTGATCAATAAGGTATGTTCTGGGATCAGAATGTTTATTGAGTATACAAACAGAATTGTGTGTCTATCTATATTCTGTTCTAGCTAACTAACTAACTGAAAACTATCTACTATCTACTCTTAAATTAAATTATAAGAATTAGAGAGATCAGATCTAGATCTTATTAATGACTGTTTAAGATAATTTAATTAACTGGATCCAATAGAGGTATCAGCTTTGATCGACAAAAACGATCCAGTAGGCAGTAGCTGCACTGGCTAGTGATGGAGCACTAGACGACCATGTGAAACTGTATGTACCTGCACCAGCAGCCAGGCTCACAGCATCGCTATCACCTCCCAGTTGAGCATTTGGGCTGGACGACATCCCGGCCGTATTGGTGTACAATTGAGCTTTCACAGTGGTTGAAGTAGCCACTGCAGTCACCATTAACTGGACCAGGCTGACAGTTCCTGTATCTTCTCCGAAGCCCACAGCAAATCTAATACCGGCATATTTTTTACTGTTGCCAGTTCCTACAGCTTGTGTACTAGCAGGCGCGCCTCCGGTCTGATCTTCTTCACCGGTAGTCCCCCAGGTAATCTTGAATTTTATATCATTGCCGCCGCCTTCTGCGATGGAGGTGGCAGCTACATTACTATAACCAGTTACAAATTCGGCCCCGCCTCCGCTGAACAGTCCCAGGGTTAACTGGCCGGTACTGCCCCCGGCGGACGCTGTAATTCCACCTATCTTGGATATGCTGGCCTTGGCGATGCCCACTACTTTACTAACACTCGAATATGAGATGCCCAGTACTTTATCAACTGCCATCAGGAATGAGATCTCATTATGATAATACGATTGATGTAGAGTCGGGTTTGAAATAGAGTAATATATCGTTGCTGTCAATGTCTACACAATGACCAACAACTCTAACAACTTCACCACTTCCTGAGGGGGCTGTGAGGGTGAATTGACCGTGGCCGGTACCGCCTGTACTACCAGAGGCAACATAGACCGGTTTGCCAATATCATCACTAGCGGGATTATTTTTGCCAATATCATCACTAGCGGGATTATTTTTTAACCTATTACTGTCTAGTTTGACAAAACCCTCTAGGAGCAGCCCCGAAACTGTAGGACTAGTACCCATGGCGACTGCTAGAAGATTAGAACTCCCAGTGTGCTCAGCCCCCGAATCTGTTCTTTGCCAGTCCCCTGACCCAGACAGGTAATGTAAGGCACCCTTGACTAATGATCCACCGCCATACTTTATGATATTCCCGCCGCCATCTCCGTCGTTGAGCTGATTTTCGAAAGTTACATCATTAAAATCGTTGACAAAGCTAAATGCTGTTTTGGCCGTAGAGGGAAGTGAACCTGAACCTACGCAAAGAGAGCCAGAGACAACGACATCCCCACCGAAGAGTGTAGTACCCTTGACTGCACTGCCCCTGGAGCCTATTGCACCCGAGACGAAGAAGTTGATGTCTGCTAGTGACGGTGGCGAGCCATCAGCATTGAGGGAAATCACGCCGCCTGGCGAATCAAGCGCAATCCCACCCGCTCCGGCGTCTATATCGATCGCACCGGCTGCAGCATTTATATCAATGTTTCCCTGCGTCGAAGTGATGTCAACCTCTCCACCGTGAGAGTGCAGGTTGAGGGCAGTTGAACCTGAGACAGTTAGTGCGCCGTTCGTGGTGACATTAGATGTACCTACTGCGTCAACCGAAAATGTACTAGTACCGTCAATCGTGATCGCGCCAGAAGCATCGATGTCCAACGTAGTAGAATCGATGTCAATCGGTGCGTCAGCTGCTACGCCGATGTTAATACCGGTCGTTCCATCAAGAGCAAGAACAGTTCCTGCACCGACATCAACGCCACCGGCAGTTGCAGTAATTGCAATTGCATCAGTTGCATTGCCGGAAGTGTTGGTCGTTGACCACTTCTCGCTACCTGCAGTGCCATGCGGCGTCCATACTGTCTCGACTGCCCCGTTTAGGCCGACGCTCACCGTCTGGCCGTCCACGACGTTGATGTCGATGGAGCCGGCTGAAGAGTCCAGGCTGATTGCGCCGGCTGCATCGATGTCTACACCACCAGCAGTGGCATTAACATCAATTGCATCGGTTCCAGTACCTGCTGAATCCAGCTTAAGAACCTGGGTGCTACCGCCAGAGACGCCAAGTGTAAGGTCCTTCCCAGACGCCGAAACAGTCCACGAAGAATCATCGTTGGAATCAATGACCATTGTTGAGGAACCGTCAATAGTAATTGCGCCGGATGCATCAATATCTAAAGCAGCAGAATCAATGTCAATAGCCACATCAGCTGCGACACCAATATCAATACCACCGGCGCCATCAATTGACACCTTACCACTGTTAGAGGCATCGATATCAACACCGGTATGACCATCAATCGTAACACCACCGGCATTACAGTCAATCAGGATCGAGTTAGCTGCTGTGCCGTCGGCATTTATGATATCAAAATCACCGTCGGCATTGGAGTAGATGTAGTTTCCAGCGTCGCGGAAGAACAGCTTAGCATCGCCAGTGCTGGTACCGACAGTGACGTCGCCCGTACTGTCGTTGAATGTGAGATCTGCAACTCCGCCGAATGATCCGCCATTGTTGTACTGAACCTGTGCATCAGATCCTCCAGGGGTGCCCCCGCCGCCACCGGAAGAAGCAATTGTCACCTGACCATTAGAAGCAGATGTGATCGTGACATTACTTCCGGCCATTA
>LWDU01037718.1_pt1 | contig 13571 bp, 12 predicted proteins | sample 727161 | NCBI WGS metagenome assembly LWDU01 (sample SAMN04566230, study PRJNA314399) | hydrothermal vent metagenome | isolation source: deep sea hydrothermal plume seawater | place: Mexico: Gulf of California, Guaymas Basin | collected 2004-07-11 | reverse complement strand
GCGGAAGGTGTCCTGCACCTGCTCGAACTCGCCCTGGCGCAGCAGCCCGTTGTCCACGAAGATGCACGTCAGCTGATCGCCGATGGCTTTGTGGATAAGCGCCGCCGCCACGCTGGAGTCCACGCCGCCACTCAGCCCGAGCACCACGTGGTCCTCGCCGACGGTCTCGCGGATCTCGCGGACCTTCTCGTCGATGAAGCTCTCCGTGGTCCAGTCGCCGCGGCACCCGCAGACCTCGCGGGCGAAGTTGGCGAGCAGTCGCGCGCCGTCGTCCGTGTGGACCACCTCGGGGTGGAACTGGACGCCGTAGAGCGGGCGCTCCTCGTGCGCGACGGCCGCGATGGGCGCGTTCTGCGTCGCGGCGATGGACTGGAAGCCGGGCGGCAGCTGCGTGAGGTGATCGCCGTGGCTCATCCAGACGGTCGTGTGCGCCGGGATGCCCGCGAAGAGCGGCGTCTCCGCGTGCCCCACCAGGTCCGCCCGGCCGAACTCGCGGTGGTCGCTGGGCTCCACCTTCCCGCCGAGCGTGTGCGCCATGGCCTGGAGCCCGTAGCAGATGCCGAGGACCGGCACCGGCCCATCCCCGCCCGGCTGGCGGGGGGTCCAGTTGGGGCGCGCCATCGTCGTAGACGGACATGGGGCCGCCGGAGAGGATCAGCCCCGTCGGCTCCATCGCGCGGACCTCCGCGGGATCGAGGGTGCAGGGGTGGATCTCGCAGTAGACCCCGGCCTCCCGGATGCGCCGCGCGATGAGCTGCGTGGTCTGGCTCCCGTAGTCGAGGATCAGGATCGTTTGGTGGTTCATGCGTCGTCTGTACTGCGTACTGCGAAATGCGTAAGGGTGCCCAGTTGCGGCCTTCCGCTCGGGCACCCCTACGCAGTACGCAGTACGGACTGGCTTAGCTGTCCGCGCCGATCATGTGGGCGTACTCCTCGGCGCTCATGAGCCCGTCGAGGTCGCCTTCGTCGGCGGGGCGGATCTTGATCATCCAGCCCTCACCGTAGGGGTCAGAGTTAACGGTCTCCGGAGCGTCTTCGAGCGCCTCGTTGATCGCCTCCATCGTGCCCGCCAGCGGGGCGAACAGCTCGCTGACGGTCTTCACCGCCTCCACGGTCCCGAACGGGTCCTCGGCGCCGATCTCGTCGCCTTCGTCCACGTCCACTTCCACGAACACGATGTCGCCGAGTTCGCCCTGGGCGTAGTCCGTAATGCCGATGACCGCGAGGCCATCGTCGAGGCGGACCCACTCGTGGTCCTTGGTGTAGCGGCAGTCAGAGGGGATGTTCATAGCGGAAGGGATGGGGGATGCGGGACGAGGGATGCGGGGAGGGAGATGCCTCCGGGACCCATCCCTTATCCCTCTTTCTCCAGTTCGAAGCGCTCGAGGAACTTCGTGTCGAAGTCGCCCGCGCGGAAGCGCTCGTCGCGGAGGAGCTGCTGGTGGAACGGGACGGTGGTCTTGACGCCCTCGACGATGAACTCGTCCAGCGCGCGCTGCATCTTGGCGATCGCCTTCTCGCGCGTGTCGTCCTTGACGATGAGCTTGGCGATGAGGGAGTCGTAGTGCGGCGGGATGGTGTAGCCGCCGAAGACGTGGGTGTCGCAGCGGACGCCGCGGCCCTTCGGGCTGTGGAAGCCGGTGATGGTGCCGGGGCTGGGCGCGAAGTTGCGGAAGGGGTCCTCCGCGTTGATCCGGCACTCGATGCTGTGCCCGTGGAGCGCGCGCGCGCCGCTATCGAACGTCTCGCCCGCGGCCACGCGGAGCTGCCAGCCGATGAGGTCTGTGTCGGTGACCTCCTCTGTGACCGGGTGCTCCACCTGGATGCGGGTGTTCATCTCCATGAAGTAGAAGTCCCGGTTCTTGTCCACGAGGAACTCCACGGTCCCCGCGCCGGCGTACTTCACGGCCTCGGCGCCCGCCATCGCGGCCTGCCCCATGCGCTGGCGGAGGTCCTCGTCCACGACGGGGCTCGGCGCCTCTTCGAGGAGCTTCTGGTGGCGGCGCTGGATGGAGCACTCGCGCTCGCCGAAGTGGATGACGTTGCCGGTGCCGTCGCCCAGGAGCTGGATTTCGACGTGGCGCGGCTCCTCGACGAACTTCTCGATGTAGATGCGGCCGTCGCCGAAGGCGGCTTGCGCCTCGTTGCTCGCGGCCACGAACAGCTTCTCGAACTCGGCCTCGTCGCGCGCCATGCGCATCCCCTTGCCGCCGCCGCCCGCGCTGGCCTTGATCATGACGGGGAAGCCCGCGTCGCGCGCGGCCGCCAGCCCCTCGGCGACGTCTGCCACGGCGCCGTCCGAGCCGGGCACGACGGGCACGCCCGCCGCCTGCATCGTCTCCTTGGCGACGCTCTTGTCGCCCATGCTGGAGATCGTCTCCGGGCGCGGGCCGATAAACGTGAGGTCGTGGTCCGCGCAGGTCCGCGCGAAGTCCGCGTTCTCCGCGAGGAAGCCGTAGCCGGGGTGGATGGCGTCGGCGCCGGTGACCTCCGCGGCGGCGATGATGCTCGGGATGTGGAGGTAGCTCTTCGCGCTCGGCGCGGGGCCGATGCAGACGGCCTCGTCGGCGAAGCGGACGGGGAGCGAGTCGCGGTCGGCGGTGGAGTACACGGCGACCGTCTGGATGCCCATCTCCTGGCACGTCCGGATGACCCGGAGCGCGATCTCGCCGCGGTTGGCGATGAGGACCTTGCGGAGCATGATGTGGGAGGCGTGGGTCAGAGGAGAACGACGGGACGGCGCGCGGGGCCTCGCGCGGTCCGCATCACGCCTCGATGACGAACAGCGGCTGGTCGAACTCGACCGGCTCGGCGTTCTGGACGAGGATCTGCTTGATGGTGCCGGCGGTCTCCGCCTCGATCTCGTTCATCAGCTTCATCGCCTCGATGATGCAGAGCGTCTGCCCCACCTCCACGCGGTCGCCGACCTTGACGAACGGGTCCGCGTCCGGCGCGGGCGCCGCGTAGAACGTGCCGACGATGGGGGCGGGCACGAGCGTCTCGTTGGCGCCGCTGCCCGGCTCGGGCGCTGCGGCTGGCGGAGCGCCTCCGCCAGCGGGAGCGGCGGGGGCCGCGGGCGCGGACGGAGCGGCGGGCGCCGCCGGGGCGGGCGCGGGAGCGCCGCCGTAGCCCGGCATCGCGATCACCATCGGGGCCTGCGCTTGCGGCGCGGCCTCGGGGGCAGGCGCCGTGGCGCGGACGGTCAGCTTGAAGTCCTTCTCTTCGACCTCGACCTCAGCGAGGCCGCTTTTGGCCACGATGTCGAGGAGGCGTTCGATTTTGTCGAGGTCCATGTCGCGAGGGGCGGTCAGAGGGGTCCGAAAGCTACAACCGCTTCGGCACGCGAGAATGCGGCCGCAGCGGCTTCACCCGCCCCTTCAAACACGACCGCCCCGCTGGCGGCGCGCACCAGCGGGGCGGTCTGCGGTTTCGCGCTCGCCGGGGGCGGGCGCCAGCCGGACAGGCGCTACGCGGCCGTCACGCGGGTCTGGTAGGAGCCGGACTCCGTGTCCACGCGGATCACGTCGCCCTCGTTGATGAACAGCGGGACGTTGACCGTCGCGCCGGACTCCACCTCGGCGGGCTTCGTCGCGCCCGTGGCGGTGTCGCCCTTGAGGCCGGGGTCCGTCTTCGTGACCACGAGCTCCACCTGGCGCGGGAGCTCCACGTTGAGCGGCTCGTCCGTGCTCGCGTCGAAGAGCACGTCGATCATGCCCCCCTCCTTGATGAACTCCTTGCCCGTCACGAGGTCCGAGCGGAGCGTCCGCTGCTCGTAGGTCTCCGTGTTCATGAAGTGGAGGCCGAGTTCGTCCTCGTAGAGGTACTGCATCTCGCGGCGCTCCACGCGGACCGTCTCCACCTTCTCGCCGGCGCGGAACGTGGTGTCCACGATCTTGCCGTTGCGGACGTTCTTGAGCTTGCCGCGCACGAACGCCCCGCCCTTGCCGGGCTTGACGTGCATGAACTCGACGATCTGCCAGATGTCGTTCTTCCAGTTGAGGACGAGGCCGTTGCGGAAGTCAGCGGTGGAGGCCATAAAGCGGGGTGTCAGGGGAAATCAACCATCCAAGCTAGCCGGCGCGAGGCGGGAGGGGGTGAAGCGCGGGCAGAATCCGCGCCTGCCCCGCTGGCGGTCATGATCCGCGAGGCTGCGGAGTGGCGCACGAAGGGGCCCAACCCTCCGGCTCCATGACACGCCTCCTCTTCGGCTCCCTCCTCGCGCTCCTCCTCGCAGCTCCTGCCTGGGCCCAGGCCCAACGCCCCGCGGCTGACCGCGCGTTCTCCGTCACCGTCCGCTACGACGACGCGCGCCACGCCGAGGTCCGCGTCCAAGCCCCGCCTCGCCTCCTCCGCCAGCTCGGCCTCACCTCCGTCGTCATCGGCACGACGGACGTGCCCGGCGAAGGGATGGCCATCCCGCTGGAGCCCATCCGCCCCGGCGTGCTCGGCGGCCGCGGCGCCGCCCCCGCGCGGCCGGAAGCGCAGACCGTCTCTCTCTCCATGTCCGACGGGTCGGGCGTTTGGATCCCCGTGGACGAGGAGACTGGCGACGTGATCACCGGCGACGCCGAGTCGCTGGAGGACTTCATCGGCAGCTACGGCGACGGGCTCTCCGGCGTCCGCTTCAAGGCGAAGATCGACGACATCAAGATCAAGCTCGGCCCGCTCGTCATCGAGATCGACATCACCCCGAAGAATGACCCCAAGGACCCCGACGAGAACGACCCGGACGACGAGACCCCGACCGAGAACGACCCGGACGACAACGACCCGGACGACGACGACTCGGACGACGACAACGAGTAACCCCCGACCCGCTGGCGGCTGCCGCCAGCGCGCGGGCCCAAACGCAACGCGCCCCCCGGCCGAAGCTGGGGGGCGCGGTCTCAAACGAGACAGGAGGGGTTAGTCCACGATCGGGTCCTCCTCCATGAAGTCGTCGTCCGGGTTGTCGGGCTCGATCTCGCCGGGCTCGTCGATGATCTCGCCGTCGCCGACGACGTCTTCCATGTCGCCCGCGGGGGCGCCTTCCTCGACGGCCTCTTCGTAGGCCTCCTCAGCGGGAGTCTCTGCCTCCTCGGCGCACGCCGTGAGACCGAAGGTGAACGCGAGGGCGAACAGGGGGATGAAAAGCTTCTTCATTGGGAGAGAGGTGAGGGGTGAGGGGCTGCAACGTGCCCAGACGCCCGGAGGTTCTAGCGTCCTAACAGCCGCTTGAGCTCCGAGAGCGCCACGAGGGCCTCAATGGGCGTCATCCGCTCCGGATCGAGGGTAGAGACGGCGTCTTTCAGGGATTCCCCCACGGGGTCTGCCACCACCTCCACGGCCGCGCTGGGCGCCGGCAGGCTGGCGGTCGCGCCGTGCGAGAGGGCCGGGACGCCCGCCGCGCCGTCGCCTGTGGCCTCGCCTGCGCCCTCCGCCAGCGGGGCCGCAGCGGCGTGTCCGCGGACGCCCACCTCGGCGGCCACGTCGTGCGCGCGGAGGTGGGCCAGCACCTCCTTCGCGCGACGGACGACGGCGGCCGGGAGCCCCGCCATCTTCGCGACCTCGATACCGAACGAGTGGTCCGCCCCGCCCGGCACGAGCGTCCGGAGGAAGACGACCGAGCCCTCGTGCTCCTGCACACGGACCGAGAAGCTCTTGACGCGCTCCAGCCGGTCCGCCAGCGCGTTGAGCTCGTGGTAGTGCGTCGCGAAGAGCGTCCGCGCGCGGACCTCGGGCGTCTCGTGGAGGTGCTCCACGATGCTCCACGCGATGCTCAGCCCGTCGAAGGTGCTCGTGCCGCGGCCGACCTCATCCAGCAGGACGAGCGAGCGGGCGGTCGCGTTGTTGAGGATGTTGGCGGCCTCGTTCATCTCCACGAGGAACGTGCTCTCGCCCGCCGCGAGGTTGTCGCTCGCGCCGACGCGGGTGAACAGCGCGTCCACCACGCCCACGCGCGCCCGGCTGGCGGGCACGAACGAGCCGACCTGCGCGAGGAGCACGATGAGCCCGGTCTGCCGCAGGACCACGCTCTTGCCCGCCATGTTGGGGCCGGTGATGACGAGCACCTGTCCGTAGCCCTCGGCCTTGTCCGCCTCCTCGCCGACGGGCGCCGCCAGCCGGACGGAGTTGGGCACGAACGCCTCCCCCGCCGGCAGCGAGGTCTCCACGACGGGGTGCCGCCCGTCCTCGATCTCCAGCACGGCGCTCTCGTCCACGTCTGGGCGTACGTAGCGGTGCCGCTCGGCGGTCTCCGCCAGCCCGGCGAACACGTCCAGCGTGGCGAGCGCGTGGGCGTTGACCTGGATGGGCTCCACGGCCTCCGCCACCCGCATCCGGAGCTCGGCGAAGAGCGTGCCCTCCAGCTCGCCGCTCCGCTCCTGCGCGGTCAGGATCTTCTCCTCGTACTGCTTGAGCTCCGGCGTGATGTAGCGCTCGGCGTTGACGAGCGTCTGCTTCCGGATCCACTCCTCGGGCGCTTTGTCCTTGTGGGCGTTGGTGACCTCCAGGTAGTACCCGAAGACCTTGTTGTAGCCCACCTTGAGGCTCGGGATGCCGGTCCGCTTGGACTCCCGCGCCTGCAGCTCCGCGAGGTACTCCTTGCCCCCGGCCGCGATCTGGCGGAGCTCGTCGAGCTCGTCGGAGAAGCCGGGGCGGATGAAGCCGCCGCCGTCCATCTTCGCGGGCGGCTCGTCCACGAGCGTCTGCGCGATCCGGTCGCGCACGTCGGCGCAGAGCGCCAGCCGGTCGCGGAGGGCGGCGAGCGCCTCGGTGCCCTCCTCCTGCAGCGTGGTCTTGATCTCGGGGATCTGCGCGAGCGTCAGCCGCAGCGCGACGAGGTCGCGGGGCGTGGCGCGGCCGGTGCAGACCTTGCCCGCCAGCCGCTCCAGATCGCCGACGTGGCGGAGGGCCTCGCGGATCTTCCGGCGGAGCGTGGGCGAGCGGTGCAGCGCCTCCACGGCGTCCAGCCGCGCGCGGATGCGAGACACGTCGCGCAGCGGGCGCACGAGCCACGCGCGGAGGAGGCGGCCGCCCATGGGCGTGAGCGTCTCGTCCAGCACGTGAACGAGGGAGCCGTCACGGCGTCCGTCCGCGAGGGAGGCGGTCAGCTCCAGGTTGCGCTTCGTGGCGGGGTCCAGCGCGAGGTGGTCCTCGGCGCGGTAGCGGCGGATGCGCCGGACGTGCGGGAGGCGGCCCTTCTGCGTCTCGCCGAGGTAGTAGAGCACGGCCCCCGCCGCGATGGTGCCCAACTCCAGATCGTCCACGCCGAAGCCCTTGAGGCTGTGCGTCTGGAAGTGCCGCAGGAGCGTCTCCGTCCCGAAGTCCAGCCCGAAGACCCAGTCTTCCTGCGGGGTCAGCGCCGCGCCCACGCCGGCCGCCAGCCGCTGGCCGTCCGCGCGCCGCCGCTTGTCCACGAGCACCTCCGCCGGGGCGATGGTCCCGAGCAGGTGCGGCAGCCGCGCCGCCTCCGCCTCGGCGACGAAGAACTCGCCCGTCGTCGCGTCTGCGAAGGCCACGCCCACGCGCCCGGCCTCGCGCCCCTCGCCCCAGTGCACCGCCGCGACGTACGTCGCGTGCTTGGGCGTGAGGAGCGTGTCACGGAAGGTGACGCCCGGCGTGACCACTTCCACCACCCCGCGCTTGACGATCTTCCGCGCCATCTTGGGGTCCTCCAGCTGCTCGCAGACCGCCACCCGGTGCCCCGCGGCGACGAGCTTGGGGAGGTGCTGGTCCAGCGCGTGGTGTGGGAAGCCTGCCAGCGGGATGTCCTCGGCGGCGCCGTTTCCGCGCTTGGTGAGCGTGATGCCGAGCACGTCCGCCACGGTCACGGCGTCCTGCTCGAACGTCTCGTAGAAGTCGCCCATGCGGAAGAGCAGGATGGCGCCGGGGTGGCGGTCCTTGATCTTCCAGTACTGCCGCATGAGCGGCGTCTGCTTCTGTCGCTTCCGGTCCTTCTCGCTGAGGAAGAGGTCGTTCTGGTCGGCCACGGGTCTGTCGTCGTTTCCCGCAAACTAGAAACGCCCGCTGCCGGTCCTGTGGCAGCGGGCGCGAAGTCCGAGAGCCGCGCGGGGGCAGCGGCCGTCGGCTGGCGGTCGTCCTCGGCGAGAGCGGCCGCCAGCGGAGCGCGCTAGTCGCGGGGCGTGGAGTCCGTGCCGACGCCCGCGGGGGGCGCCGCGAGCTCGATCACGCCGCACGCGATGCGGTCGCCGGCGTCGCCGGAGGGCTGGCTGGAGAGGTCGTCCTGGCCCTGGTGCAGCACGAGCGCGCGGCCCACGATGGAGGTGGGGCCAGAGAGCGAGATCATCGAGTCCGTCTTCTGGCCGCGGGCCACGCCGCCCGTCGTGCCGCCGGCCTCCGATGTCACGTTGCCGAGGTCGCCGACGTGGCGTCCATCGCGATCGTCGGAAGGGGCCCCATGCGGGGCGTCCAGCGGGTTGAAGTGGCCGCCGGCCGCGCCGCCGGGCGTGCCGTCATCGCCGCGGCCGCAGTCGCCGTTCTGGTGGACGTGGAAGCCGTGCTCGCCCAGCTCCAGCCCCACGAGGTCGTACTCCACGACCACGCCGTCTTCGGTCTGGGTGAACGTGACGGTGCCCGTCGCGGCGCTCTCGCCGAGCGGGTCCAGGCGGGCCGTCGCGTAGGAGGCGTTCTGGGTAAAGGCGGTCATCTCCTCCTCAGAGGAGCCGTCGCCGGCCTCGATCGGGTCGAACGAGTCCTGGGTGTAGTCTTCGGACTCGTCCGCGCAGGCGGTGGCGACGAGGGAGCAGGCGAGGAGCAGAAAGGCGCGAGGCATGGGGGTAGGGGTGAGAGCGCGGCTGTTACGCGCCGCCGCGCGATGCGTTCGCACCCTCACGCGCCCGGCCCGCCCTCGCCGGTCGCGGCCGCCAGCGCGGCGCGCTCCTTCCGCGTCAGCCCGGCCACCACGAGGTCGTACGAGTGGTCCACGAGCTGGCGGATGAGGTCGGCGGGCACGTCGGACTGGAGGCCTACGAGGTTCCACAGCCGCTTGTGGAGGTACGGCCCCGTCCCGATCCCCTCGTACCGCTCGCGAAGCTCCACCGCCCGCTCCGGGTCGCACTTCAACCCGACGCCCGGCGGCAGCCGCTCCAGGTTCGTGATGGCGAACATCTTGCCGCGCACCTTGAACACGAGCGCGTCCGGCCCGAACGGGAGATCCTCGGTCGCGCCCGGCTTGGAGAGGCAGTAAATGCGGAGCTCGTCGAGGTGCATGGCGAGGAAGGGAGGGAGCGCCAAGGTCTCTGCCCAGGCCTCGCGAGGCAACCCGGAACCGCTCCACGCTCGGCGCGCTCCCACGGGGCGACCGCCGCCCCGCCTATGAAGCTCGTGTTCCTCGCGCACCTCCTCGCCACGCTGACCATGTTCGGCGTGATCTGGGTGATCCAGCTCGTGCACTACCCGCTGTTCTCGGGCGTCGGGAGCGCCGGGTGGGCGGACTACTCCGCGGCGCACCAGTGGCGGATCACGCTCATCGTGGGCCCCGCGATGGTGCTGGAGCTGGCGACGGCCGTCTGGCTCGTGCTGGATCGCCCGCCCGCGTTCCCGGCGTGGGCCGTGGTGGCGGGCCTCGTCGCGATCGGCGGGATCTGGGCGAGCACGGCGCTGCTCTCCGTCCCGGCCCACAACGCCCTCTCCGGCGGCTGGGACGCCGAGGCCCACGCGCGCCTCGTCTCCACCAACTGGATCCGGACCGCGCTCTGGAGCGCCCGCACGGGGCTCGTGCTGTGGCTCGCCGCCCTCGCGCTGGACCGGGGACTGTAGAGCGAGGGACGCAGCCGTGCTCGCCCCGCTGGCGGCGGGAGTGAGCGGCCGCGGAGCGCGACGGAGCGCCGACACCCTCTCGCCCGTAGCGTCCGCCCGCGCGACGGGCGGACATACAAAACGCCCCGCCAGCCAGAGCCAGCGGGGCGCGGGGCCGAAGCCGAGGGGCGTTACGCCGCCGGGATGCGGATCTGCTGGCCCGGGTAGATCTTGTCCGGGTCCTCGATCACCTCGCGGTTGGCCTCGAAGATCTTGTTGTACGCGTTGGGGTCACCGTAGTGCTCCTTCGCGATCTTCGAGAGCGAGTCGCCGCTCTGGATCGTGTAGTAGGTGGTGGCCTTGGCCGGCGCGGGCTGGTCGCTCTGCACCTTCAGGCCGTCGTCGTCCACGCTGGCGACGCCCTTGACGTTGCCCGCGATGAGCGCGGCCTTCTCCTTGGCGGCGTGGCTCTTGGCCGTGCCCATCAGGCTGACCTTGCCGTCGTTGAAGTGGACGGTGAGGTTCTGGACGTTGGAGCCGAGCGCGCGCTCGACCTCCTTCTTGATGTCGTCGGCTTCGTTGCCGCCGCCGCCGAAGAGGTCCTTGCCTTTGATAGAGGGGGGTTGGGAGGAAGAGGGTTCGAGGTGTGGGGCCGGGGGCGGAGAGTATACGCCCCGCCCTTCACACCCTCGTCACCGTTGCGTGTTTCCTCCCGCTCCGCTGGCGGCTCTCCTCGCCGAGCACAACCGCCAGCCGGCGCCGCCGAACGCGCGCGGGGCGGAGCCCCGAGAGTCCCCGCCCCGCGCGTCTGGCCGGTCTGACGGACGCTAGATCGTGTGCTCGCGGCCCTCGTTCTGCTCCTGCAGCCACTCCATGAGCGGCGCGAAGTAGTCCAGCATGGGCTGCGCGGTGAGGCCGGAGCCCGTCGTCTGCTCCAGCAGCTCGTTGCCGTCCACCGTCGCGCCTGGCGAGAGGATGGCGGTCAGGAAGTCGCCCACCTCCGTCTGGCCGTAGTAGTTGGTGTCGCGCGGGTCCTCGTCCAGAATCTCCCGCGCGATGTGGTCGTGGAGTTGGAAGAGGAGGACGTTGGAGAGCGCGTAGTCGTAGTACTGCGCGGCGTCGTTGTTGATGTGAGTCTTGGTGGCGGCGTCGTTGAACGGCGCCCCGGGGGCGGCGCGGTCCGCCGAGGGCGGCACGATGCCCTGGTACTCCCGCGCGAGCTCCCACCAGCGCGCGTTCCACTCCTCCTGCGGCAGGTTCTCCGCGTAGAGGTCGTGCTCCCAGTTCGTCATCGTGCCCGCGCTGAAGGGGATGAAGACGGCGTAGTTGAGCGCCTCGCGGAGGAGGCCCTGCACCGGATTGACCGGCGGCTCCACCTCCAGCCCGATCGTGTCCAGGAAGCGCGGCTGCATGGACGCCAGCCCGAGCAGCGAGCCCACGGCCTCGTGGTAGGCGCGGTTGGCGCCCCCGCGGAGGAGCGGCGGCACCTCCGGGTTGGTGTACGCGAGGTAGTAGTAGATGTGGCCCAGCTCGTGGTGCGTGGTCTCGTACCAGTCCGCGTTGGTCTCCACGGACATCAGCGAGCGGACGTCGTTGTCCAGGTCCAGGTGCCACGCGCTGGCGTGGGTGTTCTTCTTGTACGGCGCGCTCTCGGGAAGCGGGTACAGGCTGGAGCGGGTGTAAAAGCTCTCCGGCATCTCGCCCAGCCCGAGCGAGACGTAGAAGCGCTCCGCCTGCTCCACGATCCACTCCGGCGTCTTCTGCGCGAGGGCGTCGTCCAGCGTCGGCCCGGGGGCGGTGGCGCCGGATGAGAACTCCGCGAGGTCCGCGAGGGCGGTCCAGTCCTGCGCCCAGCGGTTGGGGAGCCAGTGCGCCGGGAGGTACTCCGGGACCTCCTCGCCGTAGGCCTCCGCCAGCTCGTAGCGCGCCCACGTGTGGAGCTCGCGGTAGAGCGGGCGGAGCTCGTCGTTGAGCTGGCGCATGAGCGCGAGCATTTCCTCGCGCGTCATCCCGTAGTCCGAGACCTGGTACGTGAAGTAGTCGTCGTAGCCGAGGGCCTGGACGGTCTGGTTGCGGAGCCTCTGCAGCTCCACGAGCCCGGGCGTGAGCGTCGGGCCGACCTCCTTGGAGGCGAGCCAGACGGCCTCGCGCTCGGCGAGGTCCTCGCTCTCGCGCAGCCGCCGGTCGATCTCGTTGGGCGTCACCTCCTCGCCGTCCAGCGTGAACGTGTAGCCGAAGAGGGCGTCGTTCTGGGCGGCCTCCGCAGCGATCCGCTCGCGGACCACCTCGGCCACGGTCTGCGGGTTCTGCGCCGCGCTGTAGAGGACGGCCTCCAACTGGCGGACCTGGAGGTCGGTCAGCGACTCGCGCTGCTCCAGGAGCGCGCGGGCGCGCTCGATCGTCGGTACCGCGCCGGTGTAGGCCGCCAGCGCCTCGTTGGCCGCTCGGACGCGGGCGGGCGTGAGGCTGTCGCCCGGCACGATCCGCGTGTTCGCGTCCCACTCCGCGAGGGCGCTCGCGTAGTAGAGCGGGAGGAAGCCGCGGGTGTACTGCTCCAGGAACGCGTCCGCCTCGGCGCGGGCCGCGGCACCGGGGTCACGGACGACCTCCGTGGTGGACTGGACGCTGCTCACCTCCAGTTGGTCGGGGCCGGAACAGGCCGTTAGGCCGAGGGCAAGCGTCAGGAGCGCGAGGGCAATGCGGGGCATAGGCGGGGTGGGAGTCCGATGCGAGGAAGCTACCGGCGAACGGCGTCCTACCGGCAGCCGTGTGCACGTGCCCCGTCTTCCCTCCGCCTGCACCGAGTCAGCCGCGGGGCCGCCCCGGTGTGCAGAGATCGGAAGAAACGTGATGCGCCGTTACGCCTGGAGTCTGCCAGGACCGGGCCGACGTCCTGAAATCGCTGATCCGCGAGCCGGCACATCCTTTGGACACGAGAGCGCGCCCAGCCCCACGCCCATGAAGATCGTCCACAAGCTGCTCCTCGCGTTCACGTTCACCGCCCTCGTCGTTGCATCGGCCGGCGGCGTCCTGTATGCCATGAACGAGGACACGGAGCAGGCGCTCCAGGCCGCCGGGCAACGGGCGGAGGCCTCCGTCTCCGACGCCGAGGCCGCGCTCCGTGCCCTGGACGAGGGCCGCACCGACGCCGCTGCCACGGCCGTGCGCGCCCTCGCGGCCCGCCAGTCCGACGCGCTCAGCGGACGGCCGCGAGCGGGGTCGTCGCGATCGTGGTGCTGGTGCTTCCCTTCGTGGCGGCGATCATCCTCAGCCTCTCGCTCTCGCGCCTCCTCGTGCGCCGGATGGCGCGGCTGGCGGAGCTGGCGGGGCAGATCGGCGAGGGCGACCTCGGGGTGGTGGTCAACGTCCGCGGCCGCGACGAGCTCTCGGACCTCGGGCACGCCCTCAACGCCATGGCAGAGCGGATCCGCGAGCGGACCGTCTCGCGTGACAACTTCGCGCGCATCCTGGACTCCATCGCGGACCCCGTGGGCGTGGTGAACGCCGAGGGCGTCGTGCTCCACTGCAACAAGGCGGCCGAGGCGCTCTTCGACGTGCGGGAGGACGAGGTGCGTGGCAAGCTCGGCATGGAGCTGTTCAAGCTGAACGCGGACCAAGTGGAGGCCTTCTTCCACGCCCTCTCCGGCCACGACACCCTCCGCGACTTCGAGACCTACTACGACCGGCCGGACGGCACCCGCGTCCCCCTCTACCTCTCCGCCTCCAAGCTCCGATCTCCGGACGGCGAGTTGGTGGGGCTCGTCACCGTCGCGCGGGACATCACGGAGACCAAGCGCGCGCAGGCGGCCCTCATTGAGGCCATGCAAACGGCC
>LWDU01038496.1_pt1 | contig 13573 bp, 12 predicted proteins | sample 727161 | NCBI WGS metagenome assembly LWDU01 (sample SAMN04566230, study PRJNA314399) | hydrothermal vent metagenome | isolation source: deep sea hydrothermal plume seawater | place: Mexico: Gulf of California, Guaymas Basin | collected 2004-07-11 | reverse complement strand
AGCGGAGGTTCAGGATAGCCTTCGGCTTGGGCGGCGATTTCGTTTTGGATGGCGGCGAGCGTCATCGTTTCGCCGCCGGTGAAGGCGTAGGCGGTGTCGCAGTAAGAGCAGCGAAGGTCGCAGCCGGTGAGCCGCACGAAGACACACGGCTGTCCGGCGAAAGTGCTTTCGCCTTGGAGGCTGAGATAAATTTCATGGACGCGCAGTGTGCCGGTCACGGGTGGGTTATAGCGGCGGAGATGTCATCGGCCAAGATTTCCATTGGCGGATGGCTTCGCGCCCCATAAGTTCGGCGCGTGAAACTCTCGGTAAAAACCGACTACGCCGCGCGCGCGGTTCTGGAGCTGGCGGCTTGGCCGCGCGAGGGGCCGGCGCGCAAGGTGGAGGATCTCGCCGGGGCGGTGGGGACTTCCGCCAATTATTTGGTGCAGATTTTGATTGAGCTGAAGGGCGCGGGTTTGGTGGATAGCGTGCGCGGTAAGCAGGGCGGTTATCGGCTGGCGAAAGCGCCGGAGGAAATTACGCTGGGGATGGTGTGGCGCGCTTCGGAGGGATCGATTTTGGATGTGCCGGCGATTGCGGATGAGGATTGCGCGGCGGGATTGCGCGAGGCGTGGAAGAGTGCGAGCGCGTCGCTCACCGAATCGGCCGACCAAGTCACCTTCGCGCAAATCCTCGAGGCCAGCGGGCGCGACCGCGAGATGTACTATATATAGTGCGCGCGGGCGCTAGTCGTTGTTGCGCACCTTGCCGGTCCCTTTAGTGTTCATCGTGGCGTCGTTGGGATTTTCTTCGCACATTATTTGGTGCATCCCAAGATTCACCACCGTTTTGCCGCAATATTCGCAAATTTTATCGCTGGATTGTTTGGTGATGAGCACCACTCCGCCGATCACCAAGATTGCAGTCACCGCGAGCGTGATTCCGAATTTTGTTTTTTTATCCATACTGTTTTCCTCCTGTGCAGCACACTACCACAAAAACGGTTCACGGACAATTTGATTTCTGTAAAACCTAGTCCGATTCAGGCTTTTCCGGTGTTTCTGGCGCTTTTTCCTGTTCTTGCAGTAAATCAATGGAAGTGGGCGGTGCTGGTTGGAGATATTTTTGAATCTCCGCCATCACGTGCGTGGGTTGTTTGCACTCGCGGCCGGAGCAAATGTAGGCGTCGGGGCCATCCTTTCCCGGCTTGAGTGTCTTGGCGAATTCCTCCACTGGGCCGATGTTGCCCAGCACGATGCGGTTCGGCTGATATTGGCCGTGGACCGCGTGCAGGATTTTTTGTGTGGCGGCATCGCCGGGCGCGCCGGCCACCACCACGCGGTAGGGTTCGTGCAGATAAAAATCCAGCGCCATCATTAGGTAAGGCACGCCGCGCGCGCCGCGATCCAGATTGAGCGCGAACAATTTGAGCGTCGCTCCCGCTTTGTCGCGGTACACTTTTTTCTCCGTCATCTTGTGCAGCTTGAGAAATGCCAGCGCCGCCACGGAATTAGACGAGGGCATCGCGCCGTCGTAATCTTCCTTGGCACGCACGATGAGGTCGGCGCTGCCGGCGCTTTGGAAGAACCCTCCGTTTTCTTTATCATAAAACAACTCGATCATTCGGTCGGCCAAAGCAATCGCTTGCGAGAGATGCTCGGGCTTGAGCGTGGCTTCGTAAAGATGCAGCGTGCCGTCGAGTTGAAACGCGTAAGCGTCGAGCAACTGCACCGAGTCGCGTGCGCCATCGCGCCAGCGGTGATACATCGTTTTGGTTTTGGCATCCCAAAAAGTTTTGAGGATGAAGGCGTTGTTGGCTTCGGCCATTTTCAAATACGCCGCATCGCCGAGCACCGCGTACGCGCGAGCCACGGCGCCGAGCATGAGGCCGTTCCAACTGGAAAGGATTTTGTCATCCAAATGCGGGCGGATGCGTTTGTCGCGCACGGCGTCCATTTTTTTGCGGGCGGAAGTGAGCAGCACTTTGTCGGCCTCGGTGAGGTTGGGATCCACAATGCTTAGCACGTTGAGGTTTTTCAGCGGCTCGGGATGGCTGTGGTCTTCGAAATTGCCGTGCTCGGTGATGCCATAATGACGTGTGATGAGCGCGGCCTCCTCGGCGTTCAGGATTTTTTCCAGCTCGGCTTGGGTCCAGCAATAAAATTTGCCTTCCTGTCCTTCGCTGTCCGCATCCTCAGCGGAATACCATCCGCCCCCTTTGTGCGTCATGTCGCGTGCGAGATAGCGGAGGATGTCGCGCACCACGGCGGCGTGCTGTTCGTCGCCGCTTACTAAATAGGCATCGAGATACAGATGAATGAGCTGGGCGTTGTCGTAGAGCATTTTCTCGAAATGCGGCACCAACCATTTTTCATCCACCGAATAGCGGGAAAAACCGCCGCCGAGTTGATCGTACATTCCACCGGCCGCCATGCGTTCGCAGGTGTGGGTGACCATCCGGATGCCATCGGCATCGTCCGCCCGCGCCGATTGCCACAGCACAAACGCCGGTTCGCTGGGACGGGGAAATTTCGGCTTATCGCCAAACCCACCGAAGCGCGGATCATAGGTGGCTTTGATTTGCGCAAGGCCGTTGGTGAGCAGGGCGTAGTTGAGCTTGGCATTGGGATCCGGTTTTCGGGCGCTGGCTTCGGCCAAGCCCTTTGCCATGTTGAGGGCGTCTTTTTCGATGAGAGGCCGTTTCTCTGCATCGTTCCAAAGCTCGTTCACGCGGCTGCAGAGGGACATGAAATCCCGCTTGGGAAAATATGTGCCGCCAAAGAATGGGTTTTTTTCCGGCGTAAGAAATACACTCATCGGCCAACCGCCGCCGCCGGTGGTGGCTTGCACGAAGGACATATAAATTTTATCTACATCCGGCCGTTCCTCACGGTCGAGCTTGATGCACACGAAATGTTTGTTGAGCAGCGCGCCGACTTCTTCGTCCTCAAAACTTTCGCGCTCCATCACGTGGCACCAATGGCAAGTGGAGTAGCCGATGGACAGGAAGATCGGCTTGCCCTCTTTTTTGGCTTTGGCAAAAGCTTCCTCGCCCCACGGAAACCAGTCCACCGGATTGTGCGCGTGCTGGAGAAGGTACGGCGATTTTTCCTTGGCGAGTCGATTGGTGTGGGTTGTTGAGTTGAGTTTCACAATTTTGCCGGGCGAAGACTTAGGGATGACAGGAGCAGAACCTCCGGGGTTTCCCGATTGGCCGCAACCCAAAGTAAACAGGGCTGCCAACAAACAGGAATTCAAAAGTATTGATGCGCGCATCAGCGCAGTATGCAGCAACGCGCTTCCAGTGCAAGCCGCGAGGGTGGTTTGCAAATTGGCTTGCCAACCCGCGCCCGCTCGCGGCACGTTCACAGCCGCATGGCAAAAACCGCGCTCATCACCGGCATCACCGGACAAGACGGCTCCTATCTGGCTGAGTTGCTTTTGGAAAAAGGCTACGAAGTTCACGGCATCATTCGCCGCGCCAGCACGTTTAATACCGGGCGGTTGGATGCAATTTATCAGGATCCGCACGTGGAGGATAACCGCCTGAAGCTGCACTATGGCGATCTCAGCGACGCCAGCGGAATGGCGCGGCTCATCAGCAAAATCGAGCCGGCGGAGGTTTACAATCTCGCCGCACAAAGCCACGTGCGCGTGAGCTTCGATGCGCCCGAGTACACCACCGACATCACCGCCACCGGCACCGTGCGCCTGCTCGAAGCCATTCGCGAGGTGGGCATCAAACCGCGTTTTTATCAGGCCTCCTCCAGCGAAATGTTTGGCAAAGTGCAGGAGGTGCCGCAGACGGAAACCACGCCGTTTTATCCGCGCAGCCCGTATGGTTGCGCCAAGGTGTATTCATTTTGGGTGACGGTGAATTACCGCGAATCCTACGGGATGCATGCAAGCAACGGCATTCTTTTCAATCACGAATCACCGCGGCGTGGCGAAACATTTGTGACGCGCAAAATCACCCGCGCCGTCGCCCGCATCAAGGCCGGTTTGCAGGACAAACTTTACCTCGGCAACCTCGATGCCAAACGCGACTGGGGTTACGCCAAGGAATACGTCGACGCGATGTGGCGGATGCTGCAACAGGATGAGCCAGACGATTACGTGGTGGCCACCGGCGAGACGCGCACCATTCGGGAGTTTCTCGAAGTCGCCTTCGAGCGCGTGGATTTGAATTGGGAAGACTACGTGGAAATCGATCCGCGCTACTATCGCCCCGCCGAGGTGGAATTGCTGGTGGGCGATCCCACCAAAGCCAAGGAAAAACTCGGCTGGGAAGCCCAAGTGAAATTCGCCGAACTCGCCAAGCTAATGGTGGATGCCGACGTGCAACTGCTGGCCGATCAACGCGCCGGCAAACTCGTGGAACGCGAATGAGCCGCCCGCGCGCATTGATCACCGGCATCACCGGGCAGGACGGTTCCTACCTCGCCGATTTGCTTTTGGAAAAAGGCTACGAAGTCCACGGCCTCGTCCGCCGAACCAGCACGCTGGAGCGTTCGCGCCTCGATCATCTTTATCACAATCCGGAAATTTACAATCAATCGCTCTTCCTGCACTACTCCGAACTGGACGATCCCACCACGCTGCGCCGGGTGTTGGAAAAAGCTGCGCCCGATGAGCTGTACCATCTCGCCGGCCAAAGCCACGTGGGATTGAGCTTTGAGATCCCCGAAGCCACCGCCGATATGACCGCCATCGGCACGCTGCGTTTGCTGGAAATGATGCGTGATTTTTCCAAGGCACCGCGTTTTTATCACGCCTCTTCCAGTGAAATTTTTGGACGCCCCGAAGTTTCGCCGCAGGATGAATCCACCCCGCACATGCCGGTGAACCCCTACGGCGTGGCCAAATCCTTCGCCACGCACATGACGCGCGTGTACCGCGAAACCCGCGGACTCTTTGCCTGCAATGGCATTGCGTACAATCACGAGTCGCCACGGCGCGGTGAGAATTTTGTGACGCGCAAAATCTGCCGTGCCGCCGCCGCCATCAAGGCCGGTCGGCAAAAGGAATTGCTGCTGGGCGACACTAGCGCCGAGCGCGATTGGGGCGATGCCCGCGACACCGTGCGCGGCATGTGGCTGGCGCTGCAACAGGATGCCGCCGACGATTACATTTTCGCCACCGGCAAACTACACACCGTGCAGGACATCGTGAACCTCGCCTTCGGCACCGTGGATTTGAATGCTGCCGATTACATCAAACGCGACGAACGATTCATGCGTCCCGCCGAGCCAACCCGATTGCTCGGCAACCCCGCGCGCGCCAAGGAACAACTTGGCTGGGAAGCGAAAACCACCTTCGAGGATTTAATCCGAGAAATGACCGAGGCCGAGTTGAAGGCGCTGGGCTAGAGCGTTAGGCGTACTTTTCCTGAAACTCCACGTACGCCGCCGTGATGCCCTCGCGCAGTTCTACTTGCGGCTTCCAGCCCATCGCTTCGAGCCGGGAGCCATCCATCAACTTGCGTGGCGTGCCGTCGGGTTTGGAAGTATCCCAATCGAGTTTGCCAGTGTACCCCACCACCTCGGCGACCAATTCCGAAAGCTCGCGGATGGATAACTCGGTGCCAAGGCCGACATTGATAAATTCCTCTTCGCTATAATTTTCCATGAGGAAAACACAGGCGCGCGCGAGGTCGTCGCTGTGCAAAAATTCCCGCAACGGCGAGCCGCTGCCCCAGCAACTGACCGATTCCGCGCCGCTCGCCTTGGCCTCGTGAAAGCGCCGAATCATTGCCGGCAACACGTGCGAGCCTTCGGGGTCATAATTATCATTTGGCCCGTAAAGATTCGTCGGCATCGCGGCGATAAAATCACTGCCATATTGTTGGCGATAGGCCTGGCACATTTTGATGCCGGCAATTTTTGCAATGGCGTACCATTCGTTGGTGGGCTCCAGCGGTCCCGTTAGCAGGTCGGCTTCAGCCATCGGTTGCGGGGCTTGCTTGGGATAAATGCAGGAGCTGCCAAGAAAGAGCAGCTTCTTCGCGCCATGCCGATGGGCGCCGTCGATAAGATTGTTTTGGATGCGCAGGTTTTCAAACAGGAACTGCGCGGGCAACGTGCTGTTGGCTTTGATGCCGCCCACGCGGGCGGCGGCGATGAAAATGCACTCCGGTTTTTCCGCCTCAAAAAATTTCTCCACCGCGGCGGTGTCCAGCAAATCCAGCTCGGCGTGGGTGCGTCCGATGAGATTTGTGTGTTCGGCAGTTTCCAATGCGCGCCAAATGGCGCTGCCCACCAAGCCGCGATGGCCGGCCACATAAATGCGGGCGTCAGGCGTCAATGGAGGTGCGCTTTGATGGCCGCCTGCATTTTGGGCAAGTGCTGGGCGGGGTTTCGATTATCGAAGACGGCGAGGATTTTGCCGTCCTTGCTGATGAGAAAACTCACGCGACGGGCGATGGCGCGCTTGGGGATGCGCACGCCGTAGGCATCGGCCACCTTGCCTTTGGGATCGGCGAGCAACGTAAAGTTGAGCTGGCATTTCTTGATGAACCGTTGATGGCTCGCGGCGGTGTCAAAACTCACGCCCACCACTTGCACGCCTTTTTGGCCGAGCGTGCCCACGTTATCGCGCAGCGTGATGGCCTGCCGCGTGCAGCCGGGCGTGTCGTCCTTGGGATAAAAATAAAGCAGCACCGCCTTCACATCATGCCGCTCCAGCGTGTCGGCGAGGCTCCACGGTTTGTTGGCCTGATCGTGGCATTGGATGCCTGGCGCGGCCGCGCCCACCTTGGGCAAATCGGCGGCGGAGGCGGTGATCGCCCCCAAACACATCAATGTAATAAATATTCTCATTCGACTCATACCGCGTGCGCTGCGTGGGAAGGCGCGGACTGTATCAAATCATTGGACTGGTTAAAACCGTTTTTTCTTCAAGTGCGGCTTGCCCTGAGCAGGCGTTGGAGTATGATTTCGCCGAATCCATTCAACCATGACACACATAAAAAAACTCATTCTCGGCCCCTTGTTTTCAATTCTGATGATCCAACCCGCAATCGCGGCGGACAAAGCCGGCGTGTTTCTAAACGCAAAGGACGCCGGTTCCGCATTCCAAATCCAAGGCGAATACGTCGGCAAACGCACCGGCGTGCAGGTGATTGCGCTGGGCGACGGCAAGTTTCGCGCGGTGATTCACAAGGGCGGCTTGCCCGGCGCGGGCTGGGACAAGGGAAAGAAAATCGAACTCAACGGTGCGGCCACCACCACCGGCGCGGATTTTCCTAAGGCCAACGGCTGGGCCGCGCGCGTCACCGGTGCCAAGCTGCGGCTGACCGTGCCCGGCGCGGACGCGCAAACACTGGAAGCCATCGAGCGCAAAAGCCCCACACTCGGCGGCCATCCGCCCAAGGGTGCGATCGTGCTTTTTGATGGCACGGATGCGAAGCAGTTCAAGCCCGGCAAAATTACCAAGGACGGTTTGCTCGAGCAGGGCGCCAACAGCGTGCGGCATTTTCAAAGTCACCGGCTGCACATCGAGTTTCGCCTGCCCTTCCAGCCCAAGGCGCGCGGGCAAGGGCGGGGCAATAGCGGCTGCTATTTGCAGGGCCGGTACGAAGTGCAAATGCTCGACTCCTTTGGCCTCGCCGGCAAACACAACGAGTGCGGCGGCATCTACACCATCAAGGCGCCCGACGTGAATATGTGTTTCCCGCCGCTCGCCTGGCAGACTTACGACATCGATTTCACCGCCGCCCAATTTAAGGACGGCAAAAAAACCAAAGACGCCCGCATGACCGTCATCCACAACGGCGTGAAAATCCACGACAACGTAAAGCTCCCCAACCGCACCCGCGCCAGCCCCAACCCCGAAGCCCCCGGCCCGGGATTTTTGCACCTACAAAACCACGGCAACCCCGTGCGCTATCGAAACATTTGGGTATTGGAGAAGTAGAAGCTTTTCAAAATGTGCCCCCCAAAAAAGGAACCGCCGCGGCTGGGTGGTGGGCGTCGCCGCGACGGTTATAGTTCTGCGGATTGGATGGGGGGCATCCGCAGAGGCGCTTCTTGTAGCAAAAGGTCCGGAGGCTGGCAACCTCTTTTGGGCGATAATAATTCAGAGGATATTCACAGTCGGCGGATTGGCAAAACTGGCCGTATCCAGCCGCCCGCGTTACCAACGCCTCGAATCGTCAATTTGCTTGATTGCGCGGATTTGCCCGCTACACTGCGCGCCCCACTGAACGGGAGCGTAGCTCAGTTGGTAGAGCAGTGGCCTTTTAAGCCATTGGTCCGGGGTTCGAGCCCCCGCGCTCCTACCAGTTTTTTTCTCTGTTTTTCAATTTGTTAATAACCGGTGAAAAGTCGGTGCACACTAAAGAACAACCTTCGCTTGGACTCCGGCGATTCTGTGCTAAATTCTTCTCGTTGAGCGGATCTTCGGAAACGCTCGGTCGGTCAGCCGACCACGGGAATGGGATTCTTCGGAATCACCTTTGAAGGAACAAACTCAGGGAGCGATCCTTGGGGGCGAACCTAAAGAGGCAGCTTCACGGCAGTTCCCACCCAAGCCGGTCGCCCTTCGGGGTGAAAGGTTGGCCTGCCTCCTTCGGGAAGGCAGGCTGGGGGGTCGGATTTGGCTGTTACCCTGAAAAGGGTAATTGCCCTACCAAGGGCAACGACCTCGAGAGAACTCCCGCAAGGGAGCCCCCTTGAAAAGGATTGGTAACCGCCCGCGGCGAACTTCGGTTTACTGCGGGCGGTTTTTTTGTGGGCGGGGGTTGTGCGGTTCCCTTCCATTTCCGTTGACCGCGTGCGGGGCTGGCTTTAGGTTGCGGCGCTATATGATTATTGTTCTTAAGCCACGGATTACGAAGCGTCAGGAGAATAGTGTGCTGCGCGAAATCCGGAAGCTTGGCTACGAGCCGCACGTGATGCGCGGGGTGGCACGGACGGTGGTGGGCGCGATTGGCGATGAGAAAAAAAATCCTTCGCTGGAGACGCTTACTTCGTGGCCGCAGGTGGAGAGTGTGACGCCGATCCAAAAGCGATTCCGATTGGTGAGCCGCGAGGCGCATCCAAAAAATTCCACAGTCAAGGTGGGTCGCCATTTGATTGGCGGGAAGAAAATTCAGGTGATGGCCGGGCCGTGTTCGGTGGAGAGTGAAAAGCAATTGATGGAAACCGCCCACGCGGTGCGCAAGGCGGGGGCCACGATTTTGCGCGGGGGCGCTTTCAAGCCGCGCACTTCGCCGTATGAATTTCAGGGGTTGGGCGAAAAGGGGCTGAAACTGCTGGCCAAAGCGCGGGACGAAACGGGGATGCCGATTGTCACGGAATTGCTCTCGCAAAAGCACGTGGATCTGGTGGCGGAATATGCGGACATTCTGCAGATCGGTACGCGGAACGCGCAGAATTTTCAGCTGCTCATTGCGGCGGCGCGCACAGGTAAACCGGTGCTGCTCAAGCGCGGGATGTCCATGCGCATCGAGGAATGGCTGCTGGCGGGTGAGTACATTTTGGCCAATGAAAACGCGGGGCTGATGTTTTGCGAGCGCGGCATTCGCACTTTCGAAAGTTACACGCGCAACACGCTGGATCTTTCGACCATTCCCGCCGTGAAACAGGAATCGCACTGCCCAATCGTGATTGACCCCAGCCAAGGCTGTGGCCGGGCGGATCTCATTAACAGCCTGTGCAAAGGCGCAGTGGCGATGGGCGCGGATGCGTTGCTCATTGAGGTGCACCCAAATCCCGCCGAGGCGTGGAGCGATGGCGCGCAGCAACTCACCCTGGATAGCTTCAAGAAATTAATGCGCGAGCTGAAGCCCTTCATCAAGGCGGCCGGGCGAAGTTAGGCAATTTTCGCGTTTGTGTTTTTCCGCGCGCGGGCCTAGCTTTGGCGCGTGATGAAATCCATTCAACGAACAATCCTTTCCCTCACCATATTCGCACTCTTCGGCTGTGCCACGCCGGATGAAAATGCCCACGCGGGCACACCCGCGCCCGTCGCCCAAAATTCAAAAGAGCAAGCCGCCATTACCCAGATTGAATCACTGGGCGGCCGCGTGCTGTATATCGCCAAGGACGCCAAGGAATACAGCGTGACGATCACCAAAGATTCCTTTGGTAAAACGAAGGGGTTCACCGTGGCCGATGCCAAGTTGCTGGGCACGTTGAGCAATGCGGTTGAAATATCTCTGCAACATCCTGATGCTGACGACGCATGGGTGGCATCGTTGAAAGGGTTAAACGGATTGAAGAAACTTCACCTTGAGAAAACGAAAGTGACCGATCAAGCGCTGGACATCGTCGGGGGACTTTCCGGTTTGGAATATCTGAATCTTTACAGCACCGGCGTGACCGATGCGGGGCTGGCCAAGCTCAAGAATTTGAAGAACCTCAAAAGCCTTTACCTGTGGCAAACGAAAGTGACTGAAGCAAAAGCCAAGGCGTTTCAGGATGCGATGGCCAAAGCGGGAAACAAAGATCTCTCCATCAACCTCGGCGTGGACAAGGATTTGCGCAGCGTGAACACCCTCGCCCGATTGGCCAAGGCGCGCGCCGCCTCTGAAACCTCCGCGCGCGAAGCTGCCACCAAAGCTGCCAAAGCCGAGGCCGAACGCATCGCTGCAATCAAGACGCCGACTTTCGACAAGGATATCCTGCCCATCATCCAAAAGCGCTGCACCGAGTGTCACGGCAAAGAAAAACAAAAGGGCAAGCTGCGCCTCGATAGTTTTGCCGAGCTGATGAAGGGCGCCGACGGCGAAGCCATCTTCGTGGCGGGCAAGCCGGGCGAGAGTGAAATTCACATGCGCATTATGCTGCCCGATAGCGACGATGACCGCATGCCACCCAAGGGCAACCGCATCTCGCAGCCGGTGGCCGATCTCATCAAGCGTTGGATTGAGCAAGGGGCAAAACAAAAGTAGGTCTGATTTCACCATCCCGCGCGGTGTGAGGCCGCGGGGGATTTTTTTTGCCAAAATTTTCACGCCAAATGCGCCAATTCCGCGCAATTTTTTTCGCCTTAAAAACGGGAGGTTCACTTTTCAGGGGAAAAACGCGATGTCTCCCGTGTGAATGGAGTTGGCACGGGGTTTGCTCTGTCTAATGTAACAACAGGTACGAACAGCCTCTAAAAATAAACACAAGTTGCTGTAATAATAGAAGGACTGATTTGCCTGGGGAGCTGGGGCAGCTATGCTGCCCCTTTTCTCGTTTTTCTCTGGTTCAAGAAAACTCATCTGAAACCTTCGTCCGGCTTTCGCGTCTAATCCCTCGGGCATGTCCGAAAATACGTTGGACAAAAGCCCTCTAATTCCATCTAATGCCGCAACGATTGATCGAGTTGTATTTGAAAGGCCAATTATGAGTACTCCTCCCCCCCCTCCGCCCGGAGATGCCACGCCCCCTCCCGCGGGCGATGTTCCTCCGTCTGAACCCGTCCCACCAGCCACCCCGGCGGCACCTGCCATGACGCCCCACGCCCAATTCGGCGCGCCCGTTGCTGCCAAGAGTGGCGGTGCCAAGAAAATCATTTTCATTCTCATAGGCGTGCTTGCCATCGGCGGCATCGGATTTGCCGGTTACAAATATGTTCCGGGGCTGTGGGCCAAATATATGGGTGGCGGCGATATCAATACACCCGACGGAGCACTCAAGCGCGTGTTCAACGGCTTGGCGGATAACAAGCCCGAAGTATTGTGGGAAGCGCTTCCAGCCAAACATCAGAAATTGATCAACGACGAAATCAAAAAATCCAGTGCCAACGTCGATCCTGAAATTCAAAAGAAAGTTGTCGAGGTACTGAAAAAAACCACAGGGATTCTGAAAAACAAAAAGGCACTGCTCCTTGAAACGGTGCGGAAAATGACCGGTCAAGGTGGCGGGGAAGGCGGTGGCATCCCGCCCGAGATCACCGAGAATTGGGATGGCATTGTGAGTTTGCTGGAGATTGTGGTGAACAGCAAAGCATTGACCCCCGAATGGGGCAAAAATCCGGACGTCGGCGCCGTGCTCAAAGAGGATGGCGGAAAGCTGATGAGCTCGGCCGCCTTTGAAAAATTTGCCAACTTGGCCATAGCCGAAGCCGATAATGCGGATGCACCGAAGAGCATGGCCGAACTACGCACCTGGCTGAAGGGGATCGAGGTCACGGTGGTTTCGTCCACTGAAACAACCGCCAAACTCAAGCTCAGCTCGGCCGATTTTAAAATCTCAGAAGAGGCGGCAGAATTGGACATGGTCAAGATAGAAGGGCGCTGGCTGCCAAAGGAAGTAGCCGAAGGCTTGGATCAACTAGTCGAGATCATCAAGCAAACCGTTCCGATGGGTCAGCAACTGGGTGGGGATACCCAAATGACCGATCAGCAGAAAACAATGCTCTCAAATTTTCTCAGTACATTGGATAAAGCATTGGACACAATTAATGCCGCCACAACCTCGGACGATCTGCTCGCGGCTGTGGGGCAAATGATGGGAGGCGTCTTAGGTCAGCAATTCGCCGGATTAGGCGAAGCCTTTGGCGGCGGCACCGGTGGCGGAGGAATTCCGGGAATCGGCCCGGGCCCCGGGATTCGGCCCGGCACAAACCCCGGCACAAACCCCGGCACGATCATTCCCGGATTGGCCCCGACGGGCCCACCCAAACCGCCCGGTTATAAAACCGAATGGTCCGTGGGGGGCGGTAAATACAAAATTGATGAAATTTACCCGGGCAAAACTGAGGCGATCATCACGCAGGTCTTCGGCGAACCCGCCCAAAAGCAGGGAGAGTACTGGACCTATCGCGGCCTGAAAGTTCGCAACATGAGACTCGGCGGCACCTACACCACCGTAATTTTTCAAATGCAAAACGGCAAAGTCGCCCAAGTCATTGTTCAACCATGAAATACACCCTCCCACTCATCGCCCTTTCCTTCGTCCTCGCCTTTGGCTGCGGCAAGCCCACCGGCAAATCCGCTGGCAAATCGCCTGCCCCAGTCGCACCGGCCGAGACGGACGCCAACCGTTCCACTGTCGAAACAGTTGCCGACTCATTGCAGGATATTTCCAACACCATCCGAAACGTCCAGGCACTCAGCGAGAACGTGAAAAACATTAGAGGCCTTCAACTGGTTTCGGAGCGGATCGCATGGGAATACAAAATCATTGATCCTTCCGATGCCGAGATCAGCCTTGAAACACGCCTCAACGACCTTGGTAAAGAAGGATGGGAACTTTCTGCTTCCTCCCCAAAGGGGAAATTCATCTTCAAGCGTCGTCAGCAGCAAAAGAAATAAGCCGGATTGCAAATCCCGGTAAGCTGCCTTACAGTCCCGCTTCTGCGGGCGATTGGCGCAGTGGCTAGCGCACCGGCTTTACACGCCGTTGGTCGGGGGTTCGAATCCCTCATCGCCTACCAATAAATTCCTAGAAGTCCAGAGTCTCCAATTTAAACGTTACGTGCGTGATGTTTTGGCGGGTCAGCGGCCCGGGGTTTTGGGCTTCGGAATCTTGATGCGATGGAAGGTGTCGTAAGCTTTATTCAAGTGAAAGTGGATCGTGCCTATAATCTCGTACGGTTTTCCGTTTAGGTTCGCTGCGATTGACAGCTTCTCCTCCGGCGGCAGTTTTCTAGTGAGTCC
>LWDU01044894.1_pt1 | contig 13578 bp, 10 predicted proteins | sample 727161 | NCBI WGS metagenome assembly LWDU01 (sample SAMN04566230, study PRJNA314399) | hydrothermal vent metagenome | isolation source: deep sea hydrothermal plume seawater | place: Mexico: Gulf of California, Guaymas Basin | collected 2004-07-11 | reverse complement strand
TAGCTCCTAATTTTACCAAATTATCGTAACGAGCATTGCTCCACTGCAATCGATTGTTCCCACTGCTGGAGATGAACAGATTCATAAAGTTATTAGGGTCAGGAAAATCAGCACCCCACCCTAGGCGAAAAATCTGCGGCGGATCAACCTGGAGCTTATTTAAAAAAACTTTCCATTCTTGGCTTTCCAATTTGATATCAACATTAAGATGTTCTTTCCACTGAGCTTGTAGAAATTCTCCGATCAGGCGGTTGGTATCATTTGTATTATACATTGCGATTATCTCAGGAAACCCTTCTCCCTTTGGGTAACCCGCTTCTGCGAGTAATTTTTTACCAACGACAGGATTAAACTTTGCACCAATATCAGGGTTGTACCCAAACATACCTTTAGGGATCCATGAGGAGCTTGGAATCTCTTCTCCCTTAAGCAATAAAGGAAGCCTTGAGCGGTCGATAGAATGAGAAAATGCACGTCGAACCAGCGGGTTATCAAAGGGTGCTTTAAGAACATTGATCCCGTAGTAATAACCTCTTAGTTGAGGTAAGTTTTTATATTCATCGTGATGTTTGAAATGAGGGATTGCAACCGGAGGAAGTTCGACCATATCAAGCTCCCCGGTTTCATAGAGGGTCAGGGCTGTGGTTTTTTCCCTGACAACGTAGGCTAAGATTGTATCGACTTGAGGTCGACCCTCATAAAAATTTTCGTTTGCGGTGAGCGTAAGCTTATATTCGTGATCCCAATCACTCAATTTGAAAGGACCATTGGTAACTATATTTTCCGGGTCAGTCCAATGGCCTCCGAATTTTTCAACAATGTCTTTTCGCTGAGGAAAGGTAACCATGAAGGTTGTGATACTAGGAAAGTAAACTACCGTCTTTTTTAAACGGACCTCTAGAATATAGTCTGTCACTGCAGATACACCCACTCGGGAGGGATCTGTGATTTTCCCAGAATTAAATTCCTGTGCATTTTCTACATCAAACAAAAAATAAGCATACTGGGCAGCAGTAGAAGGATTTAGCAATCGTTTCCAGGAATATTCAAAGTCATGGGCTGTGACAGGTTTCCCATCGGTCCAGAAGACATCATCACGTAAGTAGTAGGTGATTACTTTTCCATTTTTGGAGATCTCCCACCGTTTGGCAATCGCCGGGATGGGTTCCATGTTGGAGTTATACTGGGTGAGTCCTTCCATGATATTCGTCAAAATATCAAAAGAGACGCTATCTGTCGCCAGAGACCAGTCGAGAGTTGGAGGTTCGTTACTAATAGGCATACGAAAAACCTGACCGGTATCTATTTTTTCACCAGAGCAAGATAATGATAGAAATAAGAACAACCCTATCAAGATGAATTTATACGAATAGATATTTTTTAAATGAGTAAAAAAAATAGACATAGGTTAGAAAAGCATAGCATGTTTCAGGATTGGTACTAGTGTTTCTGCTGTAACAAAACTAATAGAATTACCTCTTTACTTTTCAATGGACATCGCTAAAATAATCAACTTAACCCTAATCAAAAAAAAATGGCAGACGACCTTTCATTCATACGTAAGTGGATCAAGCGAGGCCTGAGTAAGGATGGAAAAACTCTAGATTTTTCCAACAAGGGCATCAATAACGATATCGCACTGGACCTGGCAGAAAATGTTTCATTGCCTGATATTGAGATCCTATATCTTCATACAAACAAGATCAAGGATTTGGGTCTGGATGAATTGGCCCAGGCGGAAATTTTTGCTCCGTTAAGAGAATTGTGGTTGTACGAAAATCTTATCCGGGATGAAGGAGCCGTGGCCTTAGCAGAATCAGAGCAGGTGACCAAACTTCGCTACCTAAGCTTGTACACTAACAGGATATCCGATGAAGGGGCAGTTGCGCTAGCGGAGTCTGACAAGCTCTGTAATCTGGAAACACTGGATCTTTCTTTTAATCGAATTGGTGACCGAGGCGCGTGCGCACTCGCAAACACAGGAAAACTAAAAAAACTAAAGACACTGAACCTTGATGGCAACCGCATCGGATTTGAGGGAATGAGTGCCTTAGCAAGCGCAAAGGGTCTTCCTGCCTTAAGCGAACTTAACATGATGTACAATCTAATGGACCCGCAAGGATTAGAGTTGTTACATGAATCTACCAAGCTCAATTCTAAACGAGTAATCAAATATGATGGCCCTCATGAAGACTGAACCAAAAATGAACCCGAATAAAGAAGACTTACATATTGTTGAGTTACTTCAAAAAAGCATCATAACGGGAAACCCGTGCCTTGATTTTAGTTACGAACGATTGGGTGATGCCGGGGCTATGTTACTCGCACGTATGAAAGACTTGTCGCATGTGACGCAACTGAATTTAAGTTGGAACGAACTTACAAGTAAGGGAGTTGATGCCTTGGCAAAGTGCAACTCATTGAGTAGCTTAACGACTCTGATTCTTGATTCCAACAAAATTGGAGATGAAGGTGCGTTAGCTATTGCCGAGTCGAAAACATTAGGAACTTTAAAAATTTTAACATTGACTAAAAACCAGGTTAGTGATTCGGGGGCACTGGCAATCATAAAGTCTCCTAATTTAGTCCAATTATCAACGTTGGACTTGGAACTGAACTGTGTCGGGATAGAGCAGTTGACTAAATTCCCTGATGGTACCGCAATCTCATCACTGACTCGACTCAATCTTCGTCGAAATAAAATCGAAGATAGTACGATTTCAGACTGGTTGCAGACGGGTGCATTTGTTCCGGTAAAACATCTCAACCTGGGTTGGAATAAGATAGGAAACGTAGGTGCGGCAGCTCTTGCAAAATCTCCAATGCTATCAGGCCTCGAGCAATTGATACTAGATTCCAACTCCATTGCTAATGAGGGAGCGAATGCTATCGCGAAATCAAAAAATCTGGAATCTTTGAAAGTGCTTGAACTGCACGACAATAACTATGATCAGTCCGCAGCAAAGGCACTGATGGATTTGCGTATTCGTATTCTTATAAAAAAACACCTGAAAGGGACTGAGTTAAATTTAAATGGACAAAGGTTAGAAAATCGGGGAATAAAGGCACTTGGACGATCGGAACTTTTATCAGGAATCGAAACTCTGTCATTGAGAAATAATTACTTTGACTATGTGGGACTAGAAGCATTAGCTCAGAGTAAACATTTATCGTCTCTAACGTCTCTCAATTTGATGGATAATGCGATCGTAAACAAGGGCGCGATCATCCTTGCCGAGTCAGAGGTTTTTTGCGGATTAAAAAATTTAAATATTGAGAACTGCGGAATTATGCCTGCGGGGATTCTAGCGTTGGCTAAATCAAAAAATTTAAAAAGCTTAGAAGAAATGGTTCTTAATAAGAATGATATAAAAGATAAAGGGGTACAACATCTTGCTGCTTCAAAAAACTTTGCTAATCTAAAAATCCTTAAAGCAGGGGATGTTTCCATTGGTGATTTAGGGGTGAAAACCTTAGTTTTATCTCAGAATTTTACAAGTTTGGAGGAACTACATTTGAATGGAAATAGTATAACTGGGAAAGGACTGGACTATTTACACGACACGCTAAACTTAAATGCTCTTAAGAAAATAGATCTCAGAAGAAATCAATTTCTCTACGAAGACTGTATTTTTCTTTCTGATTCTCCTCGTTTTAAAAATCTAAAAGTCGTTCGTTTTTGATTTGACTTACTTCGCAAGAAAACTCTAGTGGCTCTATGAAAAAAATTGTAATCATTGGGGGTGGTATAGCGGGCTTAGCAGCGGCTTACCGGATTCATGAAGAAATTTCAAAAAATACACCTTTAGAATGCACTCTAATAGAGTCATCAGAAAAGTTTGGTGGAAAAATTTCCACAATAAGATTTGACGGCTTCATTGTCGAGCGGGGTCCGGATTCCTTTATTTCTCAAAAACCGCAGGCCATTGAATTATGCAAGAAGCTAGGCCTGGAAGATCAACTGACGGGCACAAGTCCGAATCATCCAAATACTTATGTTTGCCTTAAAAATAAACTGGTGACGATGCCCGATGGTTTGAGTCTTATGATTCCAACCAAGTTCTTGCCTTTCATTTTCAGCCCATTGTTTAGTTGGTGGGGAAAAATTCCAAAAAAAAAAGGTAATGATGATGAAAGTCTCGCATCTTTTGTAAGGAGACGAATGGGTAAAGAGGCACTTGAGAAAATGGCGGAGCCTATGTTGGCAGGTATCTATGCATCAGACCCAGAGCTTATGAGCATCAACAGTACTTTTCCGATGTTTGTCCAAACAGAGCAAAAGTATCGTTCTCTTATCATTGGAATGCTGGAACGGAAGCGGCAACAGTTGATCCATCAGCCTAAGGTGACAAAAGGAAAACAACCATTCTCTCTTTTTATGACGCTGAAAAATGGATTGGATGAAATGGTCGAAACGTTAGTTAATAAAGCGACTAATATTACTTTTTGTGCAGAAACCAAGGTAGTGGGTATTTCTCGTGCTGAAGAGGAAGAGCTTTATTACTACAGACGCTATTATTTTGGCTACACCGGCTAAAATTTCAACACTTCTTTTAGCGGAGGTCTCTCCCAAGGTATCGAGTTTGCTCAATCAGATCCGATATGTTTCCACTGCGACCGTTTCCATTGGATATAAAAAAGAAGGCTTCCCGCATAAGCTTGATGGATTTGGATTTGTGGTGCCTAAGAAAGAAGGGAAACGTATTTTGGCATGTACGTGGACTTCATCTAAATTCCCTGAAAGAGTTCCAGAAAAATATGTCATGTTAAGGTGCTTTGTGGGTGGAGCGATGAGAGAAGAGTTAGCTGAACTAGAAGAAACCGCAATCGGTAATATGGTTCGCGAGGAGCTTCTTGATATCATGGGAATTGACTGTGAGCCAGTATTTTTAAAAGTATTTAAATATAAAAAATCAAATGTTCAATACCATTTAGGACATGCTGCGCTGATCGAATCGATTCGGAAAGAACTCGAATTGTTTCCAGGTCTTTTTGTTACAGGAAGTGCTTACACAGGTGTAGGTATTCCTGACTGTATTAGAGATGGGGAATACGCGGCCAAAGAGGCAATAGAATTTTTAACAAATAAAACTAATACCTAGGATTAGCATCTAACTAAACTAGCATCTAAAACTTTTGTTTTTATAATTTATTTTAGGAGAGTATATGAAGTGGGCATCCTATTTATCCACTAAAGATAATATTGAAGCATGTCTTGATGAATCGATAGAAGCTATTCGCAAGCAAATGGGAGGTGACGCAGTTCATCTTACCGTTATTTTTGTTTCATCTCAGTTCAAGGATCAGTACAACGCAATTCCTGATTTAATACGTGAGCGTATAGATCCAGGGCGTTTTTTAGGTTGCTCGGGTGGCGGAATTATTGGGGGTGGGAAAGAAGCCGAACAACAGCCCGCATTTAGTATAACCTGTGCGAATTTACCAGATGTAGAAATTCAGGATATTTATTCTGATACGATGACCTTGCCCGACCAGGATACGTCGCCTAATGTTTGGCGTGAATGGCTAGGGGTTAGCGTAGAAAAAAAACCAAGTTTTATTTTCCTTGCAGATCCTTTTTCGTTTCGCGGCGAGGAGTTTCTCTCAGGGGTCGACTTTGCCTATCCCAACAGTGGTAAAGTAGGGGGGTTGGCCAGCGGCGCGCAAATGAAGGGAGAAAACGCCCTTTATCTTGATGACAAGATTCATCGTAGCGGATTAGTTGGTATTGCATTAAGCGGTAATATTGGTATGGATACTATTGTCGCACAAGGATGCCATCCTATTGGGGAACCAGTTAAAATTTCCAAGTGTAATGATACCCTTTTAACCGGAATGGATGGACAGCCACCTCTTGATCTACTGCAAAAAATTCATGAAGAGTTAGACGAAAAAGATCAGAGTCTATTACAGACATCGTTGTTTTTGGGGATTGAGATGGATCCACTTAAAGATAACCCTCAACAGGGAGATTTTCTGATACGCAATATCATGGCTGTCGATAAAGAGTCTGGGGGGATTCAGGTAGGGGCCATGTTACGTGAAGGGCAATTGGTTCAATTTCATTTGCGAGATAAGGATATGTCTGCTGAAGACTTAAGGTTGGTTCTAAACCGATACAAAACCAAGGAGCATTCTGGGAAAGCCTCAGGAGCTTTACTATTCTCATGTTTGGGTCGCGGTCAATATCTTTATGAAAAACTCAATCACGATTCTGACATGTTCCGTGATCAGCTTGGGGATATTCCACTTGGAGGGTTTTTTTGTAATGGTGAAATTGGGCCAGTAGGGAAAACCACTTTCCTTCATGGCTACACCAGCTCTTTTGGAATTTTTCATCCTATTCACTAACAAATAACAAAAAGTATAAGCGGCCTGTAATTAAATTATACGCATAGTTACCCATTATTCTAAAATAAGCCTACGATAATATTTTCGGTCAGATATTCCCAATGAAAGTTACTATTATAGGCTCGGGTACAATGGTGCCCTCGAATGAACGAAATTCTTCAGGTGTTCTTCTTGAATATAAAAATACCTGCTCTATGGTTGACTTTGGTTATGGGTCAATGCACAGCCTTCTTAAAAAAGGACTTACATACCACGATATAGACCGCATCTATTTTACTCATAACCACCCGGATCATATTTGTGATTTGGTTCCGTTTCTTTTTGCATCGAGGTACCCTAAGGATCCTAGAAAGAAAGATCTACAAATTATTGCAGGCCCGGGCTTTAAACAATTTTTTGATACTCTCATGAAGGCCTATAAAAACTGGTTGGTACCTACTACCTATAAAGTGGAGATAATAGAGCAGGATGAAGAAACAAAATCTTACGGTGGGCTAGTTGTTACGTCAAAAAAAGTGAAACACATAGAACTGAGTCGTGGTTACCGGTTTGAGTTTTTCAATGGGAAATCGCTGGTGGTTTCTGGGGATACAGATTATTGCGATGAAATGATTGACCTTGGAAGAAAAGCAGATCTTATGATACTGGAATGTTCAATGCCAGATGAGATGAAAGTGCAAGGTCATATGACACCTACTGAATGCGGCAAACTTGCTCAGAAAGCCAACTGCAGAAAATTGTGCCTCACTCATTTTTACCCTGTGTGCGACCAAAAAAATGTGCGGGAAAAATGCCTCGCCGAGTATAGCGGCGACCTATTCTTGGCTGAAGATTTTATGGAGTTTAATTTTTAAAAAATTGAGGTAATTTTACGAACTTCATTGAAAAACAAATCAAGAACTGAAATTTCTTCCTTGAAGTAAGTAGTAGTTTTTTCAGCAGGAGTGCTAGGGAGGGACTCTAATCCTCAAACCCTTGCGAATGCGGTGTTTTAAGTTTTGTAATTATTCCAATTACGTCTACGACATATTATAAAGGCTTAAAAGGCCGAACTCTGTTTTAATCAAGAGTTTTCCCAATAGCAGTTAATTTTGAATTAGAGACGAAACATTTTTTTTGCTCATCTCATAATAGTTGACTGGCTGGTAGTTAGTTTAGCGTTGACCAGAATGTGATATAAATTGTTAAACTTTCACATAGTTCTAGCGTAGGGCGATTCCCCATCTTCTGGGTGAAAAATTCAATATCGCAGTTATTTTTTGTTAGGTTCAAGTTCTTACCAAGGGAACGATACTTTCAATGTATAAAGCTTTAACTTTCATTCTCGCATTCGTGACTATGCTAACCATTGTTGGTTTTATGGGCCAACTTTGGTGGGTTTTTGATTTGGCTAGTCATTTTCGCCCTCAGTATTTTATTGCACTAATTATTTTGGTCGTATTTTTTGCCAAAGCAAAAAAATGGAAATCAACTAGTGTGGGAATTGTTTGTGGTTTGGTCAACTTTATGTTGATAAGCCCTTATATTGGAACCATAAATTCAGTTACCGAGGTAGATAGACCAAAAATAAGAATACTTTCGATGAATTTGAGTCATTCTAATTCATCTTATAAAAAGGCAAAATTGATTATTAAGAAAACTCAGCCGAGTGTACTTATTTTACAGGAATTAGGTAATAGTTGGGGAAATGCACTTAGAGAAACTTTATCGGAGTTCCCTTATTCTGCAAAGCTTCCAGTAAACACTACTTATGGATATTTTCCTCTGCCAAAGTTTTTGTTACCACTATTCATACCAAAAGAAAAATTATTTATAGGAGTATTTAGTCATCTACCTTTTGAAAGAATCATGACAGATCAATCTGACTCTTATATAAGAGGTAGTTTTAAATTTAAGGAAAAGATGTTTACTTTATTTGGAGTGCATTTAACTTCACCTGTTGGTAAAGTTCGAACTGATGAACGCAATAAACAGCTAAATGGATTAGTGGAGGAAATTCAAAAAAACAACCAACCGACGGTGGTTGTTGGAGATTTTAACATTACACCTTGGTCTCTATACTTTCAAGATTTTATCCAAAAGTCCCGATTAAGAGATACAAGAAAAGGGTTAGGCATTAATCCGACTTGGTTAGCCCAGTTTCCTCCATTAAGTATACCTATCGACCACAGTCTTATATCTGATGGCATTGAAGTTGGTTCGTTTAGTTTAGGTCCCAGTTTTGGCTCGGATCATTTGCCGATTATCTTGGATTTTTCCATAGATTGAATTCTATGTGCAGTAACAAAAGGTTCTATAAGTGTCCTACAAGCATTTTTGTAAAAATGCTAAAAAGAGGTAGTGCAGGAAATCCTCGTATTTACTAGGGGAAAAGAATGCCGGAGGAGGGACTCGAACCCTCAAACCCTTACGAGTGCAGGATTTTAAGTCCTGTGCGTATGCCAATTCCGCCACTCCGGCATATTGTGAAGATTAAACGCGACAAATTTTAACATAATATAAGTTATTTCCAATAGAAGTTAATTGAGAGTTGAAGAGGATGATTTTTTCTTGGGAGCGAGCGTGCGCAATCCGAAACGTATTTTAGAGAAAATTCTTGGTAATAGGAAAGATCTTGATCGGCTCGAAGAAACCAGTGAGTCCCTTGAAGAGTTAATAGAACTCCTGAGAGACCTAGTGAGATGCAGACGAACGCGGCGATGGATCTCAGATAATTATGGCATTGATATTATCGTTTCTACGACTACCTTTAACCGCCTGCTTGAAATACCACAGATTAATTTCATAGAAAACTCAAACCGTTTGCTGGAAGTAGATACGGTTTCCCTCAAGGAAACTAGAAACTTGGATGATGGTGTTACAGTGGGAAATATAAATATGATATTAAGAGAGTTGTACCGTAATATCCTAGTCTTTTGCTAATAGATGAGATGCGTACCGAGTTGATTGATGTAGTGGTTAAACAAATAAACTCTATGAAAAAGCTAAACGGAAGGCTAACAGGGTATATGTTGAATTTGAGTAAAGTGAGCCTCATTGAACGTAACTTTGAAAAACTTTTTCCTAGCTCGATTAAAATTGGTTCCTTGCGTAAGATTTTGCCGATTGTGGAAAAAGAAATTGAGTTTTACCGGAAATGTAGTGAGATGAATAATCGTTGGGAGGCACTCGGAATTGATATATTTAAAATCATTCGCGACGGTGGTCTTACTAATTTAAGGGAGAACTATGGAAAATTGTTTATAACCAAAGACAGTTGGAACAGTGTCTAAAAATCTTAGGAATTGATTTTAAGGATACTAGAGGGATGTTTGATGCTAATAGTTTAAATTTAAACAATATATGAATGCATTTTACAGTCATGGTCGATATGTCATGCTGTTGCAGTTGATGTTCTAAGCTTTGACCTGAAAGCCTTCCACTTTATCCAAAAGTAACTGCTTTAAACTTGTTTTTTCCTGAGCTGTACGGAGTGCTTCTTTCCCTTGATCCTTGATCTTATTATATCTAATATCTAGCCTTTTAAGGTTCGTAAAAAGTGGCAGGAACTTAGCCAAGTAAACAGCCCCTTCGTCAGTGATATCATTATCGGTTAGATTGAGGCTCTGTAGGCTTAGGAGATTGTCAGAGACAGCAATATACTTAACCCCTTCATTCCCAATTTGGTTATAAAACAGGTTAAACGAAGTAAGGTTTACTAGTACTTTAGACTGAGCCAAGTACTTGGCTCCCTGGTGGCCTATGAGATTGGTGCCCATGTTAAGAGAGGTCAAATCTCTTAAAAATTCAAATTTTGAAATATCTTTAGCCCCGTATTCTTTAACATAACCGGCTGTTATATCTAAAGTTTTTGAATCTTTGCTTAGGTTTGCTTGAACTAGCTGTTCAGTTTCAGAAATAGACTTTGTATAACCTTTAGCCTCCTTATTTCCCTCGTAATGCATGGTATTACTTCCTCAGAATTATATTTTTTATTATCTGATCATTATACATCCCACCTGCCACTTGGGCAATAACGATACTTAGATAAAAGGTGATTTTTTATATAAACTGATTTTAGAAAATGTAAAATTAGGTCTGGAATGATGTATTTTGTTTGCTTTTATCAGGAAATATTTTATGATTAAGAAAACTCATAAGATGATAGTAATTGAGATCAAAGGGAGCTGTTAGGATGGGTAAACTATATCAATCCGACTTAGAGATGAGTCTCGGAAATAATGTGATTGTGACACAGATGACTCAGGCGGTTAACTGGGCGAGGAAATATTCTTTTTTTATTTATCCGTTTATTACTGCATGCTGTGGTATGGAGTTTATGTCAGTGGCCGGCCCAAGATATGATCTAGATCGTTTTGGTGCAGCATTCCCTAGGTTTTCTCCTCGTCAGGCAGATTTGTTAATGGTAGTGGGAACTATCAGTCATAAACAGGCACCCATCCTAGTTAAAGTTTACAACCAAATGACGGAACCTAAATGGGTAGTGGCCTACGGAGTTTGCACAGTCTCTGGTGGGTTTTATGATAACTATACTACTGTGATGGGGATAGATACCATTATCCCGGTGGATCTTTATATCCCGGGTTGCCCACCACGCCCCGAAATGGTGATTGACGGATTGATCAACCTTCAGCAGAAGGTTCAAAATGAGACTTTGCAGGATCATGTAAAAGGCCCTTCGCCTGTAACTCCGGCAGAACGGCTTTGAGTTTAATTTTTTTTCTCAACTCCTATACAATTTCCTAATAGAGTTTTGCAGGTTTTTTTGATCCATTTCCTAGCGGCTTCTCGTTCAATCTGGCTTATACCCTTATAGGAAATCATTTTTTCTATACCTTCCACTTTTGACAATATGTAAGAGTTAAAATCTTCTCCTTCTGTACTTTTTAAGTTGATTGTTCCGTCTGGTTTCACAAAGTTCTTTTTAAGATACTCGAAGTAAATCCGCAGGTTGATAACAGGGTCTTTAAGCAGCAATTGATTTTGGAGAAACAAAAAAGCTTCCTTTTTACGATTAATTTTGTAACCCAGCCGTACATTATCTTTTTTATTCATCTGCAGATCAAAAAAACTGAATGCTTTTTGTCTAGTTTCCTCGGATATCCCTGAATCGAGGACCGGTAGGTGTTTTGCTGCAACGATTTCCAAAAGGAGAGCTGGATTGCCTGTTTGTTCACTGAGATAGGCAAACTCTGTTGGAAAATCTTGATTTAACTGTGATACTTCATTTAATAGAGGGTTAATCGTATTAATCACTTTTCTTAGATGTGTTAGTTGATTTTCATTAAATGGGGCCAAAAACCATTGAGTTTCTTTGGGAACGACGAGTTCTTCGCGAATAGGACGTGCGTAAAAGCTATTAAGCATTTCAGAAAAATCTTCAATAAAAAAGGTTTTAATTGTGTCCTCAAAGTAAGGAAAATTTAAAAGTAAAAAACGGGGGTCGGAAGTAATGTTTAAACTATAGGCTTCTAGTTCGTTGGCTGGGCCAAGAAATTTTTGGGTTAGATGTAGAGATTCGTGAAAGTGGGTAGCGTCCCCGTATGCTTTGTCATCAATTAAAATAGCAGCAGGTGAAATACGAATGGTATCAAAGGTAGTATGGGCGAACTGGTTGGGCGAAAGTAACGTGTCGGACCAAGACTGAATGACATACTGACGCAGCGGTATTTCACGTAATTTTGGCCGTATTTTTTTGAGTTTTTCTAAAACCTTGCGCATTCTATTTGCGGCTTTCAAATGAAGTGACTCTCCTTTATGACATTTTTCACATCCCAGTGAATGAAACCCTGGGATTGAAAAAATAACAGGGGTTTCCTCTGGATGAAGCGAGATAGGCACATTGAATGTGTCGGAAGGTGGATTTTTGTTTGGGAGTGAATGTGGAAGATGAGGTTGAATGAGTCTGTTGAGCTCTCCTACGTCGGTGGTGGTCAGGACGCTTTGGGCAAAAAGGTTGGATGGATTGCAAAGATAGAAAATAAGTAAATAAGGAGCAATCAAAAATCTTCTGATCATGAGGCGGGCTTTAACCAAATGAATTTCAGATTATTTATCAAGAATATTTAAACGTTGCCAGACGCTTATCACTTTGCGACCATTCCGATCTTCTTTGACTCCGTCCCACACTGCAAGGGCAACCATAGCAGGGTCTTTGCGAGTTAAATCTGCGTCCCATTTCCCGACCTTTGGCATATCCCTAAGGAAAACTACGGTCCATACACCATCTTTCCATTCGCCATAGCCTTCCACATTTTGGTTTTCAGCGGGTTGAGGAGTGATCGTTCCAAAACCTTCGGCGTTTAATTCCTCGACAGAATTTTCCGAAGTCAGGTTAAGCTTAGTTACTGGATTAGACATGACACCACCAAAAATTAGTGCATCCATATCTACATCACCAGAGTACTCTTGATCCCCTTCAGCTTCTAGTGTTTCTTCTAGGCCAGATTTCCAATGCCAAATATTAACCGGTTTTCCACGATTACCCATCCCAAAAAAAGGTTCATTGTGCCCATGGGTATGAAGCGTAGCGTCTCCAAGAGCGAACTGGACTGCTACACCATCACGATAATGATCTTGATTCAGTTCAGAAAACGCATTTTTGGAGGGGTCTTCCCATTTTAGACGGATGGCGATTTGTTCTCCGTTGTTGATAGAAGCGAAATTAATAACATCTATTGCATCCCGCCTAGCTGATAGAGGCCGCATTACCAGATTAGTTGTTTTAACATCATCCCATATAGGGCTATTAATATCTGTGTTTATTTCAAATTCTTTCCTGAAGGAAAAAATATCTGTTTCAAATTCAGCCTGTTTTATTTTTCCGGTGAAATTCGAGCGGATATATTGAACTAATGCCCAGCGATCCTCACTCGGGAGATGAGCATAAGAACTCATAGGGGTGCCATCAAGTCCGGAGCTTAAGGTTCGAAAGATATCTTTTGCTTCATGACCAGCTTTATAATAGCGAGGGGACGTAATGTCGTGCACGAAGACAGCATGGCTCCAAGCGTCTTTTAAAGACTCTGATAGTTTGCCATCACCGCGAAGTGATTTTCCATGACAGGCATCACATTTATTTTTTGTGAAAAGTTCTTTACCCTTAGCTATTAATTGTGGAGTTGACTGAGGCGGATCGCTTATTATGATTTTTTCACCTTGAGGTTCATTGCTAAATCTAGGTGAGAAATTTTTGATTAAATTAATCAGAGCCCAAGTATCTTGTGG
>LWDU01042680.1_pt1 | contig 13585 bp, 14 predicted proteins | sample 727161 | NCBI WGS metagenome assembly LWDU01 (sample SAMN04566230, study PRJNA314399) | hydrothermal vent metagenome | isolation source: deep sea hydrothermal plume seawater | place: Mexico: Gulf of California, Guaymas Basin | collected 2004-07-11 | reverse complement strand
TTTCTCCAGCATCAAGCGCACGCTGATGAGTGTTTAATCCTTGAAATTTTGGCAATAGTGATGGATGAATGTTGATTATTTTACCCGTATATTTTTTGGTGAATTTGGTAGTCAAAATGCGCATAAATCCAGCTAATATAATAATATCTGGATTATATTGATCTATCAATTGACTTAACCTTTGATCAAATTTTTCTCTAGAGGAAAATGATTTATGATCAATTGAATGGGTTGGGGTATTAGATTTCTGAGCGCGCTGAAGCCCAAAAGCATCTTTATTATTACTAATAACCGCCTCAATTTTGAGATCAATGATGGATGCATTGTCAATAATAGACTGAAGGTTTGAGCCACTTCCAGAAATTAAGACAACGCCTTTCATTTAGATAATAACTTGATTGCCTTCGTTACTGGTGATTTCACCAATCAGCCAGGCGTTCTCACCTTGCTCGTTCATATGCTTGATGGCATCACTGCTTTGATCAGCTGGAACAACTAACACCATGCCAACGCCACAGTTAAAGACGCGATACATTTCCATGATGTCAATATTGCCATTGTCTTGTAAAAACTGGAATATTTCTGGCATTGTCCAAGATTGATCATCTAATTTTGCTGCTAAATCATCTGGCAATACTCTAGGGATGTTTTCCAATAATCCGCCACCAGTAATATGAGAAATAGCATGCACTGAATACTTCTCAATTAATGACAACACGGATTTAACGTAAATTTTTGTTGGCTCAATAAGCGCTTGTAGTTGTGCATCTGTTGGTTTAGACTGTTCTAATACTTTACGAATCAGTGAATAGCCATTTGAATGTGGACCTGAAGAGGCTAGAGCAATAATATGATCACCATTAGCTACTTTTGAACCATCAATAACTTTATCTTTGTCAGCAATACCCACACAAAAACCAGCTAAATCGTATTCTTCGCCTTGATACATGCCTGGCATTTCAGCCGTTTCTCCGCCGATTAATGCACAACCTGAAATCTTGCAACCTTCACCAATGCCATGAATAACCGAAGTGGCTAATTCAATATTAAGCTTGCCAGTCGCATAATAGTCTAAAAAGAATAGCGGCTCCGCACCTTGTACGATTAAATCATTAACGCACATGGCAACCAAATCAATACCAATGGTATCGTGCTTGTTTAGCATTTCAGCAACTTTAAGTTTAGTGCCAACACCATCAGTGCCTGAAATTAAAACAGGATTTTTATATTTATGAATAGGTAGCTCAAACATGGCGCCAAAGCCACCAAGGCCAGCTAATACACCTTCACGCATGGTAGATTTTGCAATGGGCTTGATTTGTTCAATTAAGTCATTACCTTTGGTAATGTCTACGCCTGAGTCTTGGTAAGTCAATGATGACATATGCTTTTTTCCGTATAATAAATTTCTTTGAATTTTGACTTGAGCATCTAAAAATGAATTATTCCAGTGTGCCAAATGCGCTTTCAATTTTACGCATTATTTTAACAGTACCTGTTGTATTGACTCTGTTAAATCAGCAATATTTTTTAGCATTGGTGTTGTTTTTGGTTGCAGGCATTACAGATGGTTTGGATGGCTGGATTGCCAAGCGCTATTCATTTCAGTCACGACTAGGCTCTATTCTAGATCCAGTTGCAGATAAGCTGCTGCTTGTTAGTAGCTTTGTCACTTTGTACGTAATTGGCTTGTTGCCAGCGTGGCTCCTCTTTCTGATTTTTTTACGTGATGTAATGATTGTATCAGGGACGGTTGGTTGTTTTATTGGTACCGGAACATCAAAAGATGAATTACTCTCTCCTTCAAAATTATCAAAAATTAATACAGCGCTTCAAATTGCATTGGTATTATTTTTGGTGGTGATTCAGTTGCATCCTATTCAAGAACAGTGGACGACAATATTTTTTGTAACTGTCGCTACATCAACTGTACTGAGTGGTGCAGACTATGTGTGGATCTGGATTGAAAAAGTAATTTCTCAAGAAAAAAAATAAAGATTAATCATGAAACAACTTGGATTGCCAATTTCACTTGATTCAAAGTTACTATTGAGTAATTTTTTTGGCGATAAAAATCAATCATTATTATCATTTATTGAGACGCTGTTTACCGGCAAAGACTCTTCAATTGTATTTATATCTGGCGCAAATTCTAGCGGCAAAACACATGTCTTGCAAGGGTGTGCTTTTAAGGCCTTAGACCAAGGTTTAACTGCGATGTATGTTGATGTAAAGCAAGAGCTACCTAATAGATTTTTAAATACGTTGTCCGATTATGATTGGGTTTTTGTTGACAATATTGATCAGCTTGATGTGACTCAGCAGCAAGAGTTGTTTGATCTTTATAATCAAATTAAGGGCACTAGCACCAAGCTGATTGTTTCTGCTTTGGTGTTGCCTGGCGAGTTGGAATTATTGAAAGATTTGAAGACGCGACTATCTTTGGCAGTGATTTTTTCACTAGAACAATTAACAGACATAGAAAAGATTGAATTGATTAAGCTAAAGATGAAAGATAAAAATCTAGATATTGATGAAAAAGTTTATGCTTATTTGTTTAAATATTTTTCTAGAGATCTGACAATGGATTTATCGGCTCTTGATCGACTTGATCAAGAGTCTTTACGCCGGAAGAGTGTTATTTCCATTCCTTTTTCTAAGAAAATTTTAGATATTTAAGGCTTTCTTCTAAATTTAAATTTGGCAATTCTTGGCATAAGTTTTGAAAATGGAATGCTATCAAGATTAGGGTAAGTTAGCTTAATTTTATTAGCTAGATTAGAAATATCATCGATTTTATCGCCATTATCTACCCCCATTAGCTCTTGTAAAGCAAGCAGCCCACCCATTTTTATTTTAGATTGTTGGCCGACAGAAAGGTTGTTGGTATTGTGTGTTTTTAAGACGAAATTACTATTGCTTCTTAGATGCTGATAGATGGATTGACATAAGCTAGAGGCTTTGTGATCTAAGCATGAACCAAATTCTTTTTCAGCCACGCAGTCTTTAGCAGCAAATTGACAGCCACATCGACCGCTAAGAATTAAATGAGAAAAAGGACAAGTAAAGTGTTCTTGAGCCATAACAATAGACGTTTTGTGTATTTAATAAAGGTTAAGACATTATAATGTAAGCTTTAATTTTGAACAGTTGTAATAACACATGAATTACTTTCCTATTTTTATTGATATTAAGCAAAAGCCTTGCCTAGTGGTTGGAGGTGGTGATATTGCCTTTCGAAAAATAACTCTTTTATTGAAAGCTCATGCTCAAATAACCTGTGTTGATCGTTCAGCTTGTCAGAGTGTTAAGTCATTAGCTGACGATGGAAAAATTACTCTAATTGAAAAAGATTTTGAATCGAGCGATGTAAATTCTCAAGTATTAATTATTTCAGCAACTGATGATTCAACGCTAAATGCCCAAGTTTCAACATTAGCACACGATGCTAACATTCCGGTTAATGTGGTTGATTCGCCAGATTTATGTTCATTTATCATGCCATCAATTGTTGATAGATCGCCAATTGTTATTGCTATTTCTTCTGCAGGTAAGGCGCCAGTTTTGGCACGCTTAATTCGCGCTAAACTAGAAAGCACCATTCCTAATGCATATGGAAAGTTAGCAGAATTAGCGGGTAATTTTAGAGAGCAGGTTAAGGCTAAATTTTCTAATATTGAAGACAGACGTTATTTTTGGGAGCGTGTTTTTTCAGGTATTGTTGCTGAAAAGGTTTTTTCCGGCAAAGCTGACGAAGCAAAAGCGGATATGCAGAAACAACTTGATGATTCGACAGATACCGAAATTGGCGAAGTTTATTTAGTTGGCGGCGGTCCGGGTGATCCAGACTTATTAACATTTAAAGCGCTACGCTTAATGCAGCAAGCGGATGTTATTTTGTATGATCGTCTAGTGTCAGAAGAGGTGATGGAGTTGGTTCGCCGTGATGCAGAGCTTATTTATGTTGGTAAAGAGCGGGATAACCATAGCGTACCTCAAGATGGTATTAATCAATTGTTGGTTGATTTGGCTAAAAAAGGTAGGCGCGTATGTCGTCTTAAGGGCGGCGATCCATTTATTTTTGGTCGTGGTGGTGAAGAGATTGAAACTCTGGCTGAAAATGGTATCCCTTTTCAGGTTGTTCCTGGTATTACCGCTGCTTCAGGATGTTCAACCTATTCAGGTATTCCGTTAACACACCGTGATTATTCGCAGTCTTGTCGATTCGTTACGGGCCATCTAAAAGATGGTAGTATGAATCTGCCATGGGATGAGTTGGCAGTTGAACAGCAAACTATTGTTTTTTATATGGCGTTGAAAGGTGCTCAGCATTTATCAGATAAATTGATTGAGCATGGTATGCGTAGTAATATGCCTGTCGCTCTCATTGAGAAGGGTACAACACCTGATCAAAAAGTATGGGTAACAACATTGGGCGAATTGCCAACAGTTGTGTCAACGCAACCAATCAAAGCACCAACATTAATTATTGTTGGTGAGGTGGTTAAGCTAAGAGAAAAGCTTAATTGGTTTGATGCTGGAAACTAGTATTAAAGTTAGTCTTTAACGCAACAGTCGCTATCTTTAAAGCCAACAGCTTTAAAGAATTTCGCAGCTGGACAAAAACCTGTAAACGCTGATTGAAGCAGGTTAAAGCCAACAAAGAAGGTTAGCCAAAGCCAGTTAACTTCTGCAAACATGTTAGCGTTGTTTAATAAAAGTGACCCCATGATAAATGCACCTGCCATAGCAGATACTGCGTTCGTGATTGTCATTTGATTATTCCTATGTTTGAAAGTTTTCGCGGGAGTGGTGGAATTGGTAGACACGCTGGATTTAGGTTCCAGTGTCGCAAGACGTGAGAGTTCGAGTCTCTCCTTCCGCACCATATTTATACAAGGTGACGTGTGAAGACGATTATTCTACATAGTCAAGACATGGAAATGGCAAAGCTCGTTTCCCAGCACATCGATGCTAGTATTCAACGTAAGCGTACTCATTGTCGCTTTACTACTAACAAAGTTATTGATTTAGACGCTCTAAGGCAGAGGTTTAAACTCGACTTCAACTTTGTGCCTGAGCATTTTTCAACAGATCAAACGGCGCTATTTGTTAGCGACATGGACTCAACATTGATTAATATTGAGTGTGTTGATGAAATAGCAGATTTCGCCAATCTTAAACCTCAAGTGGCAGCTATTACTGAACGCGCAATGCAGGGTGAGTTAGATTTTGATTCCTCTCTAATAGAGCGTGTTGCCTTACTAAAAGGGTTGAGTGTTTCTGTGCTAGATAAAGTTTATACAGAAAAATTGCAAGTTAATCCAGGTGGGCAGTCGTTGCTTAATTTTCTACAAAGTAAAAAAATAAAAAGTGCTGTGGTATCAGGTGGATTTACTTATTTTACCAATCGATTATCTGAAGATCTTGGACTGGATTATTCAAGAGCGAATGTATTGGCGGTAGAAGAAGGTTGTTTAAATGGCAAGATGCAAGGTGATATTATCAATGCACAAGCAAAGGCTGACTTTATTAATGAGTTATGCGAGCTTAATTCAATTAACACAAGTCAAGTGATCGCCATTGGTGATGGTGCTAATGATTTGGCCATGCTCAAAGTAGCAGGCTTATCGATAGCTTATCATGCAAAGCCAATTGTAACTAAACAAGCAGATATTGCCATTAATGTTGGTGGATTAGATAAAATCATGGATTTATTTGATGAATAATTTAATATGTTGATTGAGCTTGGGCATTTCGCATTAATTTTAGCTTTGGCATTTGCCTTTTTGCAAGTTGCGCTGCCAACGGTAGGATTGCTAAGGGGTGGCTTTTCTTTAGCTCAATTGTCAAGGCCAATGCTATGGGCTCAATTCTTTTGGATTTTAGTGGCATTTGTAATCTTAACCAACGCATTTATTGGCGATGATTTTTCTGTTAAGTATGTTGCCAATAATTCTAATACTGAGTTGCCAACAATTTTCAAGATGTCTGCTGTGTGGGGTGCTCATGAAGGATCTTTACTACTATGGGCTTTGATATTGTCAGGTTGGAGTGTTGCAGTATCGGTGTTTTCTAAACGCCTTCCGAATGAAGTATTGAATCATATTTTGATCATCTTAGGATTGATCAGCATTGGATTCTTATTATTTTTATTATTAACCTCTAATCCTTTCGAGCGTTTAGATATTATTCCAGTGCAAGGTAGAGAGCTAAACCCGCTTCTACAGGATTTTGGTTTAATCATTCATCCACCAATGTTATATATGGGTTATGTGGGTTTGGCTGTACCTTTTGCATTTGTTTTATCTTCTTTGATTCGTGGCCAGCTTGACTCTACTTGGTTGCGCTGGTCTCGCCCATGGACATTGATAGCCTGGGCATTTTTAACCTTTGGTATTACGCTTGGCTCTTGGTGGGCGTATTATGAGCTCGGCTGGGGCGGCTGGTGGTTTTGGGATCCAGTTGAAAATGCCTCGTTTATGCCATGGCTAGTGGCAACCGCTCTAGTGCATTCACTTAGTGTTAGTGAAAAACGTGGTGCATTTAAGCATTGGACGGTGCTATTAGCAATTGCTGGATTTTCATTAAGTTTGCTCGGTACCTTCTTGGTTAGGTCTGGTATTTTGACATCGGTTCATTCCTTTGCAGCTGACCCAGAAAGAGGCTTGTTTATTTTGGTATTTTTGGTGATTGTTATTGGTGGATCACTAGCTCTATACGCTTGGCGCGCCTCACTGATGCGCAGTAGCAATTCATTTTCTTGGCTTTCTAAAGAAAGTGGCTTACTAATAAATAATATTTTATTGGTCGCCGCTATGCTGAGTGTATTTCTAGGTACCTTATATCCCTTGCTGCTGGACTCATTAGGTCTAGGAAAAATTTCAGTGGGCGCACCTTATTTTGATGCGGTGTTTGTTCCTATTATGATTCCGGCGGTTATTGCCATGGTTATTGCGCCATTCTTGCGTTGGAAAAAAGACACTCTTTCTCGCGTTGGCGCTCTTCTAAAAAATGTATGGCTAGGTGTTGTTGCTTTATTTGCTATAAGCTTTTATATTGTTGACAACCAATTTGTTCTATTTGCAGTATTTTTATTCATTTGGATTGTCTCGCACTCATTATGGTTGTTGGTCAATCGTATGCGTCAAAAGGGCAAGCTAAATTTGGCCTTTATCGGCATGCTTTTCGCACACATCGGTATCGCTGTGTTTTTGCTGGGTGCAACAGTTACGACGCAACTAGGTGTAGAAAAAGACATTAAGATGGAAGTTGGTCAGTCGATGACGATCAAAGGCTATGAGTTTGTATTTAAAGGTGTTGATAATTTCTCTCATCAAAACTATCAGGGTCATAAAGGTAGAGTTGAGGTTTATTATGAAGGTGGTCTAATTGCTAAGCTAAATCCAGAAAAACGTCAATATGTAACTGGCATGCCAATGACCGAAGCGGCAATTGATCCATCTCTATATCGAGATTTATATGTTGCACTGGGTGAATCTCTAGAAGGCAATGCCTGGAGTCTAAGGATTTATTACAAACCACTAATTAGATGGATTTGGCTTGGCGGCTTATTTATTTCATTTGGCGCCTTATTGGCAGCATTTGATCGTAGATATCGCCTAACTTCCAAGAGGAGTAAATCATGAATATGATTGCTATAATGGGTGTTATGTTAGTTGGATCATTGGCATGGACTATTTGGTTTTTAAAAAAACCATTAGCAGATAATGGTGTTGATTTACGTCAGTCAAATATTGACATAGCAAAGCAGCGAAAATTAGAATTACAGCGTGATTTAGACCAGGATCTGATTGATCGAGAGCAATTTGAATTAGCGCTAGATGAAATATCAACTACATTAGCTGTGGAGCTTGAGCAGCAAAGTGTAAAAACTTCAAATTCTGAAAATAACACTCTATCAATGTTGGCGATAGTGGTATTGTTGCCAATTTTCTCTATTGGTATTTATCAAAGTTTAAGTACCTATGCGCCAACTTCTATTGCCACTCCGGTTGTGGATTCAAAGCCATTAACTCTTGAGCAAAGTATAGAAAAACTCAAACAGCATTTATCAGATGAGCCTAATGATGCCGAAGCGTGGACAATGCTGGGATTGAGTTATTTTGAATTGGATAAAGTTAAAGAATCTCTTGAGGCTTATGAAAAGGCATATCAGTTAACCCCTAATAATTCAAAACTACTTGTTGAGTATGCGTCGACATTAATCAGTGTTAACGATAATCAATTTTCAGATCGTCCAGTTGCACTGATTAAACAAGCGCTTGAGATTGACGCTAATGCGCCAGACGCACTATATTTAGCAGGTATGTTCGCTATTAGCATGCAAGATTTTACACTGGCCAAGGGTTTATGGAATAAGGCGCTATCTGTCTTACCAGTAGGCGGTGACGATAACCAGGCTTTGTTAGGGTTATTGGATGAGCTAAGGCGTGCTGAGAGTGGTCAAGTTAGCAATACAGTAACGGTTAATGTATTGCTTTCTGATCAAATTTTAGCTACTCGATCGGCTGAAGATTATTTAATGATATATGTTAAAGCTGCTAAAGGTAGGCCTATGCCAATTGCTATTCAAAAGCTAAAGTTAAAAGATTTCAATGGTCAAATAGTGCTGAGTGACATGAATTCTGTTATGCCAACTAAACTATTATCAGAACATGACAAAGTGTTGGTAGTAGCAAGGTTGAGTCGCACTGGTGGCGCCATGAAGCAAGCGGACGATATACAAATAACCAGTGGTGTTGTTAATGTCTCAGATAATCCAAATATCACTCTAGAATTACAATAAAAAATATGAGTAATACAATAGAATTGGCACAAGCCTTAATTAGTATTGATTCGATCACACCTGATGATAAAGGTTGTCAAGTGTTAATGACTGATCACTTAAAGCGTTCAAATTTTAAAATTACTGATTTAAAGTTTGAAGAGGTGGACAACTTTTGGGCCGAGCATGGTACAGGCTCTCCCGTATTCATGTTTGCAGGGCATACAGATGTCGTACCAGTGGGCGATGAATCTAAATGGGATTTAAACCCTTTTTCAGCTGAAGTAATTGACGGCATGTTGCATGGTCGGGGTGCTGCTGACATGAAAGGCTCGTTAGCTGCTATGCTTGACGCCAGTGAGCGATTTGTTGCAGATTATCCAGATCACAAGGGCACGATTGGTTATTTGATTACTTCTGATGAAGAGGGTCCAGCGATTAATGGCACAGTTAAGGTTTGCGAATATCTAAATGATATTGGTCAAAATATCGACTATTGCTTGGTGGGCGAACCTTCAGCAACTAATGTGCTGGGCGATGTGATTAAAAATGGTCGTCGTGGCTCCTTAAATGGTACGCTAAATATTATCGGTAAGCAGGGACATATTGCATATCCCCACCTGGCTAACAACCCAATTCACCTAGCGCTGCCTGCATTAGATGAGCTGAGATGCGAACTTTGGGATGAGGGTAACGAATACTTCCCGGCAACCAGTTTTCAGATCTCTAATATTAATTCTGGAACGGGCGTAACCAATGTTATTCCTGGTGATATTGAGATAGTATTTAACTTTCGATACTCAACTGAGTCAACTCATGATGGTTTACAAGCAAGAGTTTGTGCAATTTTGGATAAGCACAATCTTGAATATGAGGTTGATTGGAATCATTCAGGTTATCCGTTTTTAACCCCAAAAGGTGAGTTGGTTGCTGGCTGTGCAAATGCCATTAAAAAAGTTACAGGTGTTGATACTCAACTATCCACCACTGGCGGCACTTCAGATGGGCGTTTTATTGCGCCAATTCTTGATGCTCAAGTTGTTGAACTAGGGCCTAGAAATGCAACCATTCACCAAGTGAACGAATGCATTTCTGCACAAGATTTGGAAGATTTAAGTGAGATTTACTATCACATTCTTAAAAACATCTTAGCCTAAGAGTATGCAATTTGATGTCATCACTTTGTTTCCTGACATGTTTTCAGCAATTACAAATGAAGGGGTGGTTGCCCGAGGTATTAAGAAATCATTATTAAGCATTGATACCTGGCAATTAAGAGAGTTTTCACAAAATAAATATCGTAATGTCGATGACAAGCCGTATGGTGGCGGCGCAGGCATGGTGATGCAAGTAATGCCAATTAGAAGCTGTATTAAAGAGATTAGAAAAAAATCTCCCAAAACTCAGGTTATTTATTTATCTCCTCAAGGTCAAAAACTTACACACAGCTTGGCGTTGCAATTATCAAAGCTTGATTCGCTAACTCTTTTGTGTGGGCGCTATGAAGGAGTAGATGAGCGTGTTATTGAACAAGATGTGGACATGGAGGTTTCAATTGGCGATTATGTGATCAGTGGCGGTGAGTTGGCAGCCATGGTGCTGATTGATAGTGTTAGTAGACTACTGCCAGATGTGCTGGGCAATCAAGACTCTTTGAATGATTCGTTTGCTAATGGCTTGCTTGACTATCCTCATTACACACGCCCTGAGGTGGTTAACGGACAAAAAGTGCCTGATGTATTGCTGAGTGGCCATCAAGCTAATATTGATGCATTTAGAGAGGCGCAAGCACTTAAAAATACGCAAAAGAAGCGCCAAGATTTACTTGATAAATAGCAAGTCGTTTAATCGTTTGCTTTATTTTACAGACAAACTTATAATAACTTTAACTCTCTACAACGGTGTAGAGTTTTAAAACAAGCATTGTTGCTTACAAGTTGCCCACGATGGGCTTATTTTTATTTACAAGCCATGAGGTTTGTAATTTACACAGGGGATAAATATGAAATTTGTAACGGCAATTTTACGACCGCATAAATTAGACGATGTTAGAGAGGCACTTTCAGAAGTGGGTGTATCTGGCATTACCGTGACTGAAGTTAAAGGCTTTGGTCGTCAAAAAGGCCACACCGAGTTATATCGTGGGGCTGAATATCAAATCGATTTTTTACCAAAAATTAAGCTAGAAGTTGCAATAGCAGCAGCAAAACTTGATTCAGTTATTGAAGCAATTAGCAATGTTTCTAGTACTGGAAAAGTAGGCGATGGAAAAATCTTTGTATCTAATTTAGAAAAAGTGATTCGCATCCGTACTGGTGAGACGGATCATGACGCGCTTTAAGGGGTAAAAATGAAAAAATTATTATTAATATTATTGGCTTTAATGCCAATGGGTGTATTTGCTGAAGGCTTAAATGGCGCAAATACTTCTTGGATTCTAACTTCTACAGCATTGGTGTTGTTTATGACACTACCGGGTTTGGCGCTGTTTTATGGTGGTTTAGTTCGAACTAAAAATATCTTATCTGTATTGATGCAGTGTTTTGCTATTGCTGGACTGGTATCAATCCTTTGGTTAGTTGCAGGCTACTCAATTGCTTTTGCAGACGGCAATGCATATTTTGGTGATTTATCTAAGTTTATGTTATCGGGTATTACTGAAGACACATTAAGTGGTGACATTCCTGAAAGCTTATTTGCACTTTTCCAAATGACATTTGCAATTATTACACCAGCACTAATCATTGGTGGTTTTGCTGAGCGTATGAAATTTTCAGCAGTATTGCTATTTAGTGCTATTTGGCTAATTGTAGTATACGCACCAATAACTCACTGGGTATGGGGCGGAGGCTGGTTAGGCGAAATGGGTATTCTTGATTTCGCTGGCGGTATTGTGGTTCACATTACAGCAGGTGTAGCGGCATTAGTAGCTGCTATTGTATTAGGGCCAAGAAATGGTTTTCCTGATAAGCCGATGCCACCGCATAATATGACCATGACTATTACCGGTGCAGCGATGCTATGGGTTGGTTGGTTTGGCTTTAATGGTGGTTCTGCATTGGCGGCAAATGGCGACGCAGCGATGGCAATGTTGGTCACGCATATCTCAGCAGCAGCCGGTGCAATGACTTGGATGTTTTATGAGTGGATTAAGTATGGCAAACCAACAGCATTAGGTGCAGTTACAGGTATGGTTGCAGGTCTAGGTACGATTACACCTGCTTCTGGCTTTGTTGGTCCAGCGGGTGGTTTAGTGATTGGTATTGTTGCAGGTATTGTATGTTTCAATGCAGTGATCTTAATCAAGCAAAAATGGAAAATTGATGACTCTTTAGATGTATTTCCAGTGCATGGTGTTGGCGGTGTTCTTGGTACATTGATGGTGGCAGTGTTTGCATCAAGTGAGCTTGGTATTTTCTCAGGCCAGGGTTTAGCAGAAGGTATGACAATCATGTCACAGCTGGAAGTTCAAGCGATTGGTATTGTAGCAACTATTGTGTATACAGCTATAGCTACTTATCTTATTCTTAAGGTTGTTGGCATGATTACTGGCCTAAGGGTGAGTGCTGAAGAAGAGCAGCAAGGTTTGGATATCATCTCTCATGAAGAAAGAGGTTACGATTTATAGAATAAATCTAGACTGATTAAACCCGCTAAAGACTTTGTTTTTAGCGGGTTTTTTTATGCCTAAAAAACTGCATTCGTATATAATTAAATTTAATCATTTTTATTGTTTTTAGTAATGCGTATAAATCATCCTTTAACTGGCTCTATGGTCGCTCTAATAACCCCCATGTTCGATAATGGCTTGGTAGATTTTGATGCGCTTGAAGCGTTAGTGGAGTTTCATGTTGAGTCTGGAACCAAAGCCATTATTACAATGGGAACAACTGGCGAGAGTGCAACACTTAATCAGCAAGAGCATATCGAAGTCATGAAAAAAACCATAGAGTTTGCTGATAATCGCATTACAATCATTGCTGGCACGGGTGCAAACTCAACTTCTGAGGCGATTGAATTAACTCAAGCAGCTAAAGATATGGGTGCAGATGCTTGTTTATTGGTAACGCCGTATTACAATAAGCCCACTCAAGAAGGCCTGTATCAGCATTATAAGCTGATTGCTGAAACAGTCGATATTGATCAAATTTTATACAATGTTCCTGGCAGAACAGCGGTAGATTTATCTGTAGAAACAGCTGTTCGTTTATCAACGATAAAAAATATCATTGGCATCAAAGATGCAACTGGCGATTTAGCTGTAGCTCAAGCGTTGATAGATCAATGTCCAGAGGATTTTTTATTGTATAGCGGAGATGATGCAACCGCGATTGAATTTATTTTAATGGGCGGTCATGGTGGTATCTCTGTAACTGCTAATGTTGCGCCAAAAGCCCTTTCAGAGGCTTATGAGGCAGCATTTAATGATGATCGCACTAATGCAGAGCTAATCAATCAGCCTTTAATCAATCTACACCAAAATTTATTTATTGAATCTAACCCAATACCGGTTAAGTGGGCGTTGCATAAAATGGGGAAATGTGGCAGTGGAATTCGTCTACCATTAACAAAATTATCACAACAAGCTCAAGTAACATTAGAGCAAGATTTATCCAATTTAAAGGTTATATAATTATGATAAAAAAAATCACAACAATGGTAATAGCTTTATCTTTAGGTGGTTGTTTTTCAATGGACAACAACAAAGAAGAAGAAAAGGTGAAAACATCAATTCTAGGTGAACGTGATATTAAATATTATTCTAATAAGACGGTAACGTCTTTAGAGGTTCCGCCA
>LWDU01038529.1_pt2 | contig 13587 bp, 13 predicted proteins | sample 727161 | NCBI WGS metagenome assembly LWDU01 (sample SAMN04566230, study PRJNA314399) | hydrothermal vent metagenome | isolation source: deep sea hydrothermal plume seawater | place: Mexico: Gulf of California, Guaymas Basin | collected 2004-07-11 | reverse complement strand
TAATCGACTGGGCCAGCCACGCGGACAAAGATGCAATGGCCGCGCTGGCACCGGAAGTGTTTGCCGCCGCCAAGGCGCGCGATCGCATTGCTCGCGATGTGCTCGCAGGCGCGTCGGAGATGTTGGCAAAGGACGCCGTCGCTTGCGCGGGCAAGTTGGCGAAGAAAAATGCGTCCGTTGACTTTGTGTTGTCCGGTGGCGTGCTGCGCAATCAACCGGCCTTTGCCCGCGCAGTGGCAACGGAAATCAAATCCCGCTGGCCCAAGGCAACTGTATCGACCCAAAAACGCGACGGCGTTTGGGGCGCAATCGAGTTAGCGCGCGATTTGGTTTCTTCCCTCAACCCTCAACCCTCAACCCTCAACCCGAGCAAAGCTGCTCCCCTTCCGCCGACGGAAGATCGTAACCGGCGTTCGATGAATTTTGACAAGCTGCCCACACGTTCGGCAATCACGTTGATGCTCAGCGAAGAAGCGCGCGGAGCGGGGGCGGTGTTGGGCGAGAGCAAAAAAATTGCGCGCCTTGTCGGTTGGGTGGCGGCGGCGTTGAAGGAAGGCGGGCGGTTGTTTTATGTGGGCGCGGGCACGAGCGGGCGATTGGGCGTGCTGGATGCGTTCAAGGGATTATCGCGGGCGGCCCGCAGGCGTTGACTCGGTCGATTGAAGGTGCGGAGGATGATCCTGATGCGGGGGCGCGGGCGATTCAGTTTCGCGGCGTAGGCAAACGCGACGTGGTGATTGGCATTGCCGCGAGCGGGCGCACGCCTTTTGTTTGGGGGGCGATGGCGGCGGCGGCGCGGCGTGGGGCGCGGACGGCGTTGATTTGTTTTGATCCGAAATTGAAACGCCGCGCGGGTGTGCCGCACCTCATCGTGGCGCCGGCGATTGGGCCGGAGGTGTTGACGGGCTCCACGCGTTTGAAAGCGGGCACGGCGACGAAGTTGATTTTGAATTGCATCACCACGCTGGCGATGGTGCGACTGGGGAAGGTGCGGGGGAATCTGATGGTGGACTTGGATCCAAAGAATGAAAAGCTGCGCGATCGCGCGGTGCGGATTGCGCAAACGTTGACGGGAGCGGAGGAAGGGGAAGCGCGGGTGGCGTTGGAGAAGTGCGGGTGGGTGGTGAAGAAGGCTTTGGAAAGTTTCGATTTTCAATGCAAGTAACCGAGCCTTACTTGACCATTGATACCCCCTCAAGGCTTCCCTTCCGCCGCGCGGATTGCGGCGGGCAATGAGGCGAGGCCGAAATGGAATGAGACGATTCTTCCGGTTTCATCGACGACCATAAATGCGGGCGGGAGTGTGATGTCGGAGTAGGGTTCGCGGTAGTATTGGGCGTTGCCGATTGGGAATTTTGCGCCATAGGTTTTGGTGAAGGCGAGTGCGCCTTGGGCTTTGGGCGGGCAGGAACCGATGATCCAAAGTTGGCCGCGCGAGGTGCGGTCGAAGAGGGCGTTGAGGGGGGGCACGGTTTTCCCGCAAGCGGGGCTGGCGGGGTTGAGGAAGGCGATGAGCACGCGGGTGTTGCGCAGGGTGGACAGCTCGAAGGTGCTGCGGCGGGTGTTGACGGCGTAGACATCGAGCGGGGGAGCGGTGCGGCCGATGTAGTCTTCGGTCCAAAGTTGCTGCACGGGATTCATGCTGCCGCCGAGAATGCCTTCGGCGATGCCGGTGGCTGTTTCGCCAAGGCCGCCTTTCGCGGGTGGGGCCTTGCCGTCGGCGATGTCCTGGCCTTGTTGCATGATGCCGGCGAGTTGGCCGACGCGGTTGAAGGCTTCCTCGGCATTTTCTTTTGGCAAACCAATGTGAGCATCGTAGCCGTGCTTGAGCGCGGCGAGGATGCTGCAACAGGCGATGAGGGAAAAGAGCGTGCCAAAACTGGCGAGCCAACGTTTGGGGAGCACGAGTTTTTCGCTGGCTTGATAAAGATGGGTGAGGCCTTGGATGAACCCAACGAGGCCGAGCGCAGCGCCGATGAAGCCGAACCATTGGCCGAAGGAGGCGAGGAACATTTTGAGGCCGCGGTTGGTGGCGTCTTGCACGACGACTTCCTGCATCGTGTCGAGGTTGCCGGTGATTTGCACGGACTCGGATGCGCCAGGGTTGAAATACATCCCGGCAAGCGCCACGCCGCCGAGGAGGCAACCGAGGAAGCCGAGCAGCAAACTGGAAAAGGCTTTGCCGCAGCGGCGCGGGCCATCGACAGCAGCAGGCGCGGCGGTTTCCTCCGGGGGTGGCGGCGGAATTTCCTCGGGCGGCGGCGGCGGTGGAATGTCGTCTGCTGGCATAACCGGTTTGGTTAATATAAGGCCAAATGGGGCGATTTGTCGAGGGCGGCGGGAAAATCCTTGCACGCGCGGGCGCGGGGCGGGATGTTGGCGGCGTGCGCACGGTTATTTATCCCGGAAGTTTTGATCCGATCACCAACGGCCATTTGGACGTGATTGAGCGGGCGGCGAAGCTCTTTGATCGCGTCATCGTGGCGGTGGCGGTGAACAGCTCGAAAGCGCCGCTCTTTTCCAAGGACCAACGGCAGGAGCAAATCGCCGAGGCGGTGGCCGCGCTGGGCAATGTGGAGGTGGATGCCTTCGACGGATTGCTGGTGGATTTCGCGCGTGACCAAAAGGCACAGGCAATCATTCGCGGGCTGCGGGCGGTTTCGGATTTTGAATTTGAATTTCAACTCGCATTGATGAACCGCAAGTTGGAGCCGGACATCGAAACGATTTTCATGATGCCGCGCGAAACGTACACTTTCCTCAGCAGCAAACTGGTGAAAGAAATCGCGCAGCTCGGCGGCGACGTGAGCGCGTTTGTGCCGCCGCACGTGGAGCGCGCGCTCGCCGATTGCCGCAATTAAGGAGCAGCTATGGCCATCAAGATTTTCTTGGACGAGCTCCAAAACGAGCAACTGCACCTCGAAGGCGAACTCACGCCGGCCGAGCTGGAGCTGGCACTGGGCGAGGACGAGGCGCTGATGCAGCCGGATGGGCCTCTCGCGTATGCGCTCACCGCCAGCGAGTCGGATGACATGCTGATCGTCTTCGGCCGGTTAGAAATGGACTTCACCGCCGAATGCGGGCGCTGCCTCAAGCCGTTTACGTTTCCCATGGATATACCCCTATGGGCCGTCGCGCTGCCCCTCAAAGGCGACGATGCGATCGAGTTTAACGGCGATAGCGTGGACTTGACTCCGTGGCTGCGTGAAGATATTCTTCTCGGCCTTCCACAGCATCCGCTGTGTGGTTCCGCGTGTGAAGGGCTGGTTTTCAAACAGGAAACCCCGCCCCCAGCCGTTGAGGAACCCTCCGAAGACTGGAGCAAGCTGGATGACTGGAAGCAACCAAAGAGTTAGGAAAACCGATGGCCGTACCAAAACGCAGAACCTCACGCAGCCGGCGCCGCAAGCGCTTGGCCTCCAATAGCGCGCTCACGCTGCCCCAAATCCAGCACTGCCCGCAGTGCAGCGAGGCCACCCAGGCGCACCGCGTGTGCCCGAGCTGTGGCTTTTACAAAGGCCGCCAAGTGCTCACCATCAAGGGCCAAAGCTAACCGTTTCCCGCCGGCAACGACCGTTCATTTATGAGCGAAGAAAACAAGCTCCAAGGCTGCGCCATTACCGGCGTTGGCTCATACGTCCCCGAACGCATTCTCGCCAACGCCGAGCTGGAGTCGATGGTCAACACCACCGACGATTGGATCACTTCCCGCACCGGCATCAAGCAACGCCGCATCTCGCCACGCACGCTTCGCGCAAAGCCCTCGCCCAAGCCGGACTGGATGCCGCCGAACTCGACCTCATCATCGTGGCCACCATCACGCCCGATATGCCCTTCCCCGCCACCGCCTGTCTCGTGCAAAAAGAACTCGGCGCGGTCAAGGCGGCAGCCTTTGATTTGGAAGCCGCCTGTTCCGGATTTATTTACGCCCTCGAAGTGGGCCGCGCTTTTATCGCCAGCGGCATTTATAAAAATGTTCTAATTATTGGCGCGGAAAAACTTTCCTCCATCATCGACTGGGAAGATCGCAACACCTGCGTCCTCTTCGGCGATGGCGCTGGTGCCGCCGTGCTCCAACGCCGCGACGGCGCGCGCGGCGTGCTCGCCACCCGCCTCGGCAGCGACGGCAACAAAGCCGACATCCTCGCCATGCCCGGCGGCGGTTGCCGCCAACCCGCCACCGTCGATTCCGTCAACGAGCGCATCCACTTCCTCAAGATGGAAGGCAAGGAAGTTTACAAAGCCGCCGTCAACGCCATGACCGCCGCCGCCAAGGAAGTGCTCGAAATCAGCGGCCTATCCATCGAAGATATCCAGTGCATCATCCCGCACCAAGCCAACCAACGCATCATCAGCGCCATCGGCAGCCGCCTCGGCGCGCGCGAAGATCAAGTGTTTGTGAACCTCCAAAAATACGGCAACACCTCCGCCGCCAGCGTCGCCGTGGCGCTGGACGAAGCCCTGCAAACCGGCAAAATAAAACGCGGCGACAAAATTCTAATCATCGCCTTCGGCGCCGGCCTCACCTGGGGCGCCACAATCTTGGAATGGTAATCCGGTAAGACATGCTCCCGCATGTCCACGGACGTGCGCAGCGCGGCCCTACCGAAACCGTCCCCCAATAGTTGCATTTTCCTTGTCAGCGCGGTAAGCTTTGGTGCCGCCAGCACCGCCGCCACCCGCCGAAGCCGCACCAGCGGCTCCCCCTGCGCCCGCCCCTGCGCCCGCCCCTGCCGCACCCGAGGCCGCGCCGCCGCCGCCGCCGCCGGGAATGCAAATTGCCGCGCCCCCGCCCGCGCCCGTATCCGTTGAAGAAGCCGCGCCACCTCCCGCACCGGTTATCGCTGATCCCGCCGCCGCCCCCCCTCCTGCGCCCGGAGTGGAAATTGCCCCGCCACCGGTTGACAACGCCGCCACGGAAATGGCTCCCCCCGCTCCCGTACTTGAAATTGCCACGCCCGAACCCGCACCGGCGGTCGAAGAAACTCCCGCCGAGCCTGAGCCCGAACAATCCGCACCCCAAGCCGTTCCATTGGCGGAACGCGATCGCGATCCCAAAGGCGGAATTTTACTCACCGAAGATGAGGACATCAGCCTGCGTTATCCCGCCGAGATGTTGCTGAAATCGGATGAAACTTCTGAGTGCTGGAACGGGCTTGAAGAGGATGAATCCATCAAAGACGATGCCCTTCGGCTCTTCGATTTAATTTTGCAGGATGCGATTAACGAAGACGTGGCCGACCTTCACATCAAAGAAGATCACTACATCCATTTCCGGATGAGCCGCGGCTTGCGCGATCGGGATTGGCCCAAGCCCACGCGCAAGTGGATCGAGAGAATTATCTTTCACATGTGCCCCGAGCATTTCGTGGAAAAATTCAAGGAAGATCGCGAGACGGATTTCTCCTATTTCGATCCCAAGTTTGGTCGCTTCCGCGTCAACGTTTTTTCCCAGTGTAGCAAATGGGCGATCGCGATGCGGTACGTCAAAAACAATCTGCCGCCTATCGAAAAGCTGGGCATCCATCCCATCTGCCTCCAGCTCGCCGAGGCCAAGCGCGGGCTCACGCTGCTGGCGGGCATCACCGGCTCCGGCAAATCCACCACCATGGCCGCGATGGTGATGCACCTGAACAAAAATTTCCGCAAACACATCATCACCATTGAGGATCCCGTGGAAATGGTTTTTGAAGATGAGCAATGCGTCATCGAACAACGCGAAGTGGGCCTCGATACAATGAGCTTCCAACGCGCCCTCAAGAGCGCCCTGCGCGAAGATCCCGACATGGTGCTGGTGGGCGAGATGCGTGACGCCACCTCCATCGGTGCCGCCATGCGCGCGGCGGATACCGGCGCGATGGTGCTCTCCACCGTGCACACCCGCACCGCCGCCTCGGTGCCGGGCCGCTTGCTGGATTTTTTCCCGGAAGAAGAACGCGAGATGCAGCGCAAAAAATACGCGGAAGTCATCGTGGGCGCCGTTGCCCAGCGCATGTGCCCCACCATCGCTGGCGGCATGGTGCCGGCGCAGGAAGTGATGATCGGCACGCCGCTGGTGAAGCAGAAAATTTTCGATGGCGAGCTTAACCGGCTGCCCGCCTGCATCGATGCCTCGGAGGATGACGGCATGTTCAGCTTCAACCGCTGCATGTTCAACCTCGTGGAGGAAGGCAAGATCAGCAAGGAGATCGCCCTGGCCAATGCCACCAGCCCGCAGCAATTGGAAATGTGGTTTCAGGGAATTCAAATCAACACCGGCATCGTATAAAACTCCCTCCGTTTTATTTTTCGTTTTTCCAAAAAGCCGGTCAACAACTTGACCGGCTTTTTGCTTGACCACGAAGTCAAAAAAGCATTCCATCCCGACAGGAGGAATGCTCCTTTGGGAGCGAAGGGAGGTGGAACACTTGACGACTTACCTGAAAAAGGAGGGAGTGGAATTCAAGGATCCGAGCACTGGGGAGGTTTTATCCATACTCGAAGAACTCGAGACACCCGGCACGGAGTATCTGAATATTACTCTGCACGACGACGAAGGATGGAAACTCGACGTCTACGAGAATGGCTTCGTGGAATTCTATGACAACCAATACGACAAGCGCGTAATTGGAAAGCATGTGACCCATGAGCGTGTCATTCAAATGTGGCGTATGATGCAGGAAGGCAAGCGCGATCAAATCAAGAAACTCTTGAGGCGCAAACCCGAGCCCAGCTTTTAGTCCGGAGGCAACTACTTAGCCAACGCCCGCAGCGTTTGCCCGAGCCAATCGGCCGTCCGCTGCGTGGCGCCTTTGTTTGCCTCTACAACCCCACGCGCGGCGGCACCCAACGCCTCGCGTTGTGCCAAATCCCCCAGTAAAACAGGGATTTTCACGGCTAAATCCGCTTCATCCACCACTTGCACCGCGCCCTTTGCCACCAATAATTCCGCCACCACCGCGCGGAAATTTTGCATGAACGGCCCGAACACAATCGCCCGCCCCGCCGCCGCCGGCTCAATCGGATTCTGCCCGCCCTGCGCCGTAATGCTCTTACCCATAAACACCACCGTGGCCACCGCGAAAAATGATTTCAATTCGCCCGTGCTATCCACCAGCAACACATCGGGATTTCCCGGCGCGGCCTCCATCGCCGTGCGGCGCGCTACTTTTAATTTTGTGGATTTCAATTGTTCCAACACCGCACCCGCGCGTTCAAAATGGCGCGGCACCAAAACCAAAAACAAATCCGGAAACGCCTCGCGCCAGCGCGGCAATAATTCCGCCAATAAAATTTCTTCGCCGTCAAACGTGCTACCCGCCACCAACACTGGCGCGTCATCGGCTACGCCCAGTTTGCGTAACAACGCGCGCGCATCCACCGCATCCGCGCCCGCCTCGAAAGCGCCATCAAATTTCATGTTGCCGGTTACGCTGATCGCTGTTGTATCCGTGCCCAATTCGGCCAACCGCTTCGCATCAACCTCATTGTGCACACCTGCGCTTTGCAACGCTGCAAAGAGCGGGCGAAACAAAAATCCAAACCGCCGGTAACCGCGAAAGGATTTTTCTGAAAGACGCGCATTCACCAAATGCACCGACACGTCTGCACCGCGCGCCTGCCAAAAAAGATTGGGCCAAATCTCCGCCTCCACCAATACAATGGCTGCGGGGTTCAGCGCGCGGAAGGCCCGCCGCACAAAAGGCAGCCAGTCCACGGGATAATAAACTCGATGCACGTCCGCCGGCAATTTACGCGCCAGCTCACCCATCCCCGTTGTGGTGGTGGTGGAAACCACAAACGTCCAGCCCTCGAATGAAGCGCGCAGTTTCTCAATGAGTTGCACCGAAAGATTTGCTTCACCGACCGAAACAGCGTGCAACCACAGCACCTTTTTGCCGCTCAATTTTTGTTTAAGCTTACCATAACCTCCAAACCGTTGGCCAAAACCTTCACGCCAATTTCCCCGCCGCAGGAGTTTCCAGAAATAATACGGTGCGCTGAGCAGGAAAAAAACGGGGAAAAGAATGTTATAAAGCAGCTGCATGCGCCGAGGCGTTTTGCCACAAAGCAGGGTGAAGGTCGAGCCAAGTGCTGTCGGCTGGACGCCGACAGCACTTCATTCCTAAAAGTAGAACAGTGAAACAACGATGAAGACGGGAATCAATATCGCCGCGCTCCAGGCCATGTAGCCGAAGAAGCTGGGCATCTTCACTCCGTTTTCTTCGGCAATGGCTTTCACCATAAAGTTGGGCGCGTTGCCGATGTACGTGTTGGCGCCCATAAACACCGCGCCGCAACTGATGGCCAGCAGGGTGGTTCCGATCGACAGATCGAACATTCCGCCTTCGCCCATCAGCGAAGTGGGATCGCCGCCGGCGGTGTTGAAAAATACGACATAGGTCGGCGCATTATCGAGGAAGCTCGAGAGGGCGCCGGTGAGCCAGAAATACATCGCGTTCTTCGGGCCGTTGACCTCATCCTGCACCATCAGAATCACGTCGGAAAGGCCGCCGTGCACGCCGGCCTTCAAAATTAACAACGCCGGAATCATGCAGACAAAGATGGCGATGAACAGTTTGGCCACCTCGAGAATGGGTTCCCAAGTAAAGCCATTGGCCGCGCGCACATTGCTTTCCTCCTCGCCTTCGGCCGCCACCTCGTGGCCGTGTTCATCTTTTCGGGTGCGATACATCGGCGTGAGCCGCAGGCTGATGAAGGCGATGAGAATCATCAACCCATCGCGCAAAAGGTTGGCGTAAGGCACAGTGACGCCGAGGATGTGCACGCCTTTCGTCTCGTCATGAGTTTTCTGCGCGCGCAACTTATTCACTTCCGTTATCGCATCCAAATGCGCCACACGGGTGGTATGATAAGCCTCGTTGGATTCATCAAATGTTGCGCCTTCGTTCGCCTTTACAAAATCCACGAGCGCGGTTTTCTTATCATTCATCACGACTTCAGCCGCCTCGATTTTCGGATTCATTTCCTCGGCCACGGAGGCATCCTTAAATTTGCCGTCGCCCAGTGATTTGGAAAACAAAATCGCGCCGATGATGAGGCCCACCATCACGAAGTTTAGGCCGCCTTCGAGTTTGAGCGGCACCTTCTCACCGTCATCGGGGGCTTCGCCTTCCTTGCGGAACATCAGCGTATCCACGATAAAGAAAATAATCAGCAACGCTACCGACACCGGCGCCATCACCGGTAGCAGTTTCATCGTCCAGAAAAAATCCACGCCCTTGAGGAAGCCCAGAAATAATGGTGGATCACCCAGCGGCGTCAGTGAGCCTCCAATGTTGGCCACCAAGAAAATGAAAAACACGACCACGTGCACCCGATGCTTGCGCCAGGCGTTGGCGCGCAGGATGGGGCGGATGAGCAGCATCGCCGCGCCGGTGGTGCCCATCCAACTGGCCAGAATGGTGCCGATTAATAGGATGGTTGTGTTGACCATCGGCGAGCCGCGGAGTGAGCCCTTGAGGCAAATACCGCCCGCGGCGGTAAAGAGCGCCGTCAGCAAAATAATAAACGGCACGTAATCCAGCAGCACAATGTGGAGGATTTCGTAAAAGCCGTGGCCGCCAAACGAAACAAGAAAAGGCACGGCGAACACAGCAATCCAGCCCGCAGCCACTTTGCCGTAATGGTTATGCCAGAAATGCGCCGCCACCAATGGCCCCAGCGCGATGGAGAGTAGCATACCTCCAAACGGCAGCACCCACCACACACTCAACCCGCCGCCATCCACACCATGAGCGTGATGCTCGTCGTGTTCATGCCCGGCGTGGGCTCCTTCGGTTTCGGCGGCCGCGAGGTCCGCCACTCCCGCCAGCAGGAGCAGCAGCCCCAGCCCGCGCATCCAAAGCGTCAGGTTTTTCATGGCAAATGCGACCAAGTGCTGGCCGCAATAAATCTAATTATTTGTTAGCAAAATATGGGGGGCTTGGCAATGCAATTCGGCGGGTTTGCCATTGCAACCCTCGGCCAAACGGGTACACTTCGGCCAGCAATGGGAGTTGAATCCGGCCCAGCCGACGGACGTCAGACCCACTTGCCATTGATCCGAATGTGTTAAATGAGCCAAACGAAATCATCCCTGCCCAGGCGCGCCATGCGCATGGTGCCGTGTGAACGTTGCAACACGCAGACGTTTATTCCGTCCGACACGGGCATGTTTCAATATGCCAACTGCAAAAACTGCGGGCACTCGGTGATGACGCCCGTGAAGCTGCGGGAGTTTGAGCTGCGGGCGGTCATCGGCTCCGGCGGCATGGCCACAGTATTCCGCGCGCGCGATGAGATTCTTGATCGCGATGTGGCGGTGAAACTGATGAAGCCGGAGTTCACGCAGGACTCCAACGCCATGGCCGGGTTCTTCCGCGAAGCGCGCTATCAAGCCTCGCTGAACCACACGCACATCGTGCAGGTTTACAACTATGGCGAAGACGCCGGCCACAAATTTCTCGTGATGGAAGTCGCCGACCGCGGTGACCTCGATGCCCTCATCCAAAAACACGGGCGCGTGGACGAGCTATACGTGCTCGATGTGGGCGTAAAAATTTCTTCCGCGCTGGAGTTGGTTGCCAAAAAAGGAATGCTGCACCTCGATCTCAAGCCCGACAACATTCTCTATAACATCGACGGCGAACCCAAGCTCACCGACTTCGGCATCGCCCGCCGCACTGACGATGGCCGCAACCCCGATGGCCTCGTCGGCACCCCATTTTACATCGCCCCCGAACGCGTGGCCCTCGGCCGGCAGGATTTCCGTTCCGATATGTATTCCCTCGGCGCCACTCTCTACCACGCCCTCACCGGCCACGTGCCCTTCGATGCTCCCACTGTGGAGGAAACCGTGTGGATGCACGTAAAAACCCGCCTGCACCCCCCGCGCAAACTCGTCAGCAGCGTCAGCAAAGACACCGAAGCCGCCATCCTGCGATCCATGCACAAAGACCCCGAGAAACGCTACGCCAGCTTCGAAGACTTCCGCATGGCCCTCGAAGCCTCCCGCAGTCGGTTGTTAGTGAAACGCTACGGGTAAGCAGCCTTCAGCTGCGGTTGATGGAAAATGGCTGATGGACTCCCATCAACCCTCAACCAAAAATCCTCCCCTCGACAAAACCGCCCGCGCAATCTACCCTTCCCTCGTGCCAGATTAGCTCAGTTGGTAGAGCAGCAGTTTTGTAACCTGCAGGTCACCCGTTCAAGTCGGGTATCTGGCTCCAGAATTTTCTATTCACTTTTCTCCTCTGTCGAAAATCGCACGGTGCGGATGTCCTGCTCGCGACCGGTCGGCTTTGCCAATTCGCCGTACAATTCCGGACGGCGACTGCGGATCCAACGGGTGCCGGTGCACATACGGCGGGTCTCAGCCTTGAGATCGGCCAGCACCATGGCGTCGCCAGCTTGCCAGGTTTCTGCGAGCAAATCGCCGTAGGGATCAAGGATCATTGCGTTGCCCGTGCGCACTTCGTTGTCGTCCCGGCCAACGCCATTGCTGAATATCAAAAAGATGCCGTTGTCGTGCGCGCGCGCGGGCAGCCATTTGAGCAACCATTCACGGCCCTTGGGCCCACGGAACTCTGCCTCGATTGCCTTGCGATCCGCCCCGCGGTTTTCCCATAGCGCCACGTCAATCGCGCCCATGCAGCGTGGACTGGGCGTGGCGCAACCGCCGGTTTGGTGTGGTGCCAGCAGTACCTCCACGCCACGCAAGGCATTGATCCGTACGTTCTCGCCGATGTTGCAGTCGTAGCAGGTCAGGATGCCTGCTTTCGTTCCGTTTGGCAGATCAAAAATTGTGTATTCATCGCCGCTGCTCATGTGTTCGTTGATAAACGTGTGCAGCTTGCGATGACACGCCGTGCGCCCGTCGGGCATCGCCACCACGTAGCTGTTAAATAAATGTCCATCGGCGCCGCGCTCGATGAGGCCCACGCCTATGGAAAGATTATTCTGCGCTGCAAGTGCCAGCAACTCCTGCGTGCACGGGCCTCCGGGCACGGGCTCGGCCAGAGCCTGAAGATCGACTTGCGATTGGTTTCGCAAATGCCAATAGCCAGTAAGACACATTTCCGGAAACACCACCAGTTCAACGCCGGCCTCCGCAGCCTCCGCGGTGAAGCGGCGAACGATAGCGAAGTTGGCGGCTTTGTCGCCGGGCGCGTGTTGAAATTGCACGGAGGCAACGCGCGTGTCAGTCATGGGTGTATGGTGCGAAAAGGACCGAACAATGTCGAAGTTGAAAAGTTATTAACAATCACGCATATAAATATTATATGGCACGAGCGTTGCTGTGTCATGGCATAGGGGCGAGAGTGCAAGTCCTATCCACCGTGGCCCCCAACGGGAAAAAGGGTTTCCAGTACCGACCGGTAAACCAGTAACCCTGCCCGGAGTGCTTTTTGAAGTGCGCCGGAAGACGCAGGTTCTGAAAGGAATGCTTTCTGTTAGACCGGTCTTAATTAGACGAGGGCGGTTGGGTCCTCCGCACGCCATCGCGGCGCGAATGCCGCGATGGTTCTTTTGTCGCGCAACTATTTCACGGTGGTGATATATTCCAGCAAGTCGGCCATTTGCTGTTTCGTGAGGCCGGCTTCGAGGCCTTCTGGCATGATGGATTTCCCGGCGCTGCGCATGGCTTTCACTTGCGCGCGCGGCAACAGGCGTTGTTGGCCGAGCGGTAGTTTGATGCGCACGTGCGTGGTGGTTTCCTCGCCGAGCAGGCCCACGATTTCTTCGCCGTCATGGGTGGCGATGTTGTACGCCACGTAGCTGGCGAGCACTTCGCGGTTGGGATCAATGAAGTTGGTCAAAATCTTTTCGCGGCCCGTCGTTTTAATCGTCACCAAATCCGGCCCCAACGCGAAGCCTTCTTTGCCGTGCTTGTGGCAGATCGCGCAGCGACCGGTGAAAATTGTTTTTCCCTTCGCCGCATTCCCTTTCAAAGCCAGCGCGGGCAAAAATTCCTTCACCACTTGCACCCGGGTTTTGGCCTTGGTCGGCGCGCCAAAAATCGCCACAGCCCGCGCCCGCAACTTGACGTCTTTTTGCCCACGTAAAATATTGATCGTGGCCGCCGGAATATCGCCCTTCGCCACGCCACCCTTTTCCACCGCCGCAAGCAACGCCGCCACCCGTTCGGCCCGCGTGATCATTGCCGCCAAAATTTCCGCCCGCACACGGCCCGATGCCTTTGGCCCCTTCGGCCACAGCGCCAGCAAATCATCCACCACTTGCGGTTCGCGGAACTGCGCCAACGTCCGCACCACCGCCACGCGCGCGGCATCCGATTTGCGCAGGCGCGCCACGTCTGCCAATGCTGGCTTTGCCGAGGCATAGCCGCGCCGCGCCACCAACTGCATCGCGGGGATCAATTCCGCATCCGATTTTTGAGCGACCGGCAACGTCATCCAGCGCAGCGCTTCCTTTTCCAGCGCGGGCAATGGGCCGGCTGCTTTTCCGAGCGCGTTGACCCACGCGATGGTTTCAGCATTGGGCGGTCGCCGCGCGATCACCTCCATCGCCTTGCCCACTTCGCGCGGCTGATTGCGCCGGCCAATGAGCTTGAGCAACTCAAGCTTGGCCGAGGCAGAAGTTCCG
>LWDU01044779.1_pt1 | contig 13589 bp, 13 predicted proteins | sample 727161 | NCBI WGS metagenome assembly LWDU01 (sample SAMN04566230, study PRJNA314399) | hydrothermal vent metagenome | isolation source: deep sea hydrothermal plume seawater | place: Mexico: Gulf of California, Guaymas Basin | collected 2004-07-11 | reverse complement strand
GGATATATGGGAGTTCTGGCTGGATTTTTTATTCTTTCCTTTTACGCGGTAGTAGGAGGATGGACACTAGCTTATGTTGTTAAAGCATTCACCCACACAATAAGCAATTTCTCTTCTCCAAAAGAAGCAGGTCAGTTTTTTGGTTCCTTTATTTCTAACACATGGGAGGTTTTATTTTATCATACTCTTTTCATGGGGATTTGCGTCGGCATTGTTTTGCGAGGTATCCAAGGTGGAATTGAGAGGGCCTGTAAAGTCCTGATGCCAACTCTTGTCATCATTCTTATTTTTCTTATGTTTCGTGCATTAACTCTCCCAGGCGCAATGGCAGGTGTTGAGTTTTACCTAAAACCTGACTTTAGTAAAGTCGGCCCCCAAACAATTTTGATTGCATTGGGGCAGGCTTTTTTTTCACTCAGTCTTGGCATGGGCTGCATGCTCACTTATGGAAGTTATCTCCCAGAACGTGAGAACTTAACTTCTGCAACGGTATACGTGGTTATTTTTGATACCGCGATCGCATTATTGGTCGGCATGGTAATTTTCCCAGCTGTCTTTGCCATGGGACAGCAGCCAACAGAAGGACCTAGTCTCGTGTTTAGTGTATTGCCAACTGTTTTCGTGAATATGCCATTTGGTAACCTAGTTTCAATTATTTTCTTTGTTCTTCTTGCCATCGCAGCTATCACATCGGGAATATCGCTTTTGGAGGTGGTCGTAGCCTATTTTATTGACCAAAGAAAGTGGAGTAGAAAAAAAGCTGTTTTTATTACGTCAACGATTATATTTTCTTTTGGAGTACCTTCCGGCTTGTCTTTTGGAGTGCTCTCCGATGTTAAAGTATTTGATATGACTTTTTTTGACCATGTCGACAACTTTGCTTCGAACTACTTATTACCATTGGGGGGAATGCTAACCGCAATTTTCGTAGGTTGGATATGGGGTACAAAATCTGCGGAAGAAGAAATTGAAAAACACGAGACAAAATTTCGCTGGAAAAATACTTGGAGATTTCTTATCCGCTATATTACCCCCGTTGCAGTTTTTTTAGTTTTCTGTGCAAAATTTATTTTATAAAAGAACTGTTCGCAGGCTATTTGAATTTTGTGATTTTTTGTCCCCGGCCTAGCAGGTTAAATTCTGGGAGGGTGACTTCTTTTCCCTTACACAATTCGACACACCCAATGACTTGAGAAACAAAGTCATATTTGTTACAAATTGCTGATATTTTTTTGACTTCTTCCATTCCATTCACAATAACAATAAAACCAGTTCCCATGTTGAATACCTCATACATCTCCGCATCTGAAACTTCACCTCTCTCCTGAATAAGCTTGAACACCTCTGGGGTCTGTGGAGGCTGATCAATAACAAATCGAACATTATCATTTTCCACACGGTTGAGATTACTGTAGCCTCCGCTTGTTATATGAACCATTGCTTTAAGGCCAATATCTGCTTCAATCATTTCCATAACTGGTTTCACATAGATACGAGTAGGTTCCAATAATTCCTCACCAAGAGTACGCCCTAACCGCTCTTCAAATTTATTAATATTCTTTTCTTGTTCTTCGCGCGTTTCACCAAGTAAAATTTTTCTCGCAAGAGTCAACCCATTTGAGTGCACTCCACTTGAAGCAAGCCCGATAATTATATTACCCGGCTGAATATCTTTTCCTGTATTAACCTTATCGATCGAAACGTGTCCTATGCATGCACCGATGAGATCCACTCCATTGATAATTTCTTTAATTTGCGAAATTTCACCACCAGAAATACTGATCTCTCCCTGCCTAGCACCCTCAGCAAGCCCCTTTCCAATTTCTGAAAAGATTCGTGCATCGGTAAAAGAACAACCAATATAGTCAACCATGCTAACTGGTCTAGCGCCAACGCAAATAAGGTCATTAACATTCATAGCCACGCAGTCAATACCAATTGTGTCATACCGATCCATAAGTTCCGCTATGATAATCTTTGTCCCAACACCATCAGTACCGAAAGCGATACCTTTACCATCACCAATATCTATTACATTTGCAAAGTAACCTATATCAGCAGCCAAGGGAAAACGTTCACTATATTTTCTAGTGGGGAGTACGTGTTCTAGTAGACCTGAAAGTGCATCTTCGGCTCCGCGGCTTGAAACACCACTTTTTTCATATTTTGATTGTGCGTTTTCTTGAGAATCAGACATATCTAATTTTTTGGGAATTATCTGAGAGGAAATCGGAATCTAATGTACCACTAAATCCATTGACACTTACAATACCTGTATCAATTATTACGGATAGACACCCATGGTGTTATAACGTTCATAAATCTTTTCTATAGAAATTGACATTGCTGAAGTTCGATAACTCTTTATCTTCTTTTCCTTCCAGTAACGTTCCCGAATTGCTTGGAAAGCGTTCCGCATAGTATCATCGAGCCCAGATCTAACTAAATCAAGCTCGACTGGACCTTTTCCAATCTCCGAAATTAATTTTTTTGATAATTTTTTACCCGATTGTTCAATAGCTTTTATGAATAAATTATTTTGATTTTCTTGATATCGCCTTTCCATTCGGCCAAATCGTATGTGTGATAGGTTTTTGATCCATTCAAAATATGAAACAGTAACTCCGCCTGCATTAAGATAGACATCTGGAATTATTACAACTCCCTTTTCAATGAGGATAGCTTCCGCTTGATATGTCACTGGTCCATTCGCGGCCTCGGCAATGAGTTTGGCTTTAATTCGTTTAGCATTACCTTGATTAATAACACCTTCTCTTGCTGCTGGAATAAGAATATCGCATTCTTGCTCCAAAAGTTCTGCGCTGTTTTCAAAATATTTTCCTTTGGAAAATCCTTTGATTCCACCTTTATTTTCTATTTTATACTTGTATACCTCTTCTACATCCAGACCATTTTTATCGTAAACAGCACCATCCCATTCCAAGATAGCAATAATCTTTACACCATCTTCTTTTTCAAGAATTTTTGCAGTATGATAACCGACATTGCCAAGACCCTGAACAATGACTTCTTTTCCTTCCAAGGTATCTCCTTCCAAACCCGCATTCTCAACATCTTCAGGATGCCGAAAAAATTCGCGAAGCCCAAATACTACCCCACGCCCTGTCGCTTCGATACGACCCTGAATGCCACCCTGTGAAACTGGTTTACCTGTAACGCAACCAAGATAATTTGTGTCTTTGGGACCATGAGCAGCATAAGTACTCACAATCCATGACATTTCCCTTTGACCTGTACCCATATCAGGTGCGGGAACGTTAACACCTGACCCAATATAATCTTTTTGAATTAATTCATACGCAAATCGACGCGTAATTTTTTCCATTCCATCTCGATCATATTTTCTTGGATTAATCAGCAGTCCACCCTTGGACCCACCAAAGGGTACATCAACCAAAGCACACTTATAGGTCATAAGCGCGGCTAAAGCTTCTACCTCATCCTGATTAACATTAGGAGCAAATCGAATTCCACCCTTAGCAGGAAGCTGATGATCACTATGCACTGATCTCCATCCAACAAAGTTTTCTATCTCGCCATTAATCTTCACTGGGAATCTAACCTGATACACATTATTCACATCTTTGATATATTGGGCCATGCCCTTAGGTATATTTAGAGTAGTCAAAGCCTCATCAAAGGAAAGATTTACACTCTCGAGAAAGCTTACCTCTTTATCAGGTGTTACGGTCATACTAGTCTCCTATTTTTAATTACAGTTAGGAAGCACGTCCAGATTTTGGTATTTTTATATTAATCTACGTTTGCATATACTATCAGTGTGAGACCATTATCTAAAGTGGTAATCAAAATTCCTTTTTAATCAAGGATTTAGTTTTGATATTTTTTTTCTCCTATTAATTATCTAATCGCAATAGAAACATTAATTTGAGTTAGTTATGCGTTTATATTAAACATCAGCACCGAATTATCTATTTTCATTTAGCGAGATTCTTGTGCGCCAGGCAAACCATAAATTTTCTATTTCAACGAGTAAAAAAGGTCTCCACAATATCACTCATGAAATTAAATTATGGTTGACCCAACAAAAATTTTCTAAAGGATTATTAACAGTTTTTGTCCCCCATACCTCAGCATCGATTGTCATCCAGGAAAACGCAGACCCAGACGTATTGCATGATCTAACAAATTTTTTTCAACAACTGGTTCCAGAAGGTTATTCGAAGTACCTTCATAGCTCGGAAGGCCCAGATGATATGCCTGCGCATATCCGGTCTGCCCTCACACAAACCCAAATCTCAATTCCAGTAAATTCGGGGAGTCTTTCTCTTGGAACTTGGCAAGATATTTATCTATTCGAACATAGAATACAACCACACACGCGTAATATTCTTCTGCATTTGATTGGAGAGTAGCTCGTAATGATTTACGATATTTTAATTAAAAAGACATTTCAAAACCTAACTTTTCAACAAATTTAAATTTTTAAAAATTGCTTTTTTAGTTTTGGAGGTAGGCCATCAATTTTAGAGGCTCGCTCAATAATATCGTCAATTTCCGGCTTCCTATTTATTACTTGGTTAAAATCTGATATCGAAACTTTGTTTTTGTCTTGGCTTATATTCTCAATGGAGTCACCATTTTTTATAACTCCCTCTTTTTCAACTGAAAAATAAAATCCACTCCGACCAGATTTACGAATACGCGCTGATAAATCTTTTGTACCCAGTCGTGCATCAAGAGTAATACAAGGTTCCCTAGGTTGAGTCACAACTACTTCAACTGTCCCAATACGAAGTCGGTCTCCTAAATAAATATCATCTTCCAACAACCCGATAGTGGTTAGGTTCTCACCAAAATCCCCGAAAGATAAATTAGGTTTTCCTAATTCTTCTTTCCATAGATCATAGTACTCTGAAGGATAAACACAAATTGCCTTATATATTCCACCATGCAGCTTATTGTTTGCTTGCTGATCACCTTCTAATCCGAGCCGTTTAACTTCTATTGGTACCTCCATCGACTGTTTAAAGATTCCTGTCTGAATTATTTTTCCTTTACGCAACATTTCTCGCAAGGATCCAACATTGATAGATAATACTTTCATTAAAATTAATTATCCTCTCAGTAATAAATAAAACTTTTATTAAGTTTTATTTTATAAAATCAGGATGAAAATAAATAACAACCAAAAGTGCGGCCAAAGTCATTACCCATATAATTATGTATGACGTCATTGACTGTTTAGCTTTTTGTTTCTCTAGCCAAGTTCGTGGCTTAATACCTTGAATCAAGAACCCCAATTTAGCAGAAAGGTTTACGGCCACAATATTAACTGCCAACAAAAAAGCAGCCCCGTATGCTAATTCAGTTTGTCCTGCACCCAACATTAATCCAAGAGTCGCAGTTGGAGGTAATAAAGCAACTGCAACCATAACGCCTACGAGAACACTTGGAATTCCAGAGGTCAAAGATAATACTGCCGCCGCTCCAGAAGCCAATGCTAAAACAGCTGAGTCAAGCCCAACATATGTTCGTGCTAAAAGTTCCTGGCTCTCAACATTCAAAGGCCATAAAACACCGATTAATATCGATAAGACTAACGCTAAGCTCATGCCTGCTAGTCCTGTTTTAAACGATTTCCACATCAATTCAGTGTCACCCAATGCTGTTCCTAATGCCATCGCTAGATTGGGTCCAAGCAAAGGGGCAATAACCATCGCACCAATAACTACCGCAACATTATCTTTTAAAAGTCCGATAGCAACCACAACTGTTGATAAAAAAATTAATAGTAGATATGTTCGATTTAAACGGGCATTTTTACCAATACTGTCATATAACTCTTCGCGTGTAGTTTCGGCTGCAGAAATTTTTTCCACTTCTGCCTCTAATATTTCTTCGCGCGGTAGTGTAGCTTCTACTGAAATAACCACAACTCTAGCAGAGGGGTTATTTGAAAGTATTTCCTGTAGCGCGTCCATAATTATTTGTCGCTGTTCTGGTTTGACCAAAATCCGAACAACCTTACGTTCTTCGTCTTCACTGGACACAACCCAGAAGTCAGAAGCGTTATTTTTCTTCGCAATATCTTTTATGCTATCAATATAAATTGCATCTGCAATTACTTCTATAATTTTCATAGTATGGTTTTAAAAATTAGAAATTTATTTGGATGGAGGACTGAAAATAAATCGGGCGTACAAATAGGCAATCAATTCGGAAAGAACATTTCGAACACCTTCACTAGATAACCACCATCGGGTGGTATCGTATTCTATAGGCTTAATAGCAATAACACCCACATCCACTGACGAAAATGCTTTCTCAAACAGAATCCAGCTTCGCCGAGCATGAACACCTATAGAAACAATATCAATCGATGCATTAGTAAAACCCATTTTATTTAATCTTTTTTTTACTACTAACGCTTTATGATAGGTTCTGTCCTTAACCGGGAAAATTGTGATTGGGATCGATATGATTTTCTCCAGTGGGACACCTTGAGCATTTAAGCGCGACGCAGCCGCTTCAGCTGCAGATTTATACTGCTCTAAAGGATGGCCAATCTCATATTTTCCCCCAACGGTAATCAATAATTTGTAGGGACCTTTTTCAAACCGGTCCTTCACTTTCTTTAACGCGTAATCAGGAAACCATCCTTCAACCACCAAAATATCACCTCCAACTGACTTTATTGGAGCCAAGAATGGATGAATAAACAATGCAATTGAAAACAGAACTGAGCCAAACGTCATTAACAATACAATCCAACCTGACAAAGTAAGAACTCGACGCTCGCGAATAGTTATTAATCGAAATAATTTACTCATTTTGGGTGAAATTAAATTTTTGATGGTGTCTTAATTCATGAAATAAATGATGGCAAATTAATTATAGGCAGTAAATGTTTTCCAATGAGATCTTCGCTCTTGATAAAACAACAAAAACCAGTCCAAACCATAAATTTTAATAAAATTATTGTTTTATTGAGCACCNCTGTTGGCGGTAATTCTTTATAAAAACAGTCGCCAACATTACCGGACTTAATATCAGTAAAACCTTACTATAAAAATACTTACAGTATTTTATACCGCTGAAACTATTTTTTGGCATAGTGATTGCAAAACTATAATATTAAACCTATTTGTTGAACTGTTAGCAAAAAAAATTTATCTATTAAAAAATAGGAGTATACAACTATGATAACTCGTACTTGGAAAAATAATCGGATTATTCCTCAATCAAAAAAAATGAGCTATAACCCATTTCAATGGGTCAATGATTTCGAAAAAGAAGTTTTAGAAAACAACAAAGAAGTTTTTTCCATAATTTATAACACTGACATAGAAGAACATTGGCTAAAAAGTGATAACGATTAAATTATTTAGAATGTAAAAATACATGGCACCGGACTTCTGGACTTGATATTTTTAAGATCTTATTTTGAATGGTTCTAATGTTTAATTCTAAAGTTGAAACCTTCTATAATAACTAAATTACCCAATACTATTAAATTTTCGGTAATGTTGGTTTTTGCTCATCTCTACTCTAAAATCCATTTTCCCTGAATTTTGAATACATAATTAGTTATAATTATTACCCGTAAGCCAGAATTCATCTATACTAAATACCTTATTAAAGCTGCCGTCCTAGAGTTTTACTTTATTTGATAAAATTTTTTAATGACTTGTGACATATTGTTGTTCGATACGTTCCCATGTAATCAATTATTGTTAATCATCTTCAGGGTCAATAATGATCAAACATTGTAAACAATCATTTTTTGTAACTTCTTTAATCATATGCCTCCTCTTTTTCCATACAATCGTGTTCGCCAACACAGATTCGTCAATGGGAAAAAACCGAGATATTTTTAAACTTTTAGAAGTTTCTGGGCTCCTAGAAAAAATGGATTACATAAAAGATGGGGCCACCAATTCTTATTCAAGAGCTATTTCTATTACATACCCAAAAATTCCAGACCAGTTTTGGAATGATTTTAATAAACTTGTCGGTAAAGAAGAAATGCAGGTGCTATTGGACCGCATAGTCTCAGTTTATGACAAGCACATGTCTCATGATGTGATTAAACAATTAATTAAAATGTTCTCCACGCCATTTTGGAATGAGTGGAAACAAAAAATGCCTGCTATCAGTAGCGAAGCCGGTTTATTAGGAAGCCAATGGACTCAAGAACTCCTGCAGTCTGAATCATTAAAAAATAAAATTGATAATTTGGTCAGTAAATATGACTTGGAAAAACTTAACTCCGCGACTGAAACCTCTCTCCCAAAAGACCTATCAAAAAAATAACTGCAAGAGTTTTTTATCTTCAATTAAAGCTATAATATCTAAATGCAAGTGTCTCTACGCCATATTTTCGGTTGGAGTGGTTTGATCACCATAGTTGTTTTCGTGGGAACATTTATGTCATTTTTCTTTAACTTATCGGGATATGATATCAATCTTCGATGGGTTCTTATTCCTTGTGTTGCTTTGACTTTATTTTTGATTCCAAAAGTTAAAGAATGGGTTACAAAATAACTTCCTTCTCAATTCTCATTAGTTTTTTATATCAAATAAAAATAAATCGATATTATTTCGATCCCTCTCTAAATATAGTCTAGTTACCACATAAACTTACAACTAAACCTGACATGAATTTCTTATTTATTTTTATTTTCATAATTGTTATTCCTAATAACCATGTTTCGGCTTTTGATATCGACTACGATGGACATATCAAAACCGGCAGCCAATATATTTTTAATTCGCCACCCTTACATAAAGATTTTGATAGTGAGCTAAATGTACATCTAGGATTAGATGGTAATATTTTAAAAAAAGACGAATGGGCTCTAGATTATGAAATAGAAACCGATGCATCCCAAGTAGATGGTCCGAGTGTCCAATCAAACCTCAGACCTGAGTCAAATATTGACCTTCATCGCACTTGGCTTCGCCTTAGCAATGACTTTTTTCAATTTCGCGGAGGGCGTCAGGAGATCTTATTTGGTGATGGTGTTATTTTTCAACCATTAGGATTATTTGATACTCGCGATGTTTCAGGTGTCGTACCCGAATCACATGGAGTTGATAGTTTTCGAGCTACATGGTTTTTATCTGATGTTTCCCTTCTTGAGACTTGGTTGGTTCCCGCAAAAACAGGAACTGCTTTGATATCTGGAATACGCGCAGAACTGTTGTTAGGAGAATTCGAAACTGGTGTTGTCTTTCAGTATCACCCAAAATCTGATTTGGAGGATTTTTCTGGATATGAACGTGAAATGACCCAGATGGGTTACCATATAAAAGGCGAACATGAAGTAGGTTTTTGGAATGAGAGTCGTCTTGATATTGAAATGGAACCATCTTCTCCAGTTCAGTTCGATACAGTTTTTGGCATCGACTATACTTTTGAAATTGGTAAAGGTCTCCATATTTTAATGGAATATTTTTTATCTACTCAGCAAAGGGAATTCTCTACGTCTGATCTAAAAGGTCAAAGAACCTACCAGCAAATCGGATTTTCCATGGACCAACCGATCGACATTGATATCAAATGGCAGATATACAGTTTCTATGATTTTCGTGATAAGAGCTTTCAAATAATACCTCAAATAGAATATTCTATTACTGACGATCTATTCCTCTATTTTCATGGGAAAATTGGTGGTGATATTAATGGGAACAAAACAAACGGAAGATTATACCAACGAACAAATTCTTTCAGTGGTACCGAATCGTCCATCGGCTTAACTGTAACAAATTATTTTTAATTAATATCAACTATGCATGAAAAACTGATTAGCCTAAAAGGAATAACAAAGGTTTTTAGGATCGGTGAAGAAAACTTTACCGCACTAAACGGTATCAACCTTCAAATTGAGAGTGGAGCATTTATGTCTTTTGTTGGTCCATCTGGATCTGGAAAGACAACTCTATTAAATCTTATCGGTGGTTTAGATGTTCCTACAACTGGTGATATTTTTTTTAAACATACAAAATTATCCTCTATGAATCGTATTCAAATGGCTAAGTATCGACGTGAAAATATAGGATTTATTTTTCAAACCTATAATTTATTACCTGTTTATTCTGTTTACGAAAATGTTTTATTTCCACTTTTGTTAAATGGTTCCAAAGAAAAAGATGCAAGAGAACGAGTTAAGAATATAGTAAGCAAGGTTGGATTAAGCGATCAGATTAATAAAAAGCCTTCTCAGCTATCTGGTGGGCAATGCCAACGTGTTGCAATAGCAAGAGCCCTAGTTAAAGATCCTCTTTTAATTCTTGCTGATGAACCAACTGCTAATCTTGATTCTAAAAATTCTTTACAAATTCTTGAGTTAATGAGTGATTTAAATGAACAATATAAAGCAGCAGTAGTTTTTTCTACCCATGATGAAAAAGTAACACGCTATGTCCGCCGTGAAGTCGGGCTAGAAGATGGAGAAATTATTTCTGACAAACAATAACCAGAGTTTAATACTTAATATATGAATTGGAGTATCGCAAAAAAGAATTTTTTTCGCCAAGGATTAAGAGCATCTCTTAATGTTTTAGTTACAGCTCTTTCTATCATCGCGTTAATATTTATGCTTTCCTTGCTCAATGGTTTCCAGGCCCAAGCCACCAGAAATGTAATAAATACAGATATTGGTGGAGGACATTATCGTGCTCCAGGTTTCGATATTCTTTCCCCCTCAAAGTGGGAAGATTATACTGTACAAGTTCCTGACACTTTGCTCCGCCTTCATAACAAAGATAAAGCTGAAGTACTTGTAGTGCAGGGGCAATTGTATCCAAATAGGCGCCTTTATCCAGTACAAATTCGTGGAATTTCTATGGATCAATCTCTTTTACAATTACCCCTGGATAATTTAAAAACTTTTTCTGCAAACTTTGATGATTTAATTCCTGTGGTAGTTGGAGCAAAAATGGCAAAAAAAGCTCACCTGCATAAAGGAGATACCCTAACTCTAAAGTGGCGGGATCGATCTGGTGCAGTTGATGCGAAGGACATCATAATTGTTGATGTCGGAGATATACTTAATCCCCGTGTTGATGAAGGAGTTGTGTGGTTACGCTTAGACCATCTAAGACTTATGACCGATAGAAAAAATGAGGTGAGCTGGGTTGCTGTTAAACATTATATCGGGCTAATTTCAGAATTTGAATTTCAACCAGTTGAATTTTTAATGTCGGACCTCCTTGCTCTATGGCGCCAAGACAGAATGAACTCTAAAATTTTGTGGGCTATATTGATGACTTTAGTTTGCATCAGTGTGTTCAATACACAAATGTTGAATATCTTTAAAAGACAAAAAGAAATTGGAACACTTATGGCCCTAGGAATGGATTCACAAAGGATTGTACGTATATTCACTTTGGAAGGTTGTCTTGCTGCTATATGGGCCCTCGTTGTTTCTCTTCTTTTAGGGTTGCCTTTTTTTATTTGGTTCCAAGGAGTAGGTTTTGACGTATCCCATCTAAGCGAATCTACTTTACCCATTAGAGAAACTATTTATCCGGATTATCAACCAATGGAAATTATCTACTCTCTGATTATTGTCTTTATTTTAATTGTAGCCTCCTCTTGGTTTCCAGTTAAAAAAATTACTCGACTTGATCCAACAATGGCACTTCGAGGAAGGGCGATAAAATGATTTTGTTTTTATTTCGCGGTATTCTGCGCGACAAATCCAGATTCCTTTTTCCATTTTCTGTCGTAACTATTGGTGTAGCTCTTGTTGTTTCGTTGGTTGGTTTTATGGAAGGCGTTTTCATGGGAATGATTGATATGACGGCAAAGCTTAATGCTGGTCATTTGAGATTAGTTAATAAACCCTTTTATGATGAAGAACATCTTCATCCACTTGATCGTGCTTTAGCTGCTCAGAAACAAACGAGATTATGGCTCGAGAAAAATTCATCACCTAAAATTGAATGGTCACCTAGAATTCGCTGGGGTGCTCTTATTGATGTCCCTAATGCAAATGGAGATACTAAATCCCAAACACCAGTAGTGGGAATGGCACTGGATCTTAAATCTCCAAATTCTTCAGAAGTTCGACGCCTTCAATTGGATAAGTCACTCGTAAAAGGACAGTTACCTCGAAATTTCAATGAAATGTTGATGGGCAGTTCATTAGCAAATGATTTGGAAGTTGATTTAGGTCAATTGGTCACTGTAATCGGACAATCTTTTGATGGTGGTTTAGTTGCTGATAACTATGTAGTCGTTGGACTTGTAAAGTTTGGAATTACGGCTATGGATAAAAAAATGGTCTTGATTGATCTAACTGATGCTCAAAGTACATTCTACATGGAGAACATGGTTACCGATTGGCTAGGTTATCTCCCCTCTTTTTTAAGTTTTGATTACTATGGTATAGCAAAGAAGAATATTAACTCTAAATTAAATACTTGGATGAAAAACCCTCCTAAAGACTGGGCTAAAGACGATCAACCGATTGCTATTAGCATACTAGACCAGCAAAATATGAAATCAATGGTCACAACGTTTACAATTATAAAGAGTTCTGTGGTTGGTATTTTTACTTTTTTAATGATTCTTGTTCTTTGGAATGCAGGTGTTCTTAGCGGAATTCATCGCTATGGTGAAATGGGTCTAAGGCTCGCATTTGGAGAGTCTCATTGGAAATTAATATTAACTCTCGGTATTGAGGGCTTATTTATTGGTATTCTTGGATCTTTAGTTGGTTGTATTTTTGGAGGATCATTTACCTGGTATCTTCAGGACGTTGGATTAAATATGGGTGATACATTTGCTAAATCTGGATTAATGATTAATGATGTAGTAAGAGCTCGTGTTACGTTGGGAGGGTTTGTACAAGGAATCGTACCCGGTATTTTTGCTAGTGTTGTAGGCACGCTAGTAGCCAGTCTAGCAATTTTTAAACGCTCCGAATCCAACTTGTTTCGTGAACTAGAGGCTGGTTAATTGATGGGCACTATATATAAAATATTCATATTTATTTTTTTATTTTTTTGTCTTACATCAAACCCTGCATTAATATTAGCAGCAGAGATCATTGATGCACAAAAACTTCTTAAACAAGTTGATGACAATCTTTGGTCTAATACTAAATATATCAGTGGTCGCCTTATCATAGACAATGGTCGCAAGGTAAGAACTCTTACTCAAGACTCGTGGATGGAAGGAATTGAAAAAAGGCACCAAGATGCTTAAAACAAGAAAAAAACTTTGGATGTACACTCCGCGAACTGACCGTAAGATTCTCATAGCAGGACATTTACTTAGGCAGTCATTGATGGGAAGTGATCTATCGTATGAAGATATGATGGAAGATCACAAACTAAGTAAATCATATACTGCAACTTTTGAAAATTTTACAAACATAGAAGCTATTAAGTGTGCAGTATTAAATTTAACCGCCCTAGATAAAAAAACAACTTATCAAACTCGGAAAGCATGGATAAACCCAGAAAAAAAAACGATTCTAAAAGAAGAACGCTTCGCTAAAAGTGGAAAGCTTCTTAAAAGGGTACTTTTTAAGGATTATGAAATAGTTAGCGGACGTAATTTCCCTAGAACTATGGTTTTTAAAGACCTTTTG
>LWDU01038981.1_pt1 | contig 13595 bp, 11 predicted proteins | sample 727161 | NCBI WGS metagenome assembly LWDU01 (sample SAMN04566230, study PRJNA314399) | hydrothermal vent metagenome | isolation source: deep sea hydrothermal plume seawater | place: Mexico: Gulf of California, Guaymas Basin | collected 2004-07-11 | reverse complement strand
GGGGTGGGGGGTCGGGGCAGGGGGGCTCCCGAACACGCCCAATTTTAAAGAGTATTCCCGAACAATTTCAATGCGAGCAAGGAAGTGTTCTGCCTCAAGCAGGAAGAGTCTTGACCGATTTGGGAACCTTCGTTCCGTTGTGTCCAGAGAGGAAACGCCAAAGAGACTGATTTTAGTAAGGTATTTGATAGTAGGTATTTGGCCTCATACTTGCATAGGATTTGCCTAGTATTTGCGTGCTCTGGTGCAACACCGGGGGAATTTTGGCCGCGTGTATGGCCGAATTAGGAGCGCAGTGACCATCCAATTCCAATGATGAGGATGTGGGGGGTGGGGTAGCGCCCCGCCGTCGAGGAAGTGCACCCAAAAACGAAGATGAAAACGACTGCAGCTTTACTAGGGAGCTGAGCGCGAAAAGATCCCGGGCCGATTTCAGGCCGCTCGGTATTCCTCACCATTCGCCTGTTTACGCTCCACTTTCGAATTCATTCGCAGAATTCATTCGCGCCGCCAAGTCGCGACAGAACGGAAAGGCAAAACGATGCAACGAAAACCGATTTCATTGCTGGTATCAGCCCTCGCCTCGGCGCTTCTCCTGGCTTTCGCCTCAACCCCAGCTTGGTCAGCCCCCGACTACGCGAGCAGTTCGGACATCGTGGAACCGAACGGATTCGCTGGCGTCTGCGCCGTACCCTGTTACACCGCCAGTATCGAGACCGAAGTCTGGCTTCCGACGAATCCCAACAACCCGCTCCCCTTGCCGGGCAACAACACATACATATTCAGGGTTAGCCATGCGGGAGGCAGCGGCCCTTTCGTTCCGGCTCTCCTCAACTTTGAAATCGCGGTCGACCTGACCCAGGTGGTGGCGGCGGGTTACTTGGCCACCTCAGGCGGTGTTGCCCCGAGTTCCACCCAAACTCAATTTGGGGTCGTCACTTGGGATTTTTTGTCCACCATTGCCCAAGGCGAATCTTCGAAACTCCTCTATGTCCACTCCCCGCTGATGCCCGGAGCGGTCAGCAACAACGGGGTGTCGGTCGCTGGACAGGCGGGCCTCGACGCCTCGGGCTCGGCCCTGGGGCCCTTGGACCCGCCCGGCCCCCAGTGCAGCCTATCGGTTGAGAAGGAAGGCTGCGTGGTCCAGCAGCTCGATATCCCGGGCGACGCCTGCGAGGGCAAAGTTACATCCTTCAGCTTCCAATACACCGGTCTGGGATGCTCTGCGAGCAGCCACCTCCAAAACCCACGCAAGGTCATTTGCAGTGGGGGCGCAACCGGTCAAGACCCCGTGGATATTGTCGTCAGCAGCAAGAAGCGGAAGCGATGGAGCTGGAAGTCGGGCTGGTGGGGCAAGAAGCGCCACAGGAAGACGGTCTTCGCAGTCGAGTCCGGGGTGCATGTAGGCGATACCATCGTCGTAAACGCAAGCAACGCAGGGCGAAAGAAGGTGGGTTCCAAGACCTACGTGACCATCGTAAATTCCGGTGGCGGCCACCAGATGATCGAGCTGGATCGATTTCACACCTCTTGCTCGCAGCCCCTCGGCCCGGGAATGGTCTTTGGAAGCGTCCAGATCACTTCGGTGACCTCGAGCAAGGGAGGCACGGTTTCGCTCCCCGACCCCGAGGATGAGGAGTGCTCGACCTCCATCGACCTCGCCCCCGCGCCGCACTGCAACGGCAAGGTCAAGACCCTTGAGCTCCGCTATATGGGCGGTGACTGCAGCCAGAGCATGAACACCCAGTCGGCCAGCGCAGCGGGCTGCACCGATGTAGCGATTCCCAGCGCCAACCCAGTAAGAGTCATCCTGAGCGATGGCAAGCTACCGCCCCCCTACTCCTCGGTCTACTTGGACCAGACCATGGTTTCTGGCGGGACGATCTTGAGCGTGGATGCTTCGACAATTCCCAGCTGTAGCAACAGCGGGAACCTGAAGAGCGTACTCGGATTCTGGGTCAAGGATGCCGTTACGGACGAAGTGATCCAAGACGGGTTCTTCCATACGTCTTGCTCCCAGCCCCTCAACCTGGGGGATCAATTCGGCTCACTGCAAATCTTTGGGCTGAATTCCACGAACGGGGGCAGCGTGGCCCTAGGCGCCGAGGTTGAATACAACTACGTCGTCACCAACCCCAACCCAGGAGTGGCGGAGAACGTCAGCTTGGACGACGACATCCTTGGCAACATCGCCAGCGGCGTCACGATCCCGGCCGACAGCAGCGCCACGTTCACCGCAACGGCCTTGGTCGAGGTGGAGACCACGAACGTGGCCACGGTTACGGGCCAGGTGGGCGGCCAAGTCTGCTCCCCGGGTGTCGATAGCGCGACGATCTCCCTGACCGAGGCGCCCGAGGAACCGCAAATCTGCACCAAGAAGATCGCGGCAACTCTATTGAAGTACATTGGGCCCGACATCGTCGGCCTCACAACGGTCAAGCTGGTCGCGAAATCGTTTGACGACCACCCCGTGATCTACTCGGGGATCAACCTCGTCAATGGAACAGTTCTTTCGCTCGCGGAAGAAAACGGATTCACGATCGACGGAACAACCCATGGCGAATCGAGCCTGGGATCCAAGATGACGATCTACATCAATGGAGTTCCGGAGAAAATCCATACCAGCTGTTCGGTCCCCTACGCGTCCAACACTGCGGCGCCTCTCAATAGTCCGGAGGGTGCGCTTTCTTCCAATTGGCTGGTGGTAGACTTCACTCAGAAAATGAAGAAGAAGGACCATGACCACCACCATGGGCACCATGGGCATCACCACTAGAGGTACCAGCGGCTATTGTCGCTGAGAATGGGGCGCCGGGGTACACTGTCCTCCTCCGGCGTCCCATTTTTTTTCGTCCCGTGTCATCCCAGGACCGTGAGTTCGGCATGAGACGCGGCCCGCAGAGCCAAGCGGGCTTGGGATATGTTGAATAAATCCGAGGTTTTGGAGAAGGCTGTGTCCCGAAAGTCGCTGGCTTTTCTTTTTGGCGCATTGGGGTTGCTTGCAATCGGTGGGTTAGCCCTGCTCTTTGGGCCCAACGGAAGCCCCGAACCCGCGCGAAGCCCTCGAGTTTCAACGGAAACCACGGATGCAAAACCCGTGATCGCGACAACGCCCGCGATTCCGCAGTCGGCCGCCGAGTCCACTATCAATGCGCCCGGGGCGTCGAGCGAAGTTCCACCGCCCCTGCCCGAGAACGTCAAGACCGGCGAAGAGGGTGCACTGAGCCCCACCCGCACCGGCGTGCGGCTTTACGGAGATGCCAAGATCAAGCCGCTCTACAACCTCCACAACAATGAAATCGGAGGTGTACAGGTGAGCAATATTACGCCCGGAAGCTTCTGGCAAGAACTCGGAATCGACGAAGGCGATGTGATTCTCGAACTCAACGGCGAGTTGATCGATACGCCCGCCGCCAGCATTGACTTGATGAACCAATTTTCCCGGGGCTACGTGCTCAATGTCCGTCTGCGGACCACCGAGGGCCGAGAGCGTTTCATCGACTATCGGACTCCCGAACTTCCCTGACACGGATCGCCAGATCGCGGATGGCTCACTTCCAGGGCCCCGCTAGGCTCTGATCTTAGTGACGACCACAAAGACCTTGCACAGGCTCCTTACCCCTCTGCGCGGGATTGCAGATGATCTCCGGGGCCGGGCGGCCCTCGTGGTTTTGGGCTGCCTGCTCGCGCAAATGGGTCTCGCTTACGGGTACGTCTTCCCGGCCCTCGCCCCAGACATCCTTGACGAGATGGGCTGGACCCGGAGCGAATTTTCATTCGCGCGACTCCCGCAGTTGACTGCGATGGCCGCGGCGAGTCCCTTCGTCGGTTTCCTCACTCTGCGTTACGGCGCTCGGCAGATAATCCTCTGGGCCGTTGCGCTGCTGGGGGTCATCTTTTTGGCCTTTCCCTTAGTCGACAGCCTCTACCAATATTATGCGCTCATGGTTGCAACCGGCGTGGCACTGACCGGGGTCGGTGACGTAAGCGTGGGCTACATGGTGTCGCGATGGGTTGCGCGGTCCAGGGGGTTCGCACTGGGCATCGTCTACGCGGGCTCTAATATCGGTGGCGTCCTGCTGGTACCGCTAGTGATCGTTGTGGCCGAAAGAACCGACTGGCGAACGGCACTCTTCGCCATGGGGGCCGGCGCCTTCGCACTTCTGCTACCTGCCGCCGGGCTTCTTTTGCGGGATGCGCAAGGCGAGGGACACCCCTCCCCCGCTCCCGACGACATCACCCGTCGAAACTCGATGCGACGACTCGAGGGGGACGAGGATTTGAACCTGCGGGCCGCACTTCGGACTCGAAGCTTCTGGATCCTCTTCTTTTCGCTCTTTACATTCTTCTTCTATTTCCTCGCCCTCCTGGAGCACATGGTTCTCCACTTCACCGATCAGGGTCTCGCGCGCGCCGAAGCCGTTCGCCTATACGCGACCGCCATCGGACTGGGAATCTGGAGCAAGGTCGGACTGGGTTTTTTGGCTGATCGCATCCACGAAAAAAAGTCGATTCTGATCGACTACGGGATCCTGGCCCTGAGTTCTCTGCTCTTGCTCGCCGACCTGGAGTCTTGGCTGCTCTGGGCGTTCGTCGCCAGTTTCGGATTCGCTTATGCAGCGCGAGACGTCGTCTACCCCCTGATCGTTTCGGATTGTTTCGGCCTGCGATACATGGCGCCCATCTACGGCGCCCTGATGTCGACCCTTCTCCTAGGCGCCACCGGTCCGCTCTTCGCCGCTGCGGTTCACGACTACTCCGGCAGTTATGCAATCGCCTTCAGGTGCTTTGCTCTATTGAATTTCGTCGCACTTCTCGCCTTGTTTTTTCTGTGCGATGAGCGAAAGGTTCGCGACTTCCCTGTTTCGATCGACACAGAGTGAGACCATCAGGCGTTGGCGGAAATCGCCTCCTCGAACGACGTGCCGCTCTCGATCAGCGCTCGGCAGGCGCTCAACGGCCGTGGGCGCTTCATCCCCACGGCGCCGCAGAGCTTCCCTGCTCGGCCGAAAAGCGCGAGAAAACGCTCGTCGTCGAGGCTTCCGTGACAAACATATATCTGGTCGCTCCCTTGAACATCCCCCGCGATGGCCAAGCGCATTTCAAAGAGATCGCTCCAAACATAAGGGACTTGGGCCAAAGGCTCTAGCGTCCCCTGCCCCCCCAACAACCGCTGAGCCGCGATCGCCGACTGCTCGACAGCGCTGGTCCAGTGCTCATACCGAATGGCTTGGCCGTAGACGGGGTTGTACCAGCGGGCGACGTCTCCGGCGGCGACGACATCGGGCAGAGCGGTCGTTCCCGTGCCATCGCAGAGAATGCCGTCGGCGAGATCGAGGCCCGAGCCCTTGGCCCAACTGCAGGCTGGCTCCACGCCGATTCCCACCACCACAACGTCCGCTGGAATCAAACGTCCGTCATCGAGTTCGACTCCTTCAACTCGAGGGTCTCCAAGGAAAGCTTTCACACCCACGGCGCAGTGGATCTGAACGCCACGGTCGGCGAAGCGATCCCTCACCCACCCACCGAGCTTCTCACCGAGCCCACGGAGCAAAACCGTTGGAAGAGCCTCAACCACCGTGACTTCGAGCCCGCGCTCTCTCGCCGAAGCCGCGACTTCCATCCCGATAAATCCGGCGCCAATCACCAAGAGCCGGGACCCGGGTTGAAGATCCTCGCGGAGTGATCGAGCATCCGCGAGGCTGCGTAGCGTATGGATTCCCTCCAGGGGTGGCGCAAACGGCAGCCGGCGCGGGGTGCTTCCCGTCGCGATAAGCAGTCCCCCATACGCCAGTGCGCTTCCGTCAGAAAGTCGAACTTCTCGAACCCCGGCGTCCAGGGATTCGGCGGTGCTGCCGAGCCGCCACTCGACTCCCAACTCCTCGAACCCGTTTCGGCGGAGGGATAAGCGATCTTCTTCCCAGTCGGCTTTCAGGAATTGTTTGGAGAGTGGGGGGCGGTCGTACGGCATTTCAGATTCGCCGCAAATTGCGATAATTTCGCCCCTATGCCCTCGCTCGCGTAGCGCCTCAATGGCGCGGAGGCCAGCCAAAGAGCCTCCGACCACAACAATTCGCTCGGCGACCTTCATCACCACTCCGTGCCAAACTCTTGAAATTGATGTACGCGCTGTTCGCCGATCACGATCACTCTCGTCACGAATGTTCCCCGCCGCTTGCCCAGCATCGGGGACGACGCCTATAGTTTCACTCTAGTCGAATTGCATTCAGCTGGCACAAGATGTCCGCAGATGCCCGTCACACCGATTTTCCGCGAGTCACCGCCCCAGACCCCTTTAGAAACCACGCGAGGATCATCCATGGCTACTGCCGAATTCAACGCAGAAACGCGAAACCTGATCGATGGCCAGCTGGTTCCCGCCAGCAACGGAGGCCACTTCGACAATATCAACCCGGCTACCGAAGAGGTAATCGGTGTCGCGGCAGACGGCACCAAGGAGGACATGGAGAATGCGATCGCGGCCGCCCGCCGCGCATTCGACGAAACCGACTGGTCGACGGATCACAGCTTTCGAAAGCATTGTCTCGAACAGTTGAATCGAGCGCTTTCTGAGGCGCGGGAAGACCTCCGCCATATTGTGATCGCCGAAGCGGGCTCGCCGATCCTGATCACCTATCAGGTCCAGGTGGACAGCTATATCGACGCGATGCCCTACTGGTCAAATCTTGCAACAAGCTACACCTACGAGAGTCCCATGAGCGACATCGAATTCATGGGCAAGCCCCAAGGCAGGCTGATCCGTCGTGAGCCCATGGGCGTCGTCGGCGCCATCACGCCCTGGAATTTCCCGCTCTATCTCAATCTTGCGAAGATCGGCCCCGCCCTGGCCGCGGGCAATACCCTCGTTTTGAAGCCGGCACCCGACACCCCCTGGAGCGCGACCCACCTGGGCCGACTGGTCGTCGAGCATACCGATATTCCGGCGGGCGTCCTCAACATCGTGGCCTCTTCAGATCACGGCATCGGGGCCATGCTCTCGCGGGATCCGCGGGTTGACGTCGTCACTTTTACGGGTTCGACGGCCACCGGTCGCGCCGTAATGGAAGCGGCGGCGCCCACGGTCAAGAAGACCTTTCTCGAATTGGGCGGAAAATCGGCCACCATTATTCTGGACGATATCGATATCGATGCGGCGGCCCCCATGTCGGGCATCGCGGTCTGCACCCACGCGGGGCAAGGCTGCGCGATCCAGACCCGAACCCTACTTCCCCGGAATCGCTACGAGGAGGGCATCGAAAAAATCGCGGCGACCATGTCTACGATCAACTACGGCGACCCTCTCGATCCTGCCAATCTAATGGGTCCGCTGGTGAGCAAAAAACAGCAAGAGCGAGTGCTTGGGTACATCGAGAAGGGCAAGCAGGACGGCGCCCGTGTGGTGCTGGGAGGCGGAGTCCCGACTCATCTGAAGAAGGGGTATTTTATCGAGCCCACACTGCTCGCCGATGTCGATCCCGACTCGGTGGTCGCCCAGGAAGAAATTTTCGGGCCCGTGCTCTGCGTGATTCCCTACGAGGACGAAGCCGACGCAATCCGCATTGCAAACAATTCGATTTACGGGCTCTCCGGAGCGATTTGGTCGGGCAGTGTCGAACGCGCGCTTTCTGTGGCGCGGAAAATCCGAACGGGAACTCTGTCCGTCAATGGTGCCCAGTGGTTCGACGTCGATACGCCCTTTGGCGGCTACGGACAGAGCGGGGTCGGCCGCGAGAACGGTGTTGCAGGGTTCGAGGAATATCTCGAAACCAAAATCGTGGCGATTCCTCGCTGAAGAAATTTTCTCGCGGCACCGAAAAAGGGCCGGACCCCTGGCAGCAACCCGCCTCAGTAGAGTTTCCCCCAGCCACCACCGGCTGAAACAGAAAGACTAGGGAGTAATAGTCATGCAGTTCTGGCAGTCCACCGCTTTCAACGATCCTCTTGAATTGCCCGAGATTGCCCGAGAGGCCGAAGCCGTAGGCTTCGATGGACTCATCGTTTCTGAGCACCTCATGGTACCGGCGGAATTCAAGCCCGGTTACCTCTACAGCGAAGATGGCCGCCCGCCCTTCGATGCCAACACGCCCTTTCCCGACCCGTGGGTCGCCCTGGCTACAATGGCCGCGGTAACCAGCCGAATTCGCTTCTGCACCCTGGTTCACATCCTTCCCCTCCACCATCCGGTAGAGGTCGCAAAATCCCTGGCGACCCTCGCTCTCTACAGCGACAACCGAATCCTCCTCGGCGCAGGGGCTGGCTGGATGAAGGAGGAATTCGATGTCATGGGCGTGGACTTCAAGACGCGAGGCAAGCGTTTCAACGAGATGATCGAAGTCATGCGCAAGCTCTGGCAGGGAGGCGACGTGGAACATCACGGCGATTTCTTCGACTTTGCCGCGATCTCCCAGAGCCCGGCGCCCACAAAGCCGATTCCCATCGCGATTGGGGGGGCGAGCAAGGCGGCGCTCAAACGCGCGGCCACCCTGGGCGACGGCTGGTGCGGAGCCGGGAATACCCCCGATGAGGCCGAGGAGATCCTTCGCACCCTGGCTGCGTTTCGCACGGAAGCGGGGAGGCAGGACGAAGACTTCGAGGCCATCGTACCGCTGACGACCGAGCCGACCCCCGACACCCTGAAGCGAATATCGGATCTCGGTGCCACCGGGACTGTCAGCTACCCGTTCTCGTACACGGTTGGCCCCGACGCCTCCATGGAGCAGAAAATCGACGCCATGAAACAATTTGCCGAGTATGTCATCGAGCCGAACAAGAACGTCTAGCACGAGGGGCCCATGCCCCGCTGACTCCCTACTCCCTACCCCCTACCCCTACCCCTACCCCGGCCCTCTACCCCGGCCCCGGGCCCGGGCCCCTACCCCGCTGACTCGGCGACCAAATCAGCCAGCGGCAATACCCGAGTGACGGGCTGGGGATGAGTTTGCGCACGAATCCATCGCAGGCACATCGTGCCGCGTCGATGGGACGCCGTGTCGAGCCAATTGGGCAGGCCGGGGTCCTTGTGGGCGACGATCAGCCGCACAGTGCCATCGGCCGCCTGTACTGCGGCGTGGTGATTCAGATCGATGCGGTGATAGCGGTAGTCGAGAGACTCCATCCAGTGGTTGTTGAGCTGGAAATTCCAGTACTCGCATACCGGCGGCTTGACTTCGATCAGGAGAGCTTCGTCGGGACCCAACTCCCAGTATCCGTGGTAGTACTGGATGTGTGGATCTCCGTGCGCTGCCCGAGCGACCGCAGGGTCGAAAACCGGCAAGGCATTGAGCTCGCCCCTGAACCCTTCGGACCACTCGCAGAAAAGGTTGGCCGTCCCCCGCACATAGGCCGCGGCAGCCGCAAGACCCGAATCCAGAGCCAACGGGGTAAGGGGGGCGGGGGGACCGGATCCGCCGATGCGCTCGAGGTTCAGATCGGCGATCTGCTCCAGACGCCGATCCTGATAGGTTTGCCGAACGATCAGCGATGATGTGTCCCTCTCCATGGGGAGCCAGTTCTTGCCCGAGGCGGGGCGGCGGCAGCTCACCTGGATTTCAAAACGACCCTCGGAATCGATCTCAAGATCCGAAGCTTCGATGTAGCCCGTCTGACCTCTACGCTCATCCGAACCGTAGTTTCCCGCGTAGGTTCCCAAGCCCAGGTAGTAGACACTGCCCCGCTGACCACGAATCCGATATTCGTACTGGCCGCTGATGGCTGCGCTCTGATAATGGTTGTCTGGGTTGTCGGCTCCGATTTTGACGGTCTCGTGGGCGGGGCGTCTGAGTACGGGAGCCGCCGGGTCGGCAAACTCGATGTAGGATTCGAGGGCAACCCGAACTAGGCGGCTGATGTAGCGATATCCTTCGGCCCGATCGAAGGCATCTTGGGGAGAACCGGGCCTCGATACCGCGTCACCGGCCAGCTTGAGGGCGTCGCAAAAATCTGACCAGGCCCGGCCGTCCAACACTCGAGCTTCCGCTTCGGCTGCACCTTCGACTGCATCGGCCGTCGCGTCCATTGATGCTCCTCCTCCATAACCCAGTTCCGGGTCCGGCCTTCCCCAGTTCGGCCCGCCCGAGTTCGGGATCAGCCAGCGGTCGGGGTTGCGGCTCAGTCCAAAATACTGGCCGCCACGAGTTCCTCCAGATAGGGACCGTCCCACCATGAGAGCTGAAGTTGCTTGGCGCGGCGGAAGAACAGCTGAGCATCGTACTCGACCGTGAAGCCAACACCCCCAAAAACCTGAAGGCTCATCGCAGTCAAGTCGCGATAGGTCTGACAGGCAAAAAGTTTTGCCATCGGGGCGAGTCGCGCAATTTCCCGGCCTTGAGAGCATGCCCAGGCAGCTTCGTAGACAAGGGTGGTGCCCCCGGAAACCTGGGTCGCCGCATCGGCAAGGTAATGCGAGATCGACTGAAAGGCCGCCAGGGGTTTCTTGAACTGCTCGCGCTCGGAAGCGTACTCGCAGGTGATCTCCAGAGCTCTCTGGGCGCCGCCCATGGCTTGCGCAGCGGATAGGACGATCCCCCGGTGCATCACCTCGTTCCACGTCTGCCAGCCGCTTCCGGCTGCTCCGAGGCGACTGCTGGCCGGGACTCTCACGGCTTCCAGATCCACTTTGTACTGGGTATCCGAGGCCAGGGACCGCTGCTGCTCGACCACAACCCCATCGGCCTGGGGATCCACGAGGAAGAGATCGACCTCGGTGAGTCGTTCCCCGCTCCGCGCAAGGACAAGCAAGCGCGTGGCCGAACTCGCAAACAGACAGTGAAGCTTTGTGCCCGTCAACGCGAAGCCACCGCCCTGGGCTTCGGCGCGCAACTGGACACCCTGGGGCCCGTAGCCATTGTGCGGCTCGAGCCAAGCCGGAGAGATCACCACGTCCCCGGCGGCGATCCCAGGCAGCCATTCCCGTTTCTGCTGCTCACTTCCCGCCTCGAGGATGGCTCCGGCCGCAAGCACACAGCTGACGAAATGCGGACTGGGAGCCAGGCTCCGGCCAAACTCCTCGTAGACGATGGCCGCATCGAGCATGCTCATCCCGGAACCGCCGAATTCTTCGGGAATCAGAATGCCGAGGAGACCCACCTCGGCCAGGCGCTTCCATAGATCCAATGGGTAGCCCACGGGATCGTCTTCCAGCGCACGCACGATATCGATGGTGGAGTGCTCGCTGCACAGAGTGCGCACCATCGCGCGAAGTATTTCCTGCTCTTCGCTGAAGTCGAGATCCATGATGGCTCCTGTCTTTCACCCCTCGCCCGGGCGTCGGAGAGGCCCAGGCCCCACCTCTGGGTCATCGGCGATTTCAGGGTTTCCAGCGCTCATTCTTACGCTGCCAGGGATTGTCGTCTTCGCCAGCGGGCACAGCGATTCTCGCGGTGCAATCGGTCACGGCCCGGTCACCCACCGAGAGATTGACCGAGAGGTCGACCCACGAACAGCCGGTTTCGTCGCTGGAAACTTGATCCACTTTGCCGGTGAACGTCATGGTCTCACCGGGGTAAACCGAGTCCTTCATGCGGAATTTGATTCGGCCAAGCCGACCCTTCGGGCCGGTCCAGTCCGTCAGGTAGCGCTCAAACCACGCCGCCTGGTTTGGAGTATTGAGGAAAATGTCTTTCACCCCGTTGCGTACCTGGGCAAAATCTCGATCGTGGTGCATGGGCCTGAAGTCGCGGCTCGCCAGCGCGCCCAGTACCACTGTTGTTGCAGTCACTTCGTAGGAGAGGGACGGAATCGGCGATCCCTCCTCCACCTGATCAATAGTCAGCTGAGAATAATTTCCCGACATTCGATTCCCTTTCCTCTTCCCTAAGCGGATCGCTTGTAGCCAAAGCCGGTGTAGTGCTCGGCGCCGACGAATTCTTCATTCTGGTTGATATAACGCACTTCGATCTCCCAGAAGCGACCCGTACCCAACTTCGTAGTCTTCATGCCGCTGACTGTGTGGAGAATTTGGCTTGTCTTGAGCCTGTCCCCAGGGCGAACCGGCTCTCCGAAAACAATCGTGTTGTCACTCATGATCGCTTCGGGAAGACCCAGTACCTCTTTCAAGTCAAAATGCACCTGAAGCGGCTGGGCCTGCTTGGTGCGCCCCGGTGCCCAGAGGTGAGGTCGGAACCAGAGCGAAATCATCGTGGGCATCGCGATGGGGCCATCGGTGATCTCTTCGGCGACTTTGTCATCCCAGAAGATCGGGTTGCCGTTCTCGACCGAAGAGCAAGTCGTCCAGATATAACCCCGCTCGACGGGGAACTCGCCCTCCTCGTGATAGCGCTCCTTCCCGATCCAACCCTGAACCTCCTCGGGCAACTCGGTATTTGCTTCATCCACCATTCATTGCACTCCTCAATCGACTGCGCCCGTTCGGCGCAGTTCCTCAATCTCGTCTACGCCGTAGCCCACATCTTCGAGTAGCTTTTGGGCATCGCTCTCATTGGGCGAACGAACCTGCCAATTGGGCTGCTCGCGAATTCCGCCGGCAAGAATCGGAGCCACCTGGCGAAAGCACCCGTGCTCGGGGTCTTCCGCCTCCATAAAAACTCCGCGCTCAACAAAATGGGGGTCATCGACTAGTTCTGGAATCTCGTAGACCGGCGCCACGCAGGTATTCTTCGGAGCCAATTCGGCCACCCACTCGTCTCGGTTCCGCTCGAGGAACGCTTCGCGGAAAGCCAGCCTGATCTCGTCCTGACAGCTGTCATCCATCTGATGATCGGCCCATTGGTCAAGACCCAACAGCCCGCAGAGATTTCGGTAGAAATGCGGCTCGATCGCCCCCACCGATACCCACTTACCATCCTTGCAACGGTAGACGTCGTAGAAAGCGTATCGGCCCGTAAGGAGAACCTGNNNAGGGAAATCACGCCCTCGGCGGCCGCCACATCGAGATATTGAGCGTCCCCTCCGAGACTCCTTCGAACCAGTGCCGCCAGGATGGAAAGCACCGCGTGCATTCCACCTCCAGCGCTATCCGCCACAGTGGCTCCCGGGATTGGCGCGCCGCCGTCGGCCCGGGGTTCGCTACAGGCCAGATAACCCGCTACTCCGAGGTAATTGATGTCGTGCCCCGCCCAACCCGCCGCGGGCCCGTCCTGGCCGTACCCCGTGGTCGCGCAATAGACCACGTCGGGCTTGACTTTGCGAACCGTCTCAAACCCGATTCCCAGTCGGTCCACGACGCCGGGCCGATAGCTTTCTATCACCACGTCCGCCCGAGCGGCCAATTTCAAAAAGGCGGCCTTGCCGGCTTCAGCTTTCAGATCGATTCGAAGGCGCTCGAAGCCTCGCCCCGCGCCGTAACTGTGGAATGGCGGCCGAATTTGTTTGGCGCCCTTTTTGAGCGTGGGAGAAACCTGGATCACTCGGGCGCCATAATCGGCCAAGGTGCGCGCCGCGCGCGCCGCAGGCCCCACACTCGCCAGATTCAAGACGGTAATTCCCTGGAGTTGAGGGATCGCGGGGGGCATACGAAGGGGCTCTCCAAGCTTTGGGGTTCGCGGTCCGACGGTCTCCGGCCCATCCAACCGGGTTTGAGGCGATTCGTCTTGGGGGCTCGAAAGCCGCAAATTCGAACTCCTGGACCGATCTCCGTG
>LWDU01037518.1_pt1 | contig 13603 bp, 10 predicted proteins | sample 727161 | NCBI WGS metagenome assembly LWDU01 (sample SAMN04566230, study PRJNA314399) | hydrothermal vent metagenome | isolation source: deep sea hydrothermal plume seawater | place: Mexico: Gulf of California, Guaymas Basin | collected 2004-07-11 | reverse complement strand
TGGCACCTGTTACCGTCTCCCCAGCTACCGGCAGTTTTTCAGCCGTTGCGACGAGATCAAGATTGGTCGAACCGACAACGGTAATGCGGGGGCGGGTCATAGAGGATATCTCCCGAGCTGGCCTAGCAGTTCTGCGAAGGCACCATCGGCATCGACGCCAGTGTACCATTCGACACGCCCGTCTTCACGGTATTCCGGCACGGTCTTGCCGAAGCGCTCGCCTTCTTCGGTGACGACGGACACGCGCGCCTTGCGTCCCGTGAAGAGGTCCGGCCGCAGCAGCGCAAGAATGGTGGACGGGTCATGCAGCGGCGCGTTTCGCGCCTTTGCCGATTCTTCCAGCCTGTGGCGGCGAGCAGGTCAGCTGCGACAACGGCCTGCCGCGAGCCGAGGGCACGCACGCGCTCGACCATCTCATCCTGCGTCAGCAGCTGGTGGGTCACATCGAGGCTCAGCACGCGCATCGGAATGCCGGACCGGAAGACAGCCTGCGCGGCATGTGGGTCAGCAAAGATGTTGAATTCCGCATGCGGGGTTATGTTACCGCCTTCAGTGTCGGCCCCGCCCATGATGACGATTTCAGAGAGGCCCTCGGCGATATCGGGCGCCATGCTGAGCGCGAGTGCGACATTGGTCATCGGGCCAGTCACGACGAGGGTTGCCGGAAAGCCCTTCATGGTGTGGAGGGTCTGTATCAGGAAGTTCACACCATGCTGGCGCGAGGCGCGGCCTTTCGGCTTTGGCAGGTCCAGCCCGCCGAGCCCGGTCGTGCCGTGAAAATCCTCTGCCGTGACCGGGTCGCGGACAAGCGGGCGCGGTGCACCGGCGCGCACGGGCAGGTCCGGGTGGTTGCCCGCAAGGTCGCGCACAATGCGTGCGTTTCGATGGGTCAACTCACCGCGGACATTGCCTGCAACCGTCGTAATTCCGAGCACATTGATCCGGTCAGTTGCCGCAAAGGCAAGCAGAAGCGCGACGGCATCATCGAGCCCCGGGTCGCAATCTATGATTATCTGGCGTTTCCTCATTACTCCTATTTGCGTCTGTTCCGATCTTCCCGGCAAGGTCTAGCTATCACTCAGAGAAACCCTAAGTGAGGCTGGGACAAGTCACACAAGAAGGAATGATGCTCATGGCCGTTTCAACGAAATCACTGGACTATGAACAGGCCGGACAGACCTATGAAGGCTTTCTGGCCATGCCGGAAGGCAAGCCGAAAGCTGTTGCCCTCGTCTCACATGCTTGGGGCGGACAGAACGAGTTTGACCACGACAAGGCCAAGATGCTGGCTGAGTGGGGCTATGCGGGCTTTGCGCTGGATGTCTATGGCAAGGGCAAGCGCGGCTCGACCAAGGAAGAGAGCCAGGCGCTGATGGAGCCGCTCGCCTCCAATCGCGGCGAACTTCAGAACCGTCTGAAGTTCAGCCTCGAAGTCGCCAAGAAAGAATCCGGCTGCGACACGGCTGCTGCCATCGGCTTCTGCTTTGGCGGTCTCTGTGTGCTGGACATGGCGCGTGCCGGCATGGACGTCGACGGCGTTGCGTCTTTCCACGGCATTCTTGGTGCGCCCGGCAATACCGATGGCCACAAGACCAAGGCGAAAGTCCTCGCCCTGCATGGCTGGGACGACCCGATGGCCAAGCCTGAGGATGTTATGGCCTTCTCCAAGGAGATGACAGATGCGGGCGCCGACTGGCAGCTTCACGCCTTTGGCGGCACGATGCACGCCTTTACCAACCCTGAAGCGAACGACCCGGACTTTGGCACCGTCTACAATCCAACAGCCGAGCGCCGCAGCTTCGCAATTCTCAAGGATTTCCTTGAAGAGCTTTTCGGCTAGCGCATAAGCATGACCGGGCTTTCCCGCCGCTTGTTTCTGGCCTCAATGCCAGCTGCGGGCCTGCTCGGCGCATGCATGACACCTGACATAAGGGGCGCAACCACCAAGGGTGCGCCCCTCTTGCTTGTGGACGGCCCGGCAATGAGCCGCGTCCCGGCCGCAGGGTTCGTTGTGTGGGACGGAAAGCGCATCGTGGCCAGTCAGACCGCTGGCGTTGCGAGTGGGCTGAGCGCGGACGAGGTATCTGCCGGTGTCGAGCCTCGCGCTTTCAACATCGATACCCCGTTCCGGACGGCTTCGATCTCCAAGACGGCCGTCGCTCTCACGGCATTGGCGCTCGAAACGAAGAGTCAGCTCAACCTCGACGCACCCATCACAGACGCTCTGCCCCAGCTTGCCGGCGTCGCCGATGATGTGACCCTCCGGCATCTGTTTGCGCATGTCTCCGGGCTGGAAGATCCTGAACATTATTGGCTGGCTCACCCAGGGGACCTGATGCCGCTCATGATTGAGGCTTTCCGGGCATGTCGACGTGAGGCGGGCGACTATTTTCAGTACTGCAATTTCGGATACGGCATTGCGGCGACCGTCATAGAAGCAGCGACGCGCACCCGGTTCGACAGGCTGGCCGAGACGCATGTGCTTCAGCCTCTGCATCTGGATGCAGGCTTCAACTGGTCTGGCGTCAGCAGGGAAAAGCGAATGGCGGGTGCGACCCTCTACCGCGAGACGCCCGCGGGCTGGCAGATCCAGACAGACGGGCCTGACACGCTGAATGCGACTGCACCCGCCATCCTGATCGAGGAAGGCGCCTCGCTCGACACCTATACGCCCGGCCAGAATGGCACGCTGTTCTCCCCGCAAGGTGGCCTTCGGATCAGCCTGCTGGGACTGGCAAGAATGATCCACACACTTGGCAGCCATAGCGAACTCAACCGTCCTGTCTGGACACTGAATGCCGACGCCAGCAACGGCATTCACGACCTTGGCTACTTCACGTCTTTCGGAACAGGCGTGCACATCCACCCGGCCGCCGACTCCCTTTGGCCAGGCTATGAGCTTATCGGCCATCATGGCGAAGCCTATGGGCTTTATGCCGGTGCCTGGCACGCCCTGCAGACCGGTCTCAGCTTCGCCTATGCCGTGACAGGCACGCCAGACCGTCCGCCGCAGCGAAGCAGCATTCATCCAGCGCTGAATGAGTGGACCGCCCCTCTTGTCGCGGCCGCTTTTCGCGAAGCAGGCCTCGCCTAGTCAGACCAGCCGGGCCGGTAGGTCCGCTCGGCATTTTCATTTCATGTCGGCAAAGAGCGGCGCCTGATCTGCATAATGGGGCGACGTTTCATCCAGCGTCGCCGCGCCATACTGATGGATGACCTCGGCCGTTTGTTCACCATTCTCATCCCACTCGACCAGCGCGATCCATGTGTCGCCAGCCGCTGCCGCCAATATGCCAGTGTCGCCGATCTCTGCCGGATAGATGGCCCGCAGTGTGTCGGGCCCACCATCGAGCGGCAGGCTCACCTCGCCGCGCACCAGGCGGTTCACCTCACCCCATTCGGGGTCGATACGGCCATGATGGGTCATCAGCCAGTCGACGGCTTCGCGGAACGCCTCTTCCGGCGCAGGCGGCGTACTGCCATCAATGGAGCTCCGGATTTCGCGGATGACCGTCAGCACCCCCAGCGCGGCATGCGTATTCTCGCGGTTTGTTCGTCTGTCCCATGCGCCGAGGTGATCAGCAGCCGTTGCAAGCGCCTCGTCATCGCTCCAGTCCTTTGCCAGCACCGCGTCAATCACAGCCTCTGTCTGCGAGCCCTGCGCATAGGACTGATCGAACTTGATGTTTAGAAGGCGGGTTCGGCCGATGGGTTCGCCGTCGCCTGTCAGCTCTGCGATACGCAGGGAGCGGTTGGTCTCATTTTCCTGCAAACCGGTGGCGGCCGGGAAGTCGTCTGGCTTCAGATTGTCCGCGCCATCTGTGGCTGAATAGGGCGTATTGTTCGCATTGTAGACAAAGCCGCTTTCGGGATTGACGAGCATCGGCACGTCTTCAAACGGCAGATAGTCCTGCCAGATGAGATCAGAGCGATCGCCCGGCAGATCCTTACGCCAATTCCAGCCCGGCACTCTGTCCGGATACTGAGCATTGTGGATGAAGGCGACATTGCCCGCCTTGTCCGCATAGACATAATTGATGCTCGGCAGAGCGTTCATCGACATCGCATCCATGAACTCACCGAGAGAGCCCGCCTTGTTGAGGCGGTAATATTGTTCCAGCTGGCGGATCTCACCGCGCCCGGCATAGCGGATTGCGTAAGTGCCGTGCTCGGCTTCGATGACCGGGCCGTGCACAGAGTGCTTGAGGGTACGCTTTACCTTGAACGCAAACGGGCCAAACAGGCCAACGCGGATGGTCACGGTTTCGGTTTCAAAATCGCGCCACTCGCCGTCCAACCTGTAGCGGTCGCCAGCCTCGTCGACTTCCAGCCGATAGACATCGGCAAGGTCTGGCTTGTTGACTGTGTTTGCCCAGCCAAGGTCCTGATTGAACCCGTGCAGAATAAGCGGCGTGCCCGGGAAGAGCCCGCCTGTGATGTTCAGTCCTTCGTCAGAGACAAGCTGCGCTTCCCACCAGGCAACAGGCCCGGTCATGGGCTGGTGCGAATTGATCAGAAGACGCGTGACGCCGTCGCCTGAACGCTCCGGCGTGACAGCGAATGCATTCGATCCACGTTCTGGCTGGCCATGCGGGACGGCGTGAAACGCTTCGCGCCCACCGCTCGGGTCGAGCGCGATCGCGGCCTGCCGTTCGTCTCCAAACAGCTCCATCAACGTGGAATCGAGGCCGTAGAAGAATGGCGTCTTAAAGATAAAGCCCGCAACGACGTCCTCTGCGGTGAAGGGCGCGAGGCCCGCCCAGGTCGCGCCCGGGTTTTCAGCGGCATAGAGATTAAGGCCAGCAGCATAGGCCTCTGCGATGGCCTTCACATCTTCGGGCACATCCTGCTCATACCGCTCATCTACCGTGTCCCAGACACCAAGCAGAGCGACGATATAGTCTGTGGGCGCCGCGCCAGCCCCTTCATAGCGCGCGAGAACACCGCGGGTGGCAGCGACGACATTCTGGATCGTCTCGTAGTCGTCTTCGGCATGCGCATAGGCGACACCAAAGGCGACGTCCGCGTCACGCGCGCCGTAGATGTGCGGCACGCCCCAATTATCGCGGATAATCTCGACATCGTAGCTGGAGGCTGCTGCGGCGAGGTTAGCTGGCGGCGGATTGCTGCCAACCGGGTCCCATAGCCAGATGGCCAGCCCGACAATAGCGATGATGATGGCGACGAGGCCCCATTTCAGGATCCGCATCATGCGCCCCTCCCCTTCAGTTTCCTTTATATCCGTGGAGGCGTGCACGTATCAGAGTGTGGTGGCAATACCTGCCGCGAGATAGCTGATGACGGCGAGCAGCCCGGCAGTGAGCGCATAGGGCAGCTGCGTGCGCACATGTTCGATGTGGTCACATTCGGCCGCGAGGCTTGCGATGATCGAGGTGTCGGAGATTGGCGAGCAATGGTCGCCGAAGACGCCGCCGCCGAGGACCGCTGCGAGAGCGAGCGATGGCGGAACACCGCTGCCCAAGGCGAGCGGGATGGCGACAGGCACGAGGATGCCATAGGTGCCCCAGCTCGTGCCCGTCGTGAACGAGGTGATGCCAGCCACGACGAAGACGATGGCAGGTAGCGCCCAGGCAAAGGAGATACTGCCTGCAAGGCTGCCGAGGACTTCGCCCGTGCCGAGCGCCTTAAGGCTCGCCCCTAGCACGAGAGCGAGGAAGATGACCGTGACTGCAGGCAGAAGGTCCCCCATCCCCTTGAAGCCTGTCTCGATCAGGCTGCCCTTTGGCTCCTTGCCGGAGAGCAGGAGCAGGGTGAAAGCAATAGCCGTTGCAAGGCAGACCGCCCAGAGGATGGACTGGGAGCCTGAGCCTTCCAGCATGTTGCCGCCGCCCGTCCACAGCATGAAGCCAAGCGCGCCGCCGACCAGCACGAGCAAAGGCACGCCCATATTGAGCGCGCTGCCGCTTCCGGTTTCTTCTTCCGGCGCATCATCATTGGCGGCGATGGTCTGCGCCTCGCGGGCCCGCAGCGGGCCAAAGGTGCGGTCGCTGATCACGGTCAGCCAGACACCGGCAAGCGTCAGCAGCGCATAAAAGTTGAGCGGGATGGTCGCGACGAGAACGGCCAGCGGATTGTCGAGATCATATTCAGCGATGAGGCCGAGTACGAAAGCGCCCCAGCCATTGAGCAGGATCAGTATGCTGACGGGCGCAGAGGTGGAGTCGATGATATAGGCGAGCCGCTCCCGGCTCATCTTCAGCCGGTCGAAGAGCGGCCGGCCCATGATGCCCGTTGTCAGAAGGCTGATATTGGTTTCGACGAAGATGAGCGTACCGGTGAGCGCGGTCACGGCGCCTGCCCGGCGCCGCGTGCCAGCTGCGCCTGTGCGCACCAGCCAGTTCACCATGCCGGCAATCCCGCCGGACCGGCGCATATATTCGATCAGCGCCCCGATGATGAGGCAGAAGAGGAGGATGCGGGTATTGCCCTCACTGCCAAAGACGGAGACCGCGCGCTCTACGCTGCCGAGAAAGCCAAGCGCCGGGTTTCCCCCGGCGATCAGCGTTTCAGATGTCCAGATGGCGAGGCCCAGCGCCCAATAGACGTTGCGCGTCCAGACCGCGATGGCGAGCGCCAGGACAGGCGGCAGAAGTGTAATCCAGTCTGCCATTATCCGCCTCTCCCGCGCTGGCCTGCGACCGCCCTATTTCAGGACGTTCGGCGATTGCAATTCAGAGGTGCGGGCCTCTTCGGCCTGACGCAGGAGGCGCAGCATGTTGCCGCTCCAGAACTTCTCAATGTCCTGCTCGCTATAGCCCGCCTCGAGAAGCGCCGCGGTCACTTTTGGAAGGAAGGTGATATCGGTCATCCCCTCAACGCCGCCGCCGCCATCCCAGTCAGCGCCCATGCCGACATGGTCCGGGCCGACAAGGTCGAGCGCATAGAGAAGATGCTCCATGAACTTCTCGAAGCTGGAACGAGGTGCGGGGTATTGCGCGTCGATCGCGTCGCGGGCGGCGCTGTACTCTTCGCGCGCGGCATCGTCGAGATCGTAATAGCTACCGCCGAATTGTTCTTCCAGATCGGCCATTGCCTGCTGGCGCTCCGGGCTTGGCTCCAGCGCTTCGAGATAGCCGCCATAGGCGTTGATCTGGATGACGCCGCCGTCTTCGCCGATGGCGAGCAGGAGCTCATCGGGAATGTTGCGGAAGTGGTCATAGACGCCATCGACGCCCGTGTGGGACAGGATCAGCGGCGTCGTGGACAGCTCTATCATGTCATAGACGGTCTCATCTGAGGCGTGCGAGCCGTCGAGGATCATGCCTAGCTCGTTCGCCTTGCGCACAAGGTCCTCACCAAGCGGCGACAGGCCGCCAAAGGAGTCACCTGACACATCGGTCGCGCTATCGGCGAACTGGCTGTCGCGAAAATGGACCGGCGCGATCATGCGCAACCCGCCGATATAAAAGGCCTCCATCAGCGACACATCGGTGCCGAGCGGGTAGGCGTTTTCCATGCTCTGATAGACGACACGTTTCCCTTCGCCTGCGATGCGTGCGGCATCATCAGCGGTGAAGGCGAGCTCAACCTCACCGCTATATTTGGCCGCCAGTTCGCGGATCGACATCTGGCGCAGCAGCGCCTGGTTGCGGGCGGCGACATAGGACGCCTCATCAAGTGGCCCCTGCGCTCAAGGCCGCCTTCCTTCATGCGCGGCAGGTCGACATGGGTGCCGTCCTCCTCGAAGCTCTGGCGGACGGAGAAATTGTAGTCCGGCGTGTGGAAATAGGCCGGGGTATCGAGGTGGGTATCCATGACGAGCATGCCTTCATGGATCGCCTCAACATTCTGCGGCACGCTCATCGGGGCGGCGACTTCCGCAGTGGACTGAGCCTCAGCTGGCGCGATAATCTCACTGCCGCTTGGCTCTGCGTCCGGGTTACACGCTGCCAGAAGTGTCAGCGCACCTGCCATCATGAGACCCTTGCGAAAGTTGAAACCCGTCATCCTGAAACCCCTTTAGTAAATCTGTTTGCGATACCAGCAGAAGCCGGGCCGGGCTGCAATCAAAGATGCGTCATTCACCCCGGCTCTTGCGCAGCTCTGCCCAGCGTTTCAGCCGTTCGGCGATGGGGCCTTCACGCCCTTGCCCCTTGGGCTGGTAGAAGCTTTCGCGCTTCATGCCATCCGGAAAATAGTTCTGGCCTGAAAAGCCCTCTTCGGCGTTATGGTCATAGGCATAGCCCTTGCCATAGCCCTCACCCTTCATGAAGGCGGTGGGCGCGTTCAGGATATGCTTTGGCGGCATCAGCGAACCGGTCTCTTTCGCGGCGCGCTGGGCTGCTTTCCAGGCGGTGTAGACCGCATTGGACTTTGGCGCGGGACGACGGCATGGGCGAGGGCAAGCTCGCCCTCCGGACTGCCGAGGCGCTCATAGGTGCGGGCCGCTTCATTCGCGATCATCAGCGCCGTCGGGTCAGCAAGGCCGATATCTTCTGACGCCATGCGGACAATGCGGCGGGCGAGATAGAGCGGGTCTTCGCCGCCTGTGACCATGCGGGCGAACCAGTAGAGCGCGGCATCGGGGTCCGACCCGCGCACTGATTTGTGCAGAGCGGAGATGAGATTGTAGTGCTCTTCACGGTCCTTGTCATAGGCGGGCGCGCGCTTCTGAAGCGCCTGGCTCAGCGATTCTGGCGTCAGTTCGGTGCCCTCATCGGCAAGCGTGAAAGCCTGCTCGGCAAGGTTCAGCATGTAGCGGCCATCGCCGTCGGCCATGTCGATCAGGGCTTCGCGGGCACGCGGCTCAAGTGGCAGTTTTCGCCCCTCAAGCGCTTCGGCGCGAACGAGCAGTTCTTCCAGCGCCTCTGGCGTCAGGCGCTTGAGCGTCAGCACGGCGCAGCGCGACAGGAGCGCGCCATTGATCTCGAAGCTCGGATTCTCTGTCGTGGCGCCGACGAGGGTCACCACACCCGCCTCGACGAAGGGCAAAAAGCCGTCCTGCTGGGCGCGGTTGAAGCGGTGGATCTCGTCAACGAAGAGCAGCGTGCCCTTGCCGGTGGAGCGCCGGTTCTCTGCCCGGTCGAAGGCGGCGCGCAGATCCTTCACGCCAGAGAAGACCGCGCTGATCGCCTCGAATTCGAGATCCGTTTCCTTGGCGAGCAGCCGCGCAATCGTCGTCTTGCCGACACCGGGCGGGCCCCAGAAAATGATCGAGGAGAGACGCTTGGTCGACAGCATCCGGCCGAGCGCACCGTCCGGGCCGAGCAGATGGTTCTGCCCGACGACTTCGGACAGCTTTGCCGGGCGCAGCCGGTCAGCCAGCGGCCGAGGCGCCTCGTCAGCCATACCGGAAGCGTAAAAGAGATCACTCATGCTCCACACCTAGCCCGCGTCAGTGCCCGTGATAAGATGGCAGCTGGAGGAAACCATGACACTGACCATCACCCAAAGCGGTGAGGCGTGCGGGGCGAGCGTAACAGGCATAAACCTGAGCCAGCCCCTGGATGAGGCGACCGTTGCGGAGATCCGTGCGGCCTGGCTCACCCATCACGTCCTTGCCTTTCCGGGCCAGAGCCTCAGCGATGATGAGCTGGAGCGCTTCACGCAATACTTCGGCCCTTTTGGCGACGACCCGTTCATCGCGCCGATACCGGGCCGAAAGCATATCATCGCCGTCAAACGAAACGCAGATGAGACCGGCCCCGTCTTTGCCGAGACGTGGCATACCGACTGGAGCTTTCAGGCTTCCCCACCCGCCGGCACATGCCTCTATGGCATCACCATTCCGCCCATTGGCGGCGACACGCTTTTCACCAATCAGCACAAGGCACTGGCAGAGATGCCTGACGATCTGCGTGAAAAGCTGGACGGCAAGATGGCCGTGCATTCGGCGCGAAATGGCTATGGCAAGGCAGGCCTATATGGCGAGAAGGATGAGGGCCGGAGCATGGACATCCGCTCTTCGGATGAAGCGCTCGCGACGCAGTCCCACCCCATCATCCGCAGGCACCCCGAAACCGGCGAGGAAGGGCTTTTCGGCTGCGCCGGATACATTATCGGCTTCGAGGGCATGGACGAGGAAGAGAGCTGGGCCCTGCTGACAGAGCTTTATCGCTGGCAGACGCGGCCAGAGTTCCAGTACCGCCATAAATGGTCGGCCGGCACGCTGCTCATGTGGGACAACCGCTCATGCCTGCACATGGCAACGGGCGGCTATCAGGGGCATGACCGCCTGCTCCACCGCACGACCATTGGCAGCCGCGCGGCCGCCTGAACGGCTGTCAGACCTCTGACCATAGGCGCCGCAGATTCGCGATCACCTTTGAGAGCGCGAGATGTTCTGGAGCCCCTTCTGGCAGGGAGGCGCGCATGGAAACTTTTAGGTTCGCAAGATCAAAGAGGATGTCGCGCTGCTCGCTGGTGCGGACCTGGCTCTGTACCCAACCGACGCAGACCGTGCGCTGGCCAGATGTGATCGTCTCTACGCGGTGCAGGCTGGTCGAGGGATAGAGGAGGAGCGAGCCCGCTTCGAGCTTCATGGAATGGATCATGCCCGCCCAGTCGATCGTCAGCTCACCGCCCTCATAATCGGTCGGGTCATTGAGAAATAGCGTGAAGGACAAATCCGTCCTGATCCGGTTCGCACCTGTGCCCATCAGCGCATTGTCGACATGGGTGCCATAGCCCTGCCCCTCACCGCTGCGGCTGACGAGCAGGCGTGACAGGCGCGCAGGCTGTGCGGCGGCCTGGAAGACAGCGTTCTTGCGGATGGCATCATTGAGCAGCGTGTGCAGCGCGCTGCCCGAGCGGGACGACAGATCCGCCTGCTCATTGCGCTTCACTTTCGCCGCTTCCGGCCCCGCGGTCTTGCGCCCATCGGCCCAGCCCGTCTTCGCCAGAAGCTCCTTCGCCTCAGTGAGAGCGCCTGCATCGAGTATGTTTGGAATCGTGATCAGCATCTTGCTTTTGAGAATTAATTGCAGATATAGCTAGGCGTTACCGGAACACTCGCAACAATGAAAGTGCACTTCTATGGCATCTAAATACAAATCTCTTGCTGCGCTCGGCCTGTCGACCACGCTTCTTGGCGGCCTTGTAGCGTGCGGCAATGAGGTGGAGACCACCCCTGCCCCGACCGAAACCGCCGCAGCCGAGGACACGGACACCGCAGCGACACAGACCCCTGACGCGCAAACCGACACCTCGTCTTACGGCATGTCCGGCGGCGAAGGTGAAGGCGAAGGCGGCGAGGGCGAAGGGGGTGAAGGTGAAGGCGGCGAAGGCGGGGTAGACCTCGCAGCCGCTTCGCAGGACCCTGCCGTCTATCGCAGCGCTCTCGCCATGACCGAAGCGCACATCCGCGCCGGCATCGACGCGCTGGACGCAGGCGAGCGCCGCGCAGCGGGCGAAATGTTCGCCCACCCGGTCAGCGAGATCCTGCTCGACTTCGAACCGGTCCTCGTCCAGCAGGGCGTCGAACCTTTCGCACAGAAGCTGAGCGATGCCTCGGCCGCCGTGTTCGCTGAAGAGTCTGCTGAAGACCTCCGCGCCCGCGCAGAAGACATCATTGCGACGCTGCGCGCCGCAGCGGACAAGGCCCCGGAAGGCAGCGACAGCGAAGCTGTTGTCGAAGCCAAGGTTATTGCTGACCAGATCAACCGCGCAACGGCGCAGTACGACTCTGCGACCCGCACCGACGCGTATGAGCCATATCTCGACGGCTATGGCTTCTACAGCACGGCAAGCGCCCTACTCAACGATCACCGCGCCGAGATCGAAGCCGACGCGCCAGAGTTTGCCGAGCAGGCTGAAGCTGTCCTCGCCATCCTGGCCGACGCCTATCCAACAGCAGACCGCCCGGAAACGCTGGACGCAGACCGGTCTGCCATGACGGCCAGCAATTCAGAGCTCCAGCTGATCGTGAGCGGCCTCTAGGGCTTCGCTGACAAGCATCGCAACAAAGAAAAGGCCGGGCAGATCGCCCGGCCTTTTCTTTGTTGCATTTCAGACTGGCCTAGTCTGCGGCCGCTTCGCTTGCTGCGTCCGCTTCTTGCTGGGCTGGCTCGCCCTTGAGATAGGTGTTGAGGAAGCTGACATAGGCTTCTGACGCGGTGATGCGGTTCTCGCGCTTCTGGAAGCCGTGGCCTTCATCGGGGAAGAGCACATACTCGACCGTCGCCCCATTGGCGCGGGCTGCTTCCACCAGTTCATCGCTCTCGACCTGCAGGACGCGTGGGTCGTTCGCGCCCTGGATAACCAGCAGAGGCTTGGTGATCTGGTCGGCATGGAAGAGCGGCGAAATCCGGCGCAGGCGCTCTTCATCCTCTGCCGGGTCGCCCATCTCATCATAGAGCGCATCGCGGAACGAGCCCCACCATGGCGGAATGCTCTCAAGCGTACGCAGCCAGTTGGTCACGCCAAAGATGTTCACGCCGACATCGAAGACTTCCGGCTCGAACGCCAGCGCGGCAGCGACCATGAAGCCGCCATAGGAGCCGCCGATGATGCCGATTTTGTCCGGGTCGATCCCTTCGACGCCTTCAAGATATTCGCGGCCATAGACGATGTCCTGCAGGTCGTTTTCGCCGTGGTTCTGGTCATCAAGGTGGAAGAAGGTTTTCCCATAGCCGGATGAGCCGCGATTGTTCGCACCGAGCACAGCATAACCATGATTGACGAGGTGCTGGATCGTCGCCGAATAGCCGCGCGTCGTCTGGCCGCCCGGCCCGCCATGCACCCAGACCAGCGCCGGGACCGGGTTTTCCGCCGATGCCTGCTTCGGCATGTAGAAGACCGCCGGAATTTCCAGCCCGTCAAAGCTCTTATAGCGGACGATCTTCGCCGTCACGAGGTCATCCTCATCAATCGCTTCCGGGAGCGCAGAGGTCAGACGCGTCGCCGCGCCGGTCTCAAGATCGGCCATGTAGAGATTGAAGGGCGAGGTATCGGTGTTCACGCCGAAGGCGATTTCGCTCTCATCGCGGCTGAAGCGGACCTGACCGACTTCACCGTCCGGGATATTGCTCAGCGCGACTTGCTCGCCGGTCTGGTTGTCGAGGATGGTCAACTCTGTCAGCGCATCATTGTTGATGGCGGACACGAGATAGCGACCGGTCGGACTGTCGAAGACGTAGGACACGTCCCAGTCTGCCTGGATGAGCGGGCTGCGCTCGCCGCTTGCGAGATTATAGGTCCAGGCCTGATTGAACTCGCCATACTCATTGGTGGCATAGATCAGCGTTTCGCTATCGGCGGTGAAGTCATAGACGCCGTATGCAATGTCGCCTTCATGCTCGGTGATCAGCCGCTGGGTCGGCTCATCAGCCAGCAAGTCGACGAGGAAGATGTTGGAGTCCGCATTGGTGCGGTCCTTGGACAGTGCCAGCCATCGGCCATCTGGCGAGACGCCGGCAATGTCCTTGCCGTCATTCTGGAAGATCATTTCGCGCGCATAGTCGCTGGCCCGATAGGCGTAGAGGTCGTTAGTCTGCGGGTCGCGCTCATTGGTCTGGACGTAGAAGACCTCACCGTCGCCGCGCCAGCCGACAAAGCTTGCGCGCGTCTCTTCGCCGGGCGTCAGGTCGCGAAGGGTCCCGTCTTTCTCGCGCACATAGACGTGGAAGATCTCATTGCCGCCGCC
>LWDU01037620.1_pt1 | contig 13611 bp, 7 predicted proteins | sample 727161 | NCBI WGS metagenome assembly LWDU01 (sample SAMN04566230, study PRJNA314399) | hydrothermal vent metagenome | isolation source: deep sea hydrothermal plume seawater | place: Mexico: Gulf of California, Guaymas Basin | collected 2004-07-11 | reverse complement strand
TACTCCTCGCGCCTCGCATCTCAATGATCGTGGCCGGACTGTTGCTGGATTCGCCCCCGGCTGCTAGCGGTCCCATACCCATACCCGTACCCATAGCCATACCCCCCCGTCCCTCGGCTCACAAACACCGCATTGATAATCACCCCCAACAAATTCACCTCCGACTGCCGCAACTTGGTCACGGCCCCAGTAAGCACCCGCCCCGGAACCACGCCCGAGCGATAGATCAGGAGCAGCGCATCGAGGTTACTGGCGAAGTTGGCGACATCCGCAACGACGACGGCTGGCGGCAGATCGAAGACAACGAGGTCGTAGGCCTCCTTCAGTTCATCAATAGTCGCCAGCGCCCGGTCGCTGGCAAGGAGTTCGCCGGGGCTTGTGGTGGTTTGACCGGCGGGGAGGATTGTGAGGTTTTCGATGCCGGACTCTTGGGTGCAGTCGCGCCAGGATGCGGTGGATTCGAGGACTTCGGCAAAGCCGGGGCCGCGGTCGATGGCAAAGAGGTGGTGCAGTTGGGGCTTGCGCAGGTCGCAGTCGACGAGCAGGACTTTGCGGCCCGCCTTGGCGAAGACGATGGCCAGGTCGGCGTTGGTGACGGTTTTTCCTTCGCCTTTCATGCACGAGGTGCAGGCTAGGGTTTTGAGAGCGTTTTTTCCGTGCAGGGCTTGGCGCAAGGCGGCACGGATGGAGCGATAGGCCTCGGCCTGGGGGCCATCGGGATCGTCGCGCATGGGGAGGATACGTTGGCCCTTCTTGACGCCTTTGATCCTGGTGCGGCCCCGTTCAAAATCGGGGATGGAGCCGATGACGGGCAGGCCGCTGGCTTGTTCGACTTCGGCTTCGGAGTGCAGGGCGGCGCGCAGGGCGTGGCTGACGAAGGCCAGGGCCGAGCCGAGCAGCAGACCCAGGAGCATTCCCAGGGCAATGAAGATTGTGGCCCGGGGGAAGGAACGCGAGCGGGGCGGGACGGCGGGGTCGATCAGGACCGCGGCGGCCGAGGTGGCGGCGGCGGTGATCTGGGCTTCCTGTTCGGACTTCAGGAGGAAGGCGACGATCTCGGAGTGGGTTTCGAGAGACCGGGTGGCTTGGGCGAGGGCGAGTTGCGATTGGGGCAGCTCTCCGAGGCGCCTGTCCTGCTCGGAGATCTTCGCTCCAATAGCGCTGATCTGATCGCTGAGGCCAGAGACCTGGGAGGTGAGGGTCACACGCACTCGATTGCGGAGGGTCCCCACTGCGCCGTCAATGGTGCCGCGCTCGGCGGCGGGCCAGTCGTCGATGCTGGCGCTGTAGTCGGCGTACAAGGCCTCATAGCCCCGTAGCGTTGCCCTGGAACCGGCAAGAGCACCGTTGGCTTGCTCGGCAATGGTGGCGATGAGGATCTTGCGGCTGGCCTCGAGCTTTTCCAGCTCGGGGTTGCCGGGCATGAACTCGGCATGGGCACTGGCCAACCCGGCGTCAAGATCGGCCAGAGAATTCAAGTAGGCCTCGAACTCGGTGTCGCGGCCGGGCGAAGAACCCTTTGGCGCCGAAGCGAAACGCGCTACAGCGGACTGGTCACCAGAAGCGATTGCTGCCAGGGCCAGCTCGTAGGATTGGATCAGGAGAGCGGTCTCCTCCATCAGGGCACGCAGGCGCAGGTGCTCGGCCTGCAGCAGCTGCTTGTAACCGAGGACATCCGTGCGCTCGAGTCGCAGGGATTCCGCTTCAAGGGCCGCCAGCTCTTGGATGTAACCAAGGGCAAGCAGGTTCGGGGTTTCCTTGCCGAGGCGTGCAAGGGCCTCGTAGTCGCCGGCATTGAGATGGCTCAGGGCCTGGGTGAGCACAGTACGCGAAAGCTCCAGTTGGGTGCGCTGCAACTCAAGCGCGGCCAACTGATCGATAACGGCCTTGGCGGAATCGGTCAGGGAAATCGTCTCGGGGTTCTGACTTTGCAGGTCCGCGACGACCGTCTCGGCATCCTTGAGTGATTCCAGTTGACCTTCAAGCTGGCGCTTGATGAATCCCAGTGTGCGCTCGGCCTTCAGGCGTCCGATCTGCACACTGCGGCGGATGTAGTTCTTGGCCAGAGCATTCGCTGTTTCGGCGGCGCGGTAGGGACAGGAATCCTCCACCGTGACATTGACCACATTGGTCTTGCGACCGGATTCAGATGCTCCGGTGGCCTCCATCAGGAGCAGGACCGCTTCTTCGGGACTGCGAAGCCGAACGCGATAGATCTGACCTGCGTAGGCTCCACTGGCTTGAAGGCGCAGTCGCAGACTGAAGAGTTCGAGCTCCAGGTCCGGAGCATAGACCGCTTCCACGCCAACGGTGCTAGATTCAAGATCCGAACCAAACAGATAACCCTCATGGGGTGCGATGCGCACGGTGGTCTCATCTACGAAGTACACATCGAGGTCACGCACCAACTCCGGATCTCCTTCATGCCCCAGCACGGGCTGCACCCAGGCGCGCAGGCGATGATCGAGTGCACGTTCACCGGTCAAGCGGCGCATGATCCCTTCGGATGGCCGACGGTCATGAGCATCGACAATCGTCTCCAACCCCATGCCCTCCATGCTGGTCGTGTCACCTGCGGCTACCGGGTCATAGTCAGCATCCGTACCATCAAACAGGTCCACATCAGTCAGCCAGGTCTCCGGCGGCGCGGCGGTGACTTCCGCCAGAGACCGCGAGCGAATCAAGGCGATCTCCGCTTCCGCAGCGGGATCCGAAGTCAGGCTGGCGAGTTCCGAAAGCACTCCGCCCGTGGACTCATCCTGCTCCAACAACAGGGTCGCGCTGGCCTTGTACCTGGGCGTCCGAGTGCCGACCCAGAAAACCGTCAGCGCAGTCACCAGCACCATCACGGTGGCGATCAGCCGGTTGTGCCGCAGCAGGATCTGGAACAACTCGCCCAGATGAATGGTGTCATCGGGCATGCCTCCCTGGACGCCTCCACCCAGGGGCTGGCCGTATCCATGGTGACTCGCGCCGTTCTTGGGCTTGGAATCGCTCACCAGGCACCTCTTTGGGGCTGCTGGGGACTCAAGAAATGGTCAGACATAGGGGGGAGGTGGGCTCCCCAGGGGAGCCCTGCGAGAGGCAGGTGACGGGACAGGTCGACGGTTACCAATCCGCAGGACATGGGGCCTCCGGGGCGGATTGAAGCTGGATTCTGAGCGTCCAGGGACCGGGTTGCAAGGGCAATAGGAGTCAGGAAGCTAGGTTCTCAGGACCGAGAAGGATGTTGCAAGCCTTGGAAGGGCCGCAGAAGGCATTCTCAAACGAAGGAGCGCCAGCATGAACAATGCCCCAAGGGCCCCTGGGGCTGTGTCCAAATCACGATCCGGCCAACGACAAGATCTTCCATACTGGACTGACACCCAACTCCCCGCGCCCCAAGCCCCCCATGACCTCCTCCTCCAAAGTCCTTCTTCCCCTCGCCGACGGCTTCGAAGAAATCGAAGCGGTGACCATCATCGATGTCCTGCGCCGAGGGGAGATCGAAGTAATCGTGGCGGACCTCGGTGCCCCAGGCGATGCACGCAGCGCAAGGGGAGCCCAGGGGATCGAACTCAGCACCGCTGTCTCCCTCGATGATGTGAACATCGACGATTTCGCCGCCGTGATACTGGCCGGCGGAATCCCCGGTGCGACCACTCTGCGTGACGACGAAAGAGTGATCGCGGCCTTGAAGTACATGCATGAACATGATCGCTGGACCGCCGCGATCTGTGCTGCGCCCATTGCGCTCGCACAAGCAGGCTTGCTGGAGGGCCAGCGCGCCACCTGCTACCCGGCCTTTCACGATCACCTTTCAGGAGCCACCGTTGTTGAAAACGAACGGGTGGTGATCAGCGGGCGCGTCATGACCAGCACCGGGCCGGGGACCTCCTTGGACTTTGCACTTTGCCTTGTAGCTGTGCTGAAAAGTCCCGAGACCGCTGAAGAACTCGCCGCTGGAATGATCGCAGGGGGACTGGCCGAGCGTGTTGGGAATTGCTGGAGCTGAACCACCAGAAAGGCCCCAGAAGCCCCGACTCCGGGGCCTTGCGCAATTCGAAACCCCGCCGACGCCAAGGATCCCCCATACTGGATACGCAACTCTCCCATGCACATCCTGCCCCTCCTGATCCTCGGCCTGCTGCCCACCCAGGATGACCTGGCTCGCGAGGCCTATACGCTGCTGGCCGATCGTTGCTTCCCCTGCCATGGCCCCGATGCCAACAAACGCAAGGGGGACTTGCGATTGGACAAGAGGACTGGAGCCCTGGCCCTGCGCAAGGGAGGGGTGGCCATTGAGCCGGGATCGGTAGCAGGCAGTTTGTTGGCGGCACGCATCGAGGAGGCTCCGGACAAACGCATGCCTCCTCCCATGAGCAAGCTGCTGCTCTCACCAAAGGAACGCCAACTGTTGCGGGAATGGATCGATGCAGGGGCCGAGTATCCCAAGCACTGGGCCTTTGCTGCTTTGACGAAACAACGAACCGCTGAACCGAGTGAGGGAGACCCCATCGATCAGATGGTTGCAGAGAGCCTTGAACGCGCAGGGCATGAAGTCGCGGACGAGGTCAGCCCGGCAACCTGGTTGCGGCGGGCCACTTTGGTGCTGACGGGCTTGCCGCCGACCCTGACGGAACTCGATGCCTTCGAAACAGCACCTGTTGCCACGCGCAAGGAAGAAGCTGTGACGCGACTGCTGGCTTCGCCACGCATGGGAGAGCACCTGGCCGCGCCATGGCTGGACGCGGCGCGCTACGCGGACACCTATGGCTATCAGAGCGATGTGTACCGCGCGGTCTGGCCCTATCGCGACTGGGTGATCGGGGCCTTCAACCGAAACCTGCCCTACGATTCGTTTCTCGTGGAACAGATTGCAGGTGACCTGTTGCCCGGAGCAACTCAGGACCAGGTCGTGGCCACCGCCTTCAACCGCCTGCACCGCCAAACCAACGAGGGGGGCAGTGTCGAAGAGGAATTCCGCAGCGAGTACGTTGCGGATCGGGTCAATACCCTTGGCACGGCAGTGATGGGTTTGACCATGACCTGCTCACGCTGCCACGACCACAAGTACGACCCGATCCCCCAGAAGGATTATTATTCCCTGGCGGCCTTCTTCGACAACATAGATGAGAGCGGGCTCTATTCGCACTTCACCAATGCGGTGCCCACGCCGACCTTGGATCTGACAACCGCCGACCAGGCCAAGCAGCTGGACGAGTTGCGCGCAGCCTGCGCAAGGCTGGAGCAGGAACTGGATGAGCTCACCCTTGATCAAGCGGCGTATGCGGCCTGGCGGACCGAACAGGAGTTGAGCGCTTCTGCACCTGCGGGTTTGGTTGGGTCATACCTGATGGATGAAGGCCAAGGGGCAGCGCTCAAGAATCAGGTGCCAGACAAGTTGGCGGGCAAGGTCCACGGGCCGATCAATCGAGTGGAGGACCATCCAGGCGGAGGCCTGCTTCTTTCCGGGGATCATGCACTCACCTTCATCGGCAACCCGGCGTTCCGCCGCTGGGATCCCCTGACCATTGGACTTTGGGTCTCAGCAGGGGAAGACTTGGAGCGCGCGGTGGTGCTACATCGTTCCCGGGCCTGGCATGACGCGGGCAGCCGGGGCTTTCAGCTTCTATTGGAAGAGGGCCGACCCTCGTTCTCACTGATTCACTTCTGGCCTGGCAATGCTGTGCGGGTGCGCGCAGTGGACGCGATAGAAATCGGCGCATGGACTCACCTTGGGATCACGCACGATGGCTCTGGCCGGGCTGCGGGCATCGGCCTGTATGTCAACGGTATCAGGGTCGAATGCGAAACAGTGCGGGATCGCCTGACCCGTACGATCGTCGGGGGCGGAGAAGCGCACTTGACCATCGGCGAGCGCTTTCGGGACCGGGGCTTTCGCAATGGGACGGTGGATGATCTGCATGTGTTTGATCGCGAACTGACGCCGGCCGAAGTCGCTCTGATGGCGCGCTTGGATGAGGCGGGCCAGATCGTGGGCTGGCGTAACCCAACGATCCGAAAAACACAGTGGAGTGAAGCATTTTGGCAAGCGGCCTTTGAAGCCAGCCCTGGGGACAAGTTGCGCGAAGCGAAGCGTGCGGAGCTACGACAGGCACGCAAGACCCTGGCAGAGTTCGTGGATCAACTGCCCTCACTCATGGTCATGAAAGAGAGTCCCGCCCCGCGCACCACACGCGTTCTGGCCCGAGGTGCGTATGACCAACCCGGCGAAGCGGTGCAACCCGACAGTCTTTCCTGCCTACCACCCATGCATAGCGATGGGCCCCCTTCACGGCTGGATCTCGCGCGCTGGTTGGTGCGCGAAGATCATCCCCTCACCTCACGCGTAGCCGTGGACCGTTTTTGGCGCCTGATATTTGGCGCGGGATTGGTGGGCACACCAGAGAACTTCGGCGTACAAGGAATAGGACCCTGGAATCCCGAGCTGCTCGATACCCTGGCACGGGATTTCATGGCCAGCGGCTGGAACGTGAAGCAACTGCTGCGACGCCTGGTGCTGAGTGAGACCTTTGCCCGCAAGACCTGCGCGATCCCCGGTGCGGATCCCCGACGACGGCTCTCAGCGGAAGCCCTGCGAGATCAGGCCCTGTTTCACAGCGGGCTGCTGGTGGAAAAGACCGGCGGTCCGAGCGTCAAACCCTATCAACCGGCAGGTCTTTGGAAGGAGAAGTCCGGTCAGGTCTACGCCGCTGATAAGGGCGCAGGGCTCTATCGACGCAGCCTGTACACCTTCTGGAAACGCACATCTCCGCCACCGTCCATGTTGCTGTTGGATGCGGCCAAGCGCGATGTGTGTTCAGTCAACCGCCCCGAAACCAGCACTCCTCTACAGGCGTTGATTTTCTGGAATGATCCTCAGTTTGTTGAGGCCAGCCGCGTCCTGGCTGCCGTGGTCCTGAGTCAGGATGCAAGTCGTGAAGAGCGCATCAGCACGGTCTTCCGACGCATGACCTCGCGTAGACCCAGCGATGGAGAGGTCCAGACGATCGCGGCTCTCCTGCGGCACTCACAAGCGGACTACAAGGCACTTCCAGACCAGGCCCAGGCTGTCCTCGGAGTGGGTGCCGCTGCCACCAGTCCCGAACTCGACCAAGCGCTGCACGCAAGCTGGACTCTTGTGATCTCCACCCTCTTCTCCCACCACGAAGTGGTCTCCCTGCAATGAAGCATCTCGATCGTAGATCCCTCCTGCGCGCAACCGGAGCGGGAATTGGCGCAGGTGTCCTGGGTTCGGCCTGGGGCCAAGACGGTCAGATCGTGCGCACGGTCCCGCACCATCTGGCCCGTGCCAGACGCGTGGTCTGGCTTTTTCAAAGCGGAGGACCAAGCCAACTGGACCTGTTTGACAACAAGCCCTTGCTCCGTGAACGCCAGGGCGAGGATTTGCCTCCAAGCGTTCGCAAGGGCCAACGCCTGACCGCCATGAGCGGCAATCAAGCCACCCTTCCGCTTGTGGGTTCGGCATTTTCCTTTGCGCGTCATGGGCAGTCCGGCGCGGAATTCAGCGACCTATTGCCCCACACTGCAAGCATCGCCGATCAATTGTGCATCGTACGCAGCATGCACACTGAGGCAATCAACCACGATCCTGCGGTGACCTTCATGCAAACCGGCTCCCAGATTGCCGGCCGGCCTTCTATTGGCTCCTGGCTGTCTCTGGGCCTGGGTTCGAACAACCCCAACCTGCCCACCTCCTGCGTTCTGATCAGCAAGAACAAGGGGGGGCAACCGCTCTATGCGCGCCTTTGGGGCTCTGGATTCCTGCCCTCCAAGCACCAGGCCATTCCCCTGCGCGCGGGCAAGGATCCGATTCTATACCTCAGCAATCCGCCCGGAGTCAGCCGCGAACAACGCAAGCGCGCCCTGGACGCGTTAGGCCAGTTGCACACCCTGGCGGCCGAGCGAGATCCCTCCGCCCTGGATCGTCAAGAGCAAGCCGAACTGGCCTGGCGCCTGCAGGCATCGGTGCCCGAGGTGGCGGACATGAGCGACGAAAGTGACGAGACCTTTGAGCTCTACGGAGAAGACGCAAGAAACCCGGGCAGCTACGCGGCCAACTGCTTGATGGCGCGACGCCTGTTGGAGCGCGGCGTGCGTTTCGTCCAGCTCTTCCACAAGGACTGGGATCAGCATGGCAGTCTGGTTGGTGGCATCAAGAGACAGTGCCGGGAAACCGATCAGGGTTCCGCAGCCCTCGTACGCGATCTGGCCAGGCGCGGCATGCTGGAAGATACTCTTGTGATCTGGGGCGGCGAATTTGGACGCACGGCCTATTCCCAAGGGCCAATCTCCTCCACCGAATACGGACGCGATCACCACGGACGCTGCTTCACGATCTGGATGGCCGGCGGCGGCATTCAGGCTGGCTTGACCTACGGAGAGACCGACCCCTTTGGCTACAACATCACCCGCGATCCGGTCCATGTACATGACCTGCAGGCCTTGATCCTGCACCTCTTGGGAATCGACCACGAACGCTTGACCTGGAAGTACCAGGGCCGACACTTCCGCCTGACCGATGTGTTTGGCCGGGTGCCCTCAGCCTTGCTGGGCTAGTGCCCCTCAGGGCAAGAAGTACAACACGACCCGTCCGGTATTGTCGTTGACGGGCAGAGGGCTCGGAACATCGTAGGTAGGATCCCCCAGCACGATTTGCTCACGACCTCCGGGCACCAGGCGCGCGGCGATGCAGCCGTTGCCCAGATGGTCGGCGGAATTGGGCAGAGCGTGCAGAGTAGTCGGCGGACCACTGAGATTGTTTCCATCCCAGATCAGCATTGAACGCGACAACAGGACCAGAAAAGCAAAGTCCAGCGCGCCGTCATTGACGAAGTCCCCAATCAAGCAGCGAAAACCAAGATAGTCTGAAGCGGACGGATTCGGACTCACATGTAGCGTCGTGTCCTGGAAGAAGGGACCGGACTGCACATAGCCCATACCCGCGTCATGAATCCCAGAGTGGTCCTTGCGATTGGCACCCACAGCCACAAAGTGCTCACGGGCGTCCACATGCATGGAGTAGCGCGGGGCGGGCAGATCATTGGGATCTGGATTGGGGTCCTCGATCACCAGCACCTGACTCTGCTGCAAGGGGCCGGGGAAACAGAATACCTGGCCAGCGACGGGAACCCCTTGAGCCGTGTTGCCGATAGCACCGACGATCAAGTCATCTATGCCATCAAAATTGGTATCGCTCACCGCCAGATGGTGACCGAAGTTGCCGTTGACGACAGGGAAAGGGTTGACCAGTTCAATCACGGGTCCAGTGGGATTGAGCGGTCCGCCGGGATAGATGAAGACACGCCCGGCTGGGACTCCGGCCACGGAGCCTTGGGGGGCACTGACGGCCAGATCCAGATGACCATCTCCATCGAAGTCACCCAAACTGACGCTGCTGCCGAACAAGCCGGGCTCCGCGATGGGCGAAACCAGTTGCAGAGGTGTGCTTCCTCCGGGACCTCCATATAGGTAGACCGAACCAGCCTGGGCAAGACCCGCCACATTCTCGGTCGGGGCGCCGACAATCAGCTCATCAAACGGATCCTGATCGAGCTGGCCCCCGACCAGATCGTAACCAAGCTGATTGCTACTGGCTGGGCCACCACAGGACTCCGGCCCTGCTCTGGAAAAGGTGCGACTGATGAGGCGAAAAGGACGCATGGCTGTGGGCTGGGCGCGTCCGAAAAACACATAGACGAGTCCCTCCCCAAAGGCCCCCACGGCCAGGTCTTGAGAACCGTCCCCGTCCATGTCGAGTGCCGCGACTCCCTGGCCAAATCCTGCACCTATCCGAGGACAGGGATGTTCGATGACAAAGGAGCCAGCAAGGGGAGGCCGCAGCGCAGGAGCCAGGGGAGCCTGCAGGGCCAGCAACAAGAAGGATAGAACGGGCATGGGGTTGGCGGGCTGGTATCGCGCCCCTGATCATAGTTCATCAAGCCAATGGGAAGGCAAAAAGGACCTGCTGGTGATACCCAAGCCGCTGCCCCCCCTGCAACCTACTGAGCGGTCACCGTTACTGCATCAATGTAGACATCATCGTCATCTCCACTGGCGTCGCAGCGCAGACGCAGCTTCATGTTCTGGCTGAAGTTCACAAGTGAACTCAGAATCACAACGGTCTCATGCTGCCATTGTTTGTTCTCAAACTCTCTGCCCCGGGCCCAGGTTTGCACAGTCACCCAGCTGGAGCCGTCGAAGAACTGCAACATGAAGTCCTCGCCCTTCTCCATACCGAGTGCAATGAAGTGGAAGTCAACTTTGATCGAAGTATACCCTGGCGTCAACACATCGATGGACTGCGCCAGAGTCGAGGATGAAGCCAGGCCGCTGTCATCCTGCAGGTTCAAAGCAGCAAATCCCTGCCAGGCCAGGCGGCCATCGGTGTAGAGCTTGCAGTCCTCGCCCCCACGGTCCCAGTTGCCAAAGCCTGACTCAAAATCGTCATGGGTCAAGACCACCGGCTGACCCGGTCCGGACCCGTTGGCCTGGGGCGCCGCAGAAACCTCTGCACTGACAGCAGATGTATTGCCCCAAGTATCCTGGGCTTGCAGCACATAGAAGTAGACCACGCCGTTGACCACCGTGCCATCACTCCAGGATGTGCTGACCGTCAACCCAGCAAACAGTGGCACATAGGGCCCCCCCGCTTGATCACTGCGCGACAAGATGTAGCCAGCCAGATCGCTTTCTGTGTTTGCGTCCCAGGCCAGGTCCACTGTTCCGTTTCCGGAGGTCCCGCTCAAGCCTGTGGGCACTGCAGGGGCAGTGATGTCCTGGGGCGTAACCGAGACCTCCTGCGAAGCATCGCTTTCCTCGCCGTTGGTATTCAGCGCGGTCAAGAAATAGTGCACCGTCACCCCGTTCACCACGCCCATGTCCAGGAAGGACTCGGCAGTGATGAGGCCCGTGTTGACCAGGATATGGCCACTGCCAGGAGTGTTGCTGCGGTACAGATTGTAGCCCGCGAGATCGGTTTCGCTGTTGGGCAGCCAGGTGAGCAGGATGCGAGAATCTCCCGCCTCGGCGCTGAAACCGCTGGGGGCTTGGGGTGGATTCGTACCACCGCAACCCCCATCAAAGACCTGCCCGTTATTGGGCAGACCAGGAGTCTCTGGAGAACCCCCCGTCCAACTGAATGAAGCGGGATCCGCCCCTATGCCCACCAACTGCAGGGAAGTGCCTGCTGGAGTCGCGCCGCTTTCGCCGACCCCCATGTCCACAGATGTCTGCCCGGCGGCGGGTCCGTCCCCCGCGACCATGCTGCCCTCATAACTCAGGAAGGACAGCACCACACCCGCCGGGTCCACCAATGCAATCCCATCCGGGGAACCGTTTTGAATTCCCTGCATGGCAAAGCCAAGCGCCCCGACACAGCCCCCCTGATCGCTGAAAACGCCGCTCATGTTGATGGTCTGATATTCCAGGCCACTGTTGCCGTTGTAGAAAACCAACCGCCAACCGAGAAGATCCAGTCCAGCGGGTCCAGCAACCTCTACAAACTCGCCGGTGTCCGAACCGGAGTTGTCGTAGTGCAACTCGTTGATCCATGGATCCGAGGCAATCGGACCTCCGCCCCCACCTGTGATGATCTGCACATCGAGGCTCAGACCCGACTCGTTGCCCGTTGTGTCCAGCGCGCTGACCGCATAGAAATAGATCGTCGATGCCAATATCGATGTGTCGCTCCAAGCGCTGGGACCGACAAGACCTGTTGTTTGGCGAATCCATGCTCCGCTTGCTCCCTCGGCGCGGTAAACGTGATAACCAGCCAGATCAAGTTCAGTGTTGTCAAACCAGTCCAACTCCACTGTACCTGCACCCAAAGCAGCGCCCAGACCGATAGGAGCCTCAGGGGGCGTGATGTCTCCCCCCCCACCTCCGCAGGTGCCGTTGAACAGACAATCCACCCACTCGGGATGATCCACGAAAGGGTTACGGTTGCCCTGAAAGGACTGCACTCGGTCATTGCGCTCGACTTCGTTTGCATCCACCGGATCCTGCTGATGCCATTGCAAGAGCACCGAGAGCATCCCCATGTAGGCCACACCGAGATTCGAGCCCGTGTTGGAACTGGCGATCAGAGCCTCGGTGTCGGTCAGGATCAGGTCGGGTTCCGCGGCCCCGGTGACCCCATGATTGCCTCCCTCGTAACGCACATCCAGGTAGAACATGGCCCGCGCGATATCACCACGCCGTTCCATCCAGATTTCCCAGGCACCACTTGTGAAGGATCCTCCTGTCCAGTTCGAGTTCCCGGGATAGACCCCGGAGCCCCCTCCTATACCTCCATTCAGCTGCGTTATCTTCTCACTGCAACCGTTGCTGCAGAACCGAAATGGTTTGTTGCTGCGAGATGAGTTGTAGCCCGAGTCGCAGAGATACAGCTGATGGCAGTCGCTGTAGGGATAGTTGCTTGACCCGTCATTGGGAAAGCCATAGGACTTGGGCCAGGTGTGCTCACGGTTGTAGTTGGCATTCCCTCCGCCAGCTTTTGGATAGCTGGCATTCAGATACACATCGCGAATCGATGCACTGTCCAGAGGATCCTCATCCGCCAGCTCAAGTATGTTCCAAGTGTCCGTCGCCGATGAGGTATAGGGGAAACGCTGGTGGTCGTCGATCACACCATGCAAGCTTGCGCGCAGAGTGGCTGCGTTACTGCTGTCCACCGCGTCGTAATAGCCCGGAGGGGCCTGAGCACTGGCGGGCAGGACACAGAACCAAACATAGAAAACCGCCGCAACGGCTACTTGAAATACACTTTTCATATGTCGGCGCGGGGGTATGCGCCTGATGGGAAAAAGCTGCGCAAGCAGCTGAAGGGCCCCTTGCGGAGTCTCTACCCTGATGAATCTAACCAAGTGATTCAATTTCTGCCCAGGAAACAAGCGAAAGGTCCTCCCGGAGCCCATTCTCCGGACAATCCGGTCAGCAGCGAGCCGCTAGCCCCGACCGATCAAGACGTAGTCGCGACGGTACACTCGCGCGATGATGGCGGCAGCCCTGGCGTCATCAAAAGAATCGTCTCCCCCTTTGGGAGTCACGTTCCGCCGTTCTCCCATTTCAATACCCCACTGCTCGCGTATTTCTTGGGGGTCCAGACCCTCCATCGGACAAATGTGAGTCACTCGCGCTGGAGCCACGGGCAAGAGGCGTTTGAACCTCAGCCACTGCAAGAGATACTGAGGGTGTAGATGCCCATCGAGCAGATAGGTCTTTGGCGGCAAGCCCCAGAACGGGCGGTTGGTTACGAAACTTGTCGCGAAGAACACTCAGAACGCGCCTTGGGATCGCGTGCCAGAAACAAATGAGGTAGCCGTTTTCTGAGAATCGCACGACCGAAGGCCAACTCGGAAACCTCCTCCAGATGCTCGTGAGCACAGAGGCTTGAGTACATCACCTTCATGTTGGTGCTGATGGCGAAGCGACCGGATTTTTGAAGGAATCGGGGCATACTGAATCCGCACGCAAGAGTAACGGCCCAGCAAGTCAGTGCACAGCCCAGCAGCCCTAAAAGCCCTTGAAGTAGCTTGGCTTCAAGACCCCCAGCAGTTCGAGGATCTCCCCTCGCCGGGCCAAGGAAAGACGCACGAAGCGGTCGAA
>LWDU01039565.1_pt2 | contig 13613 bp, 16 predicted proteins | sample 727161 | NCBI WGS metagenome assembly LWDU01 (sample SAMN04566230, study PRJNA314399) | hydrothermal vent metagenome | isolation source: deep sea hydrothermal plume seawater | place: Mexico: Gulf of California, Guaymas Basin | collected 2004-07-11 | reverse complement strand
TCGCGAATGGTTTGATAGCGGGCGCTTGTAGAGAGGCGAATTCGATCCGCGGTTGTGTTGTCGCGGCCCTGATGAATAGTCAAACTGTTAAAGATGAGCACATCGCCGCAACTAAACGGATTCCAGTGCCAGACGGTTTCATTATCCAGTAGCTCTCCTGAAATGACCCGTGCGTTATCGAGGTAGCCGCGCCGATTTGAACCACAGGCGAGCGCCACACCGCCGAGGTCAGAATCGCAGTCGCCGAGTGGAATCCATACCGTCCACGTATTTTGGCTTCCACCCACTGGGTGGAAGTCCTGGTGCGGCTCCGTGGTATGTTCGAAGCGGCCTGGAAAGAGGATATGGCAGATATGGCGTGGGTGCACGAAGGTGGGCTCACCGAGTAGTGATTCGATCAGGCCCATGACCATCGGGTGGTGGGGGAAAGCGTTGAACAGGCGTAGGCTGAGGATCTCGTTGTAAAAGCGTTGTAGCGCCGGTGAAGTAGGTTTGTCGTATTCTAGGTCAATATATACGCCCTCTTTGCGAATACCCTCACCGACATCTAAATCGGCTCGGAGCAAGCTATGGCGATCGGCGATGTGTAAGACTGCACGGCGCACCGCCAGCACATCTTCTACGGGCAACAAACCCGGAAAGTACAGATAGCCGTTCTGGGCGGCGAGGTAGCGGAGTTGCTCTGGATCTTGCGTTGCGCCGTTGCAATCAACAAAGTGGCTGATCTTTTGCATTGCGCTACTGGTCATTATCAGCACTCCATCGTTTGGTTAGACGATTATATTAAAATCGTCTGCCCAACTCTCCGCGTCAACGTCAGATTTTCTTGCGCCATTTCGATCTAGGGCAGTAACTCTTGTCGTTGTCGCGGATCGTATGTCGCTGTCGCGGATCGTATTGCACGGCGCGGCCGAAATGGTGCAGCGCGTGGCGAAAGTCGCGCCGCTTGGATCCTACTGTCTTGCGTGGTGTAGATACTGCTAAAGGCTAGCCCGCAAAAGCCGGTACAGAGAACCAGGCTACTGCTGAGCGCCAACCCCAAAGGCTTTCTGGCGACTATAAGTCGGATACAGCCGTCGGCAGCTGGCAGGCAAAGCAGGGGCAGCAAGGGCAGTAGACAACGCACGTGCTTGGTGTGCAGAATGCCGACTTGCGCAAAATACAGTCCGCAAAAGAGCAGCAGCAACCCGCTTTACCGCTGCCAAATCGCATAGCCGATAGCAGCGAGAATGCCCAACGTCAGGGGCCAGCCGCAGGCCAGGGGAAACAAATCGGTCCAATAGTGCAAATAGGGCACGGTATGCACATCGACCAGCGTCTAGATGCGCAGGATCTCGCCGCGGGCGACTTGCAGCGAAAAGCCGAGGTCGTCGGTCGACTCGGCGCGGAAGAGCAGTTCCGGATCGAAGACTAAGTAGGGCTGCAGGGCTATCAGCGTCAGCAGCGCGACACCGCCGGCGATTCAAGGGGGCGATGTCGCCAATGCGCGCAGGTTACCGCGTTGTTGGAGATACCCCACCAGTAGCACTAAACCCATCAATAGCCGTTGAGGCGTACCGCACCCGTCATGCCCTGCGCAACGAGCTCGGAGTGGACGAAGAGTCGTTCTTGCCGCGCGTCAGCCCGGCAAAGCGGGTATAGAAGGTGAGCAACAGGGCGAACAGCAACAAAAAAAGACGGCAATTAACGGCCATTAGCGATCATTTGCTAGAGTCGATCTTTGTTTTAAATTGGGCTGAACATAAAGTAAGTAATTTCTCGTTAAAAGGAGGGATTGTGTCAGCAGTACCCGCCATTGACGTTCGCGATCTGAGCAAGACCTACGAAGTGCCCGTGCGCGAAGGGGGTTTGGCTGCGGCGCTCAAAAGCCTGGTGCATCGCCAGACGCGCCAGGTTGAGGCGGTCAAGGAGATCAACTTTGAAGTGGCTCCTGGTGAGATCGTTGGTTTCCTCGGCCCCAATGGCGCCGGCAAGACCACCACGCTAAAAATGCTGTCGGGTCTTTTGTATCCTTCCGGCGGACAATGCCGGGTGCTGGGTTTCGAGCCCTTTAAAAGACAGCGCGATTATCTGCGCCAGATTACGCTGGTGATGGGTAATCGCAACCAGCTGATCTGGGATATTCCGGTGCTCGATTCCTTTGAGCGCAATCGCGCGATTTACCGAATTGAGCGGACCGCGTACCAACGAACCGTGGACGAATTGACCGAACTATTGGCTCTGGGGCCTTTCCTCGACAAGCCGGTGCGCAACCTCTCCTTGGGCGAACGGATGAAGTGCGAGGTCGCTGTTGCGCTACTGCACAAGCCGCAGATCTTATTTCTAGACGAACCGACCATCGGTCTCGATGTGACGATGCAGCGCCGGATTCGCTCTTTCTTGGCCGAATACAACCAACGCTATGGCGCAACCGTGCTCTTGACCAGCCACTATATGGCCGATGTCGAGGCTTTGTGTAAGCGGGTCGTAGTCATTCACCACGGCCAATTGCTCTTCGATGGCCTGTTGTCTGAGCTTGTGGAGCGCTTTTCACCGCACAAAACCATCGTTGTCGAGCTGGAAAACGAGGGCAGCGATCTCAGTGTCTATGGCGAGGTCGTCGAAGGGGCCGAGGGGCGTGTGTCGTTGCGGGTGCCGAAGGCCGAGACGGCGCAGGTGACCGGCCGGCTATTGAGCGAGCAGGCGGTGCTTGACCTGACGGTGGAGGATCCGCCGATCGAGGACGTGATCGAGCAGGTATTCGCCGACGTATGACAGGCTTATTCGATATTTACACGACGCTTTTTCGCACCGATCTGGCTGTGCAATTCCAGTACCGGGCGGCGATGGTGATTTGGCTGATCGGCCGCGTTATCGAGGCGCTGGTCTTCCTCTCGGTGTGGACGGCGGTGGCCGAATCGCAAGGAGGGCAGGTGGGCGGCTTCTCGGCCGGAGATTTCGCTGCCTATTATATCATCATGATGATGATGGGCCATCTGACCTTTACCTGGTTTATGTTTGAGTTCGAATTCCGAGTGCGATCGGGGTCCTTTTCACCGCTGTTATTGCAACCCCTGCACCCGATCCACCGCGATATCGCCATGAATATCTCCTATAAGTTGCTGACCTTGGTGGTGATGTTGCCAACGATGTTTCTGATGGTCGGGCTTTTTGATCCGACCTTCAATACACCCGCCTGGGCCGTCTGGGCCGCGGTACCGGTGGTGTTATTGGCCTTTCTGATGCGCTTTTTCGTCGAATGGGCGCTGGCATTGGTCGCGTTGTGGACTACGCGTACGGCGGCGGCCAACCAAGTGTATTTCGCGGCCCTGCTATTTTTTTCCGGCCAGATGGCGCCGCTGGCTTTGATGCCCGAGTGGGTGCAGAGCCTGGCTGCGCTACTGCCCTTTCGTTGGATGCTGGCTTTCCCGACCGAACTCTTGCTCGGCCGTTTGCAGCCCGACGAGGTGCTGCAGGGCCTGGCTGCACAGGTGATTTGGTTGGGGTTGGCTTGGGGCATGATGGGGTTGGTGTGGTCACGCGGCGTACGCCGTTACTCGGCGGTGGGCTCATGAGCTATCTGCGATTGTTGTGGATTTTCTTGCGCATCGGCGTGATGAACGAACTGGCCTATCGAGCCAACTTCTGGGTGCAATTGCTACAGAGCCTAGTCAGTATGGGGGTCGCGCTGGCGGGCTTGGCGGTGATCTTTTCGCATACTGAGGAACTGGGCGGTTGGCAGCCGGCCGAGTTGGTTGCGCTATTGGGGGTTTTCTTTTTGATGAGCGGGCTGATCGGCGCGTTGGTACAGCCCTCGATGCAGCGCTTTATGGAAGATGTGCGCCAAGGCACGCTGGACTTTACGCTGACCAAACCGGAAGATTCGCAAGTGCTGGTGAGTATCAGCGAAGTGCGCGTGTGGAAATTCCTGGATGTGGTGCAGGGTGCGGCGTTGATCGTATTGGCTGTTGTTGAGATCGGGTTACAAACCGGTTTTATGCATGCGGCTGGTTTTGCGATTACTCTAGCGGCTGGTGCGGCGATCGTCTATAGTTTCTGGCTGGTGCTGGCGACCTTCTCCTTTTGGTTTATCAAGGCCGAGAATATCCTGATGATCTTTCAGGCCGTCTATAGCGCGGGCAAGTATCCGGTGGCGATCTATCCGCGTTGGCTCAAGATGGCGATGACCTTTTTGGTGCCGGTGGCCTTTGCGGTGACGGTGCCGTCGGAGGCATTGGTGGGGCGTCTGTCGACGGAGGTGTTTTGGGGGGCATTGGTGATGGCGGTGGTGATGGTGGTGGGCGCGCGGGTGTTTTGGTTGTGGGGAGTGCGGCACTATTCGGGGGCCTCGGCGTAACGACGATTTTCTATTGTTCTGATGTGCCGAAGGTTATTTGCAGCGGTCGATCGAGCCGGGAGCGCATTCGCTGCCGTCGACCCAAGTGGCGCCGGAGAGGTCCGCTTGGGTCAAGTTCGCTTCGGGCAATTGCTTGTGCATCAGGTTTGCACCGACCAAGTCACAGCCTAGGCAGGTGTTTTCTTCGTGCTCTGTTCGGAGTATAGATCGAGTACCGCGGTCGGCACCCCGTTGGCTTTGAGCAGCCGGCCGACGATATTGGCGAAGTCACAGATGCTCACCGGACTTTTCGTCGTCGATCGCGTTGGCTTCGGTCTCTCTCCGGTAATGCTGCGTCTATCGGCAGGTCATATAAAATGTAATGTAAGGTTGGAGTTTAGTTCGGATAGACCAGCGAACCTTTGCGTTCGGTGTGCGCGCGCCATAGGCGGCCGCCGGCGGTTACGTAGAGGCTTTGCAGGTCTGCGTCGCCGAAGGTGCAGTTGCTGGGCAGGAAGGGCATGGGGTGGGTGTCTAGTACCCGGCCGCTGGGGGCGAAGACGTAGATCATTGGGCCGGGGCCGCCTTCATGGCACCCGGCGGTGGCGACGATATTGCCCTCGGTGTCGAAGACCATGCCGTCAACGCCGCGGTAGGGGTGGAAATTGTGTAGGATTTGATATGCGCTGGCAATGCCGTCGTCATTGATTGCATAGGCGCGCAGTTCGGTGGCTTCGTCGGCAGCGTAGGCGCTCTGGGCTACATAGAGCGTTTTCATGTCCTTGCTGATCAGCAGGCCATTAGGTTTAGTCGTGTCATAGGTAATCCGGTGCAGGTCCCAAGTACCGTCGGTTTGCGGGTCGGCGCGGTAGACGGATTGGTGGCCGAGTTCAAGGTCGTCCGATTTATTGCCGTAGCGCGGGTCGGTAAACCACATGCGGCCCAGGGCGTCGAAGGCTAGGTCGTTGGGGCTGTTGAGGCGCTGGCCCTCAAATTGGTCTACGATCACAGTGGTTGAACCGTCTTTTTCGTAGCGGACCATGCGGCGGCCGTCTGTCGTGTAGTTCTGCCCCTCCTTGGGGAACGTGACCCCATCGCCGCCCTCGCAGGCGTAGAGCTGGCCGTTTTTGTCGAACATCAGTCCATTGGCCTCGTTGGTGCCGGTGCGGAATACGGAGGTTTCGCCATTTTGCGGATTGTAGCGGAGGATGCGGCTGGTGGGAATATCAGTAAAGAAAATAGCCTCGCCGTCCCAGGCGGGACCTTCGGTGAAATCAAAGGGGCCGGCGACTTGTTCAAAATTCCACGGCATGGTGGGGTCCTTTTATAATGGGGTTTTGGGCGTGGGCGAAGATGGAGAATGGGTGTGGGGGCGTCAAGGGGTGTGGGGGCGATGCGCCGATCGCGGCGCATGTGCTGATAGAGATTGATCCGCAGGGGATTGAAGCGCTGGATGACCGCAAAGATCTGATGGATATAGTCGGCGATTGGCATGGGATCGGCGTCGACAAAGAGCCGTTGGTCGCCGTCGCCGTGGAAGACATAGCCGTCCATAACGAGAACGTCTTCGTTTGCGCAGTTTAGTGCGTCGGCCGTTGTAGACTCTCGGTGATATACTGCTCGGTCGAGGACTTGCCCGAACCGCGGATGCTGTCGCAGATGATTAGACGGGTGTCGTGCATAGTTTTCACAGCACGGTGGTTCGATTTCTTGTAAAAGGCTACTCGATAACGATGGTGGTGGATGGAAATCGCCGGGCTAGAGCAACAATGTCAAGAGAGCATGTTGACCCAGGCGGTAATAGGTCGATATTGGGAGGCGATGACCCATCCACAAACATAGACCCCGAAAACGGGGTTGAGAGAGGAAGCAGTCGATATGCCCTGCGCGTTCGAGCATCCGACAGCGAATAACGAGGATTGTACATTCGCTGTCGCAGAAGGCGACCTGGTCGCTTTGGCTGGACAAACGTGGTGTATTTATCACTTGCCGATGAGTGGGCGGGATGGGACGCCGAGCCCGAAAGCAGATTATGGCGCCGCGCCGATCGCTGGTTTCAACGCGAAAATATTCGCGTTGATAGATGAAAGCGCCAGCGAATCGGGTCATGACACGCTCGATCTATCGGGCGTAGTTTTCCCTGGCCCTATTAATTTTACGGGCCGGACAATGCCCGCCGTGCTCTTTAGCCATGCTTATTTTCACGGCGGGGCTTATTTCAGCGATGCCCAGTTTCTCGGCGCTGCATCCTTCGCCGCTGCGCACTTCGCCGACTTAGCCTACTTTAGCGAAGCATCGTTTGTTGGTGAAGTTGATTTTACTGATACTCGCTTTGGTGGGGTGACTTCCTTTGTTCATGCGCACTTCGTGCAACATGCTCGTTTTGCCGGAGCGCAATTTGCCGATGTCGCTTCTTTTAGCGAAGCCCGTTTTGCTGGAATTGTTGATTTGGCAGGTGTTCGTTCGGTAGACGATATTTCTTTTACAGAGGTTCGGTTTGGTGGACGGGCCTCTTTCGCCAATGTGCATTTTGGCGAGGACGCGTTTTTCGAACACGCTCGCTTTGGCGCAGAGGCCTTTTTCCCCAATGCTTATTTTGGCCGCGATGCGGTTTTTGCTAATACGCAATTTAGCGCCTACGCCGATTTTACGGATGCCTGCTATTACGGCAATGCCGACTTCTCCGTAACACCCTTTGATCGGTCGGCGCAGCCTCCCATGGAAAACTGCGCTTTCCAGCGCGTCTCTTTTGTCGGGGCGGCTTTCGGTCGGATGACGACTTTCAGCCATCGGCCTTTTCAGGCGGCGAGCGATTTTACGCGTAGTGCCTTTGTTGTCGCGCCGGTGTTGCAGGGTTGTACGTTTTACGAGGCCATTGCCTTGCCTGAGGGTGCGGCCTAGTCTGCTGATTCTATAGAGGAGAAGGCGCGGATCACGCAGCGAGGTTGTAAGCGGAGAGAGTCATTAGCTATATACTAGCGACGGTCCTGCGATAAGTACTTTGTCGGTATCTACTGCAACAGTCCCCGCTGCGAGATCATAGATCCGTTGGCTTGCGCTCGTCCACCCAACCGGCTCCTCCGGCAACAACAATTCCAACACATGCTCTTTAGACCGCAACACTAAAATCCGCACGCCTTTTTCCTCTCGCTCTTCCGGCACCCACGCCTTACGATGCGCATAGAGCAGCGTATTGAGGCAGCGCAACGCATGGAAGATCGGGCGCGGGTTGCATAGCCCATCGAGTACGCCGTGCGCGATATCCATGGTGCGGTCCAGGTCAAGTATTGGATCGACATAGAGCTGTGTGTCGGGCAAGAGCGCGGTGGCAAAGAGTGCCTCGGCCGCCAATCGGGCATGCGCGTTATCGTCGCGGCTGGGCAAGGTCAACAGCCAGTCGACACGGCGGATATGGCTGAGCGGCGGTAGGGCGGTAAAGCGCTGGACTGTAGTCCATGGATCGTCTTCCGCATCGATGCGGCACAGCGCCGACTCGAGTATCAGCTCTCTATCTGTGAGCAACTCATTTAACGTGGCCAATTCTTGTAGGCGAAAACCTAGCCGGGTGCGCGGATGCTGTTTGCCGGCGATGCGCTCACCCGGCACGATCGTCGAGAGGCTAAGTGGCGTGCGCCGGCTGCAATCGGCTAAGAGGTCGAGGCAGGTCGTGTCGGGCATAGGCTCGCCGGCGGTTTGCACTTCCCAACGGTCGGCACAATCGGGATAGTGGTCGAGCAGGTGGTGCAGGTCGAGCGCGTCGTCGAAGGGCACAAAGGCCTGCACCGCGATGCCTGCACCGCGCAAATATTGCAACCTTTCGCGCTGTAATGTGTCTTCGATATCGGTCCAGGGTACGCGCACAGAAGTCGCGCCGATCTCCTGCACGGCGAGCAGCGGGTAGTCGTTGCGCACACGCTGGCGGATAACCGAGGGCCAAGCCAGAGGCACTTCGGCGGTGGGGCAGAGGGGGTGGGTCAGTGTTAGCGCGAGCGCGGCGCCCTGCAGTGCGGCGGGGGTGCGGGTGATCAGCTGGGTGGCGGTGAAGTCGGTCTCGCCCGCGGTGCGAATCAGGTGCAGATCGCTGCGGTCGTCGAAGACTCGGCATAGGTAAAAACCGAGTTTTGGCGCGTCGTCGCGGCCTTGCTCGGGCGCTGGTGCGCTGGTAAAGAGATGGCCGAAGCCTGGGCGTGTAAAAGACGTCGAGGGCACGATGGTATACTGCAGCGAACCCAAGCGATCGCAAAAGGCGAAGTGCACATGACCGGCAAATAGACGCTCGACACGATGTAGGCTTAATAGCTGCAACAACCAAGTGCGGTCGGGCTGGCCGAGATTGTCATAGTGCCCCAGGTGCGGCTCGGCCGGGTCCCACAAATAGGGCGGCAGGTGCAGAAAAACGAAGAGACGTTTGGCGTCGTGCTTTTGCAGTTCGGTTTCTAACCAGGCGCGTTGTTCTACGCCCAATGGGGTATTCATAATCTGGGTGTTGAGAATGATGTAGTGGCTTGGGCCGTTGCTGAAGCTGTACCAGGAAGGACCGAAGCGCCGGTGGTACTGCGCCAGGATTTCCGCGGTGACGGGGTGGCTCGGCATCGTCGGGTCGGCTTTGTCGCCGACATCGTGGTTACCGGCTACCAGCTGCGGTTTTAGGCCGCTGGCTTCGAGCTGGTGTAGCGCTTTGTCGAGGGCGGCTTCGAAATCTGGCGTGTCGGGATATTCTTGGATCAGGTCGCCCAGGTGTACAGTGAAGTCGCTGTCGAGTTGCGCGGCTAGGTGCAGGGCGGCACCGGCGCGCTGGCTTTGCTTGCGGCGCGAGGCGAATTCCAAGGGGGCGTCGCCGCAGTCGAGCATATAGTGGGTGTCGGAGAGGATGGTGAATTGTTGTTGCGCTGGCGGGAGTAAGGTGAGGTCGAAAGATGGGGTGTGGTTGGGTTTGTTGGGCATTGCGCCAAACCGCTTGCAGGAAATGGGGTGTGGTTGTATATATCGTGTTGTATATAATAGAGAAAGGTAGCATGTCGATCAATTTTTTTTCCGGGTTGAAATGGCTGCTGTTACTCGGTTTGCTCTACGGTGATGCAATTGGGGGGCAGGGGCTTTCAGAGGTAGAAGAAAATCGGGTGGTGATGGAAGAGTTGCTCGCTCGATTTGAGCGACAGGAGCGCGTGCGGTCTATTGGGTGGCTATGGCCAGCGGTATGGCGCTGTTGATCTCGTTGGGGCTGCTCGTTTTGCGCTGGCGGCTGGGCACAGTACAGGCGCGGCGCTTTGTTTTGCGGGATGCGAATCGACAGTTGGTGGCGCAGTTGACGGCGGGTTATAATGGTGGGGAGTTAGATTTAAGGGATGCCAGCGGCGAAATCACGGCGGTGTTGGGTGATGGGCTGAGGCTGCGCGATTCGGGGGGACAGGTGCGTGTCGCTTTGCGCTTGGGCGGGGATGGTGCGCCTTTTTTGGAGTTATCCGATGAGCGCGGCGAAGTGCGGGCCGGCTTTTCGCTGAGTGAAGACGGCACTGGCAGTCTGGCCTTTTACGACGAGACGGGGCAGCCGCGCTCGGGTTTGGGCGGCTTTTTTCGATGGCGCCGGGCGGGTCAGGTGGCAAGGCGGGTTGGAGGACGACGAGGCGCCGATCCTCAGGCTTTGTGATCAGGAAGGGCAGATACGCGCGGTGTTGCGGGTGGGCACCGACGGTATGACCCTGCTGGAGATGAACGATCAGAATGGTCGCACGCGGACGGTGGTCGGCGTATTGGACGAGGGCTTGGCCTGGGTCGGGTTGCTCGACGAGCAACAGCGTTTCCGCGCGGGCATGGGTGCGCGAAAAGATGGACGGCCGCGCTTGGATCTCTACGACGAGGAGGGCGAGACGCGGGCTTCGTTGCACTTGGATGACAAGGGGCGGCCCAAATTTGAACTGGAGGAATAGACGGGACATATGGATAAGGTGGTTATACTAGCGCGGGGGTTAGGCACGCGCATGCGGGCGGGCAATACTGAGGCCGATCTCGACGCGGGGCAGGAGGCGGTAGCCGCCACCGGCGTTAAGGCGCTGATGCCGATTGACCGGCCTTTTCTCGATTATGTGCTCGGCGACCTCGCCGAAGCCGGCTATCGGCGTGTTTGTCTGGTGATTGGTCCCGAGCACGATGCGGTGCGCCGCTATTTTGGCGAAGAACTGGTTTGCGAACGCTTGCAGATCGACTTTGTCGAGCAGCAGATGCCGGAGGGCACGGCCGACGCGTTAGTTGCGGCTGAGGATTGGGTCGGTGACGACCCTTTTCTGATGCTCAACTCGGACAATTATTATCCCCGCTCGGCGCTGGCGTCGCTACGTCGGCTTACAGGGCCGGGTGTGGCGGTCTTTGGCTGGGATAGTATGCTGAGTGAGGGTAATGTGTCCGAGGAACGCCTGTTGCGCTTTGCGATTATTGAGAGCGGTCTGGACGGGCAGCTTAGTCGTATCGTCGAGAAGCCGGATGCGGACGAATTGAGAACGTTTAGCGAATCCTGGGGTTTGGGCATGAACTGCTGGCGTTTTGACCAGCGGATCTTTGCCGCCTGTCGCGCGATCGAACGCTCGCCGCGCGGCGAGTTTGAATTGCCCGACGCGGTCGCTCGGGCACGGGAAACGGGCGTTGCTTTTGCAGTGCTGCATATAGACGAGGCGGTGCTGGATCTGTCGAGTCGGGCGGATGTGGCCTCGGTGAAGACGCTATTGACGGGCCGCGCGGTGCGTTTGTGAACCTCGCGTCGCTATTGGACGCGGAAGCCGTCGCGTCGCTGTTGGCGGGGCGTTTCGCGGGTGGGGAAACAGCAGAGCAGAAGGCGTTGCTTTTTGCACGCGGGGCACGGGCGTTAGCGAACGCGGGTGTTGATGGACAAGGGAAAGCGTGCGCTTTTTTCGTACCGGGGCGTGTCGAGATACTAGGCAAACACACCGACTATGCCGGTGGGCGCAGCATGGTCGCAGCGCTTGAGCGAGGTTTTTGCATAGTGGCGCACCCGCGTACTGACGCGCGCGTGCGCGTATTGGCCGTGGAGCTGGACGAAACCGTCGATTGTGAATGCGTGCCCGAACTGGAAGTACCGCACGGCACGTGGAGTAACTATCCGATGACGGTCGTCCGTCGTCTGTCGCGCAATTTCGGCGCGGGCCTACAAGGTGCCGATATCGCTTTTGTTAGCGACTTACCTCCAGCGGCCGGAATGAGTTCTTCCAGCGCACTGATGGTCGGGACCTATTTAGCATTGGCCGAGCACAATCGACTGGCGGAGCGCGAAGTGTATCGTCGTCATATAAACGAACCGCTGGAATTGGCGGCGTATCTCGGTACGATTGAAAACGGCCAGAACTTTGGCGCGCTGGAGGGCGACCGGGGGGTGGGTACTTTCGGCGGCAGCGAAGACCACACGGCGATGCTCTGTTCGCGGGCGGGTCAGTTCGGTCAATTTTCTTATTGCCCCGCTCGTTTCGAGCGCCACATCGCCCTGCCCGACGGTTATATGCTGGCATTGGGGTTTAGCGGGGTGGTGGCGGAGAAGACGGGTGCGGCACAGGCACAGTACAATAGAGCGTCGGGGTTGGTGTCGGCTATCGTCGAACACTGGTGCGAGACGACTGGACGCGATGAAATTTATCTGGCCGATGTGCTGGCCAGCAGTCCGCAAGCCGCAGACCAACTGCGCGATATTTTGTTGCAGGCGAAAGACGGGCCTTTTCCGGCGGCGGATCTCGTGACGAGACTAGAGCACTTTGTCTGTGAAAACGGGGAGATCGTCGGGCCGGCCGGCGACGCGCTTGCTGCTGGTGACCTCGCGGCCTTTGGTCGGTTGGTGGATCGCTCGCAAGCGTTAACGACGGATCTGCTGCAGAACCAGGTGCCGCAGACCGTAGCCCTAGCCAAATTGGCGGCTTCGGCTTTCGGCGCGGGTTTTGGCGGCAGCGTCTGGGCATTGGTAGAGATGGGGGCAGCCGATCGTTTTTTAGTCGACTGGGCAGCAGCCTATGGGCGGGCTTTTGCCCCTGAAGCGCAGCGGGCTGGTTTTTATTTGAGCGAAGCCGGCCCGGCGGCTTTCGCCTTGGAGGCTACTGGAACAACCTAATCTGGCGCTCGCTTTGCATTCTAAGCGATTCCCAAACACATTTCTACGGAATGATAAAGGACTTGTAGCTGGTTCGGCGTAACACTATTATACGTTGTAGGTTTACGCACAAAAAAAGAAAGTGGGATCGTTCGTGTTGAGAGGGTTAGTAGGCAAAATATTCGGCTTCGAGGGCGAAATTCAGGAGTTGCGCCGTCAGGTCCGCGAATTGAGCTGGGATTCCTCTTTTGGCATGTGGACGCGCAATGCCTTTCTGCAGTTTTGCCACGTTATGCCGCGCGATGTGCGCTGGGTCGCCTTTATCGACATGAACAGGATACACGAGCTCAACGAGGAACTGGGTTATACCGAGGTCGATCGTCGTATCAAGGAGACCTTCTCAGTGCCGTTCCGCCGTAGCGATGTAGTCGCCCGTTGGTATTCGGGCGACGAAATCGTCATCCTCTTTGATGCCGATGGAGGTGGTGCTGGGCACAAGATCGAACAGCTCGTCGAATCGGCCGCAGAACAGGGTCTGACGTTTTTTGCCGCGCAAGGCCGGTGGGAAGTCGGCAAGACGACGATCGAGGTTATCGTCGGGGAACTGGGCAACGAAGTCGCCAAAGAGAAGAAGGAAGACGCGCATTGAGCGGGTTGTTGTTTAACGCGGAAATTGAGCCGGTCGACGACCGGCTTTTTTTATGGGGAAAACGCAATGCATATAGCGGGGAAAAGCCTGGTTTCACTCAGGGATCACTATCGGCAATATCTCTTTGAAGAATACCTCCCCTTCTGGCAAAAACATGGCATAGACCACGAACTGGGTGGGTTTATCTGTGGCCTGGACCACGATGGCACCTGCGTAGACGACAGCAAGAACATGTGGTACCAGGGGCGTGGCCTGTGGACCTACTCTTATCTGTACCGCCATTTTGGCGGGGAGGAGAATTTGCAGGTCGCGACGAAGGCGCGCGACTTTATTCTAGCGCACGGCCGCGACGCGTCGGGCGATTGGGTCACCGGGTTGGACCGGACCGGACAAGTGGTCTCACCGGCTACCCAGCGCGGCTACGACGGGCTCTTCGTAGCGGAGGGCTTGCAGGCCTACGCGCACGCCACCGGCGATAGGGAGTCGTTAGAAATAGCGATTGAGAGTCTATGGCGATCGTTGTCCTTTTTTGACGATCCCGACCGCTTCATCGAAGAGGGCTATAT
>LWDU01039266.1_pt1 | contig 13619 bp, 10 predicted proteins | sample 727161 | NCBI WGS metagenome assembly LWDU01 (sample SAMN04566230, study PRJNA314399) | hydrothermal vent metagenome | isolation source: deep sea hydrothermal plume seawater | place: Mexico: Gulf of California, Guaymas Basin | collected 2004-07-11 | reverse complement strand
TGAAATCGGCTTATTAACCACGCGTTTCAATGAAATGCTCCAACGCGTTCAGGACCAGGAAATCGGCTTACAAGCGGCGCAGCATGATCTACGTGAATCGCTGGTCCAGGCAGAAGACGCCAACCATCATAAAACCAACTTCTTGTCGTCAATGAGCCACGAGTTACGAACGCCGCTTAACGCGGTTCTCGGATATTCGGAATTGTTGAAAGATCAGTTTTTCGGACCGTTAAATGAAAAACAGATATCCTACGTCGATCAGATAGATGCCAGTGGTCAACATCTTCTGGAACTCATCAACGATCTTCTCGATATAGCCAAAATCGATGCGGGCGCCATGAGCTTGGAACTGGGACTATGCTCGTTTCAGGAGATCGCAGATACCACACTGACGATGATGGATGTACATTTCCAGAAGAAATCTTTGCAGGTGGAATCCCAAATAAGTTCAGAACTGCCGCCGTTAATGGTGGACAGACGAAAGATCAAGCAGATCCTGATCAATCTACTTTCCAACGCGATAAAATACACGCCGGAAGAAGGGCACATTCAGGTGTCTGCGGATAGTGCGGGGGATAAGGTCCGCATTACGGTCAGCGATACGGGCGTGGGTATTGCAAAGGAACAGCAGAGACAGATATTTTCAGAATTTCACCAGGCGGACCAAATGCGGGACGAGGCATTGGGTGGTGCCGGCCTGGGGCTGGCGTTGACGAGGCGTCTGGTGGCGATGCACGGAGGAGAGGTGGGGGTGGAGAGCGTGCTGGAAAAAGGAAGTACGTTCTGGTTCACAGTTCCGATAGAGAAGACCACCGCCGAACGGACGGAACCGGAAGTGATTCATACCGCCACAGACCATCCCGCGGGGCGCCGCATTCTGGTGGTAGAAGACAATGAGACAAATCTTGCCATGACACTGGAGATGCTGAGCACGCACGATCATCAGGTGGTCGTGGCGCACAACGGCCAGGAGGCGATTGAACAGGCGCAAATCTTTGATCCAGAATTGATCCTGATGGATATCCGGATGCCGGTGATGAACGGCCTGGAGGCGACGCGGCGGTTGCGGGCCATGCCGGCATTCCGCCAGACACCCATTCTGGCGCTCACGGCCGATGCCGGACCGAATTCCGTGCAGGAATGTTTAGGGGCAGGCATGACGGACCACCTGTCCAAACCGATTGAGTCGCAGTTGTTTTTCTCCACCCTGGCTCACCACCTGAAATAGCGTACGCTCTTAGCCATGAACCACTTACGAATACATAGACAAGGTTATATGTATTCGCTATTTTCCCTATAAAATATAGTGATGATCGGTAAAAGGAATCAACTACCTGGGGCAAGAACTCTCGCAACAGACGATGACAATGCCATCGCCGCACCATTATCACGACATTGAACGACAAAGAGCACGAACAGCCAAGGCCGATACGACTACCTTGGTGTCAGCCCGGCTCATTCCTTCGGTCGCTGATTTGATTATCGGTGATGTCGTTGTGGATGACATGGATGGCTACGAGGTTTTGAAATCGATTCACCAGACTCCGGTCACATCTGCCACCCCATTCATTTTTCTGTCCCGGCAAACACCGCAGGACGAGATCAAGGGTCGGTATGGGACTCGCCGCCGATGACCACCTTGTCAAGTTATTTGTGGTAGGGGAGTTGTTGTCCCGCGTTGAATCCCGTCTGAGCCGATTTGCCCTTGTTTAGAAGCAGTTGGATGACCTTCGGCTCAACATTGGTAAAGTCCTGTCCATGAATTTCGCACCCCGTTAACAGCGATCATCGACGGCAGCCAACTTCTTGTAGATATGGACGGGATTGAGGACAAACAGTTCGCGGCCCAGACGGCCCGGATGGTTTACCGGAGTGGCATGAGGCTACACAGGTTGATAGAGAATTTTCTTATGTATACGGGGGTTGAACAGGCCGGCCGTCAGCCGTATCGAGCAAGTAAATAGCTGGACGACCCCTTATTTATCAGTAAGTTGGTTTGGTCAACCGCGAGCATATTGACTGGTAACATACACCGAAACAACAATCTTTCAATACAGCGTTCAGAACGATTGTAGATTTCACTTGGCCTGCTTGACATGGAAGCATGCCACAGGGAGGTCCCCATTAGCCGCATTCTTGTAGGTGACGACGACCTGGCCACACGGGAAATGCTGGTTTCTTTTCTGCGGCACAGAGGGCACGAGGTGTCCACAGCGGCCGACGGCATCGAGACGCTGGCCAGGTACGATGATTTTCGACCGAATATGGTGCTTCTGGATGTTCAGATGCAGGAGCTGGGCGGGATCGAAGTATTGACAACGATCCGGCAGAAGGATTCCGACACATGCATCATCATGGTAACGGCTACAAAAGACGAAGAAACAGGGCGTAAAGCCATAGAATCGGGAGCCAACGATTACATCACAAAACCGATTTATTTAGAACAGATAGAGACCGCTATTGCGGTTCATCTGTTGTTGAATACCCCCGATCCCTGCACCGTCCTAATCGTCGATGACATGGAAATAAACCGTACTCTTCTCCAGGATTATGTCACTACGCTCGGTCACACAACGATCCTGGCAGAGAACGGACGCGAAGGCCTTTCCAAGGTAAAACAATATAATCCCGACATGGTTCTTGTTGATATAAAAATGCCGGTAATGGATGGCTACGCAGTCCTGAAATCGTTGAAAGGCGATCCGAAAACACAGGATCTGCCGGTCATCGTCATATCCGGAATTGATGATTTGGACAGTGTCGTCCGTTGTATTGAGATGGGCGCGTACGATTATTTGATCAAACCGTTTAAGCCCGCCCTGTTGCGGGCCAGGCTCACCGCGGGATTGAGGGAGAAAAGGCGCAAGGATCATGAAAAACAATTGTATACGGATCTGGTTGAGAGCTATGAAGCACTTAGGCGCTCGGAAAACACCAGAGATTCCCTCGCCCACATGATCGTGCACGATCTCAACAATCCTCTGACCGTAATTATGGGAAGAATTCAGTTTCTTCAAATGCTGACGCTTGATGAGGCACCGGATCGCGAACAGCTACTCAAAGGATTACAGGCGGCCTTCACGGCTTCCGGTGAAATGGCATCACTCATCAGAAGTATCCTTGACGTATCCAAACTTGAAGCTGGACAGATGCCGGTCGAATTAAGAGATCTCAACGCGACAGACCTCGCGGTCGATGTATATGAGCAGATGTCCACACATGCGGAACAAGCGCATTCGGAACTTTCTTTCGAATCGGAATCAGACGGGATTTTCGTTTCAGCGGATCAGGATCTGTTATCCAGGATATTACAGAATCTTCTGCATAACGCATTAAAATACGCGGGTGACGGCTCGCAGGTACGGTTGTGGGTCAATAAGAACGAGCGACAAGTGACTTTTTCAGTGTCTGACAACGGACCGGGTATACCTGAGCCTTACCGTCCCAGGATATTTGACAAGTATTTTCAGATTAAAGCGAGTCCTAAGGGCAAACTCGGCGTCGGACTGGGGTTGGCGTTCTGTAAAATGGCAACGGAGGCCCAGGGCGGAGAGATCCGAGTAGAAGTCGGAGAAGAAGGCAAAGGGGCAACGTTTATCGTTACATTGCGGGCCGCAGGAAATCAGTGATTCAATGCTGCATCGCGTTTTTCGATCCGTATTCAAATCTCGGTTCAGTGCATCAAATAATTCCCGGGTCTGAATGGGTTTTATCAGATGTTAGGTGCACCACGCAGCCCTATGTGTCCTCGGCACCCTTGCATATACTTGCCGTAAGGGATGTAATCGGATTTCATTAAACGCCGGCATTGGCCGCAGCCGATTCGTGGCATCTACTCCGTCCATTTCGGGCATCTGGATACCCATCACGATCAAATCCAGTTTGAAAGAGGGTGCCGGGCCTACGGCTTTGTGACCGTTGTTGGCACCGTATACATCATGGCCTCCCCGGTCAACATATCCAGCAGCATGGCCAGATTTACTTCATTGCCCACCTCCCCCAGTGTGCGACCCTGACCCCGCTGTGCTTACTGAATATGAGATCCTCTTCCGTTTCTTATATATATATATAGGTATATCATTCATAGATATACATGTGCTCTGTCAACACAAAAAGGGACGGTCTGCTTTTTAATTTATTTTTGGTAAAAAAAAAACTTGTTTCCTCCCTCTTGATTGTTATATTTCAGCGCTTTTGTAAATAGGACGACAAGAAAATAGAATATTTGCAAAGAGCTCGAAACAATAAGGAGACATCATGGCTACATCATCCGTTACTCGCATTCATACCAGACTATGGCAGATTCAGGTGCGCTTTGCACCCTGGTGGTCCCCCGGGTAAGGAGAATAAAAACACATTATGGACGTTACACCGGTAATTCTTGGTGATACGCCCCACATACCGTCCGATATTCTGGTACGGTTGGAGGCAGTTGGTATTGAGGGAAAATCGATCCTGATAGCTGCCGAGGGCGATCTGAATGAGTCCGGTCGCGTGACTTCGATCTGGATGATAGCGACTTCTGATCGGGTGATATCCATTTCGACCGACCAATCCGTCCCGCTGGTTGATCCCATTTCATTCGATCAAGCGAATGATTTTCGACTTCGGAGTACCGTGGGTAGTTCGTCAATACAGGTCATGTGTGACGGCATGCCTGTCAGCCTGGTACGCTTCACGAACCGTCATCGCGAACGCTTTCAACGTGTTCTATTCCAGTTAAAACGCCTCAAAGAAGGACAACCACTTCAACCCCACCGATTACTTGCCCCTGATCCACGCTTTTGCTCACAATGCGGTTTAACGTTACCTGCGGCTAACCAACCATGCCCCCGGTGCGTGAAACACGGCGCCGTTTTCCAGCGCATGCTGCCGTTGTTTCGCGATTACACGAAATGGGCCATTGTCCTGGTCATTTTCATGGCCGTGGGCATCACACTTGATCTGTTGCCCCCATTTTTAACCCGGATACTGGTTGATGATGTTCTTACGACCGGTGAGCATGAAGATTGGCTGATCTGGCTGGTACTGGGCCTGGCAGGCGCCTTGCTCTTCCGCAGCGGCGTAAATATTGGAATCGCCAGATTATCCACCTATATCGGTACACGGATCACGTACGACATGCGCCAGCGACTTTTTCTCAAGCTGGAGCAGATGTCGATCGATTATTATGATCGTATGGACGTGGGGCAGCTCATGACCCGATGTATGTCCGATGTCGAGCAATTACAGGGATTTGTCAATCAGGCAACCCAGGGATTCCTGATCAATATCCTCACGATTCTCTCTATTGGCGTCATGCTGTTCTATCTGGACCCGGCCCTCGCCATGTATGTGATGGTTCCCATTCCGCTCGTTACCGGAGGCACCATTTTTTTCTATCGCCGCATCTATCCCATGTATTACAAAGTCTCGGACAGCCACGCTAAGCTGACCTCCATGCTGAACAGCATTCTATCGGGTATCAGGCTGGTCAAAGCCTTTGCTCAGGAGCAACGTGAGAACCGTCGGTTCAGCAGTGGGAATGAAGCCTTTCGAAATGCACGGCGCCGGGTGGATATGAATGCGGGTACCTTTTCGCCTGTTATGACGTTTGTATTCGGGCTAGGCGGGTTGATTATATGGTATGCGGGCGGCCATGACGTTCTAGCTGAACGCATCACCCTGGGAACGCTGATGGCTTTTCTCGGATATGTCAGCATGTTCTACAGTCCGTTGTCGGGACTTACTCAGTTTTCAAACTGGATGACGTCGTTCATGGCCTCCAGTCAGCGCATTTTTGAGATTCTGGATGCCGATCCGAAATTGCACGACCCACCGAATCCGAAATCCCTGGCGGATGTGAAAGGGATGATCGAATTTGATCACGTTGTATTCGGCTATGATCCGTATCACCCGGTCGTCAAAGACATCTCGTTTAAAATCGAACCGGGTCAGATGATCGGTATTGTCGGTCGAAGCGGCAGCGGCAAGTCCACGCTTGTCAACCTGCTATGTCGTTTCTACGACACACAGGAGGGTACTGTTCGAATTGATGGCAAGGATGTAAGAGACCTCAAACGAGGTGATATCCGACGTCACATCGGCCTGGTTCTTCAGGAACCGTTTCTGTTTCGAGCCAGTATCGCGGAGAATATTGCGTATGGCCGGCCCGACGCGCCGATTGAGGATATCATCCGATCGGCCAAAGCAGCTAATGCCCATGAATTTATCATGCAGCATCCAGCCGGCTACGATTCACCGCTGGGGGAACACGGTTCAGGGTTATCCGGTGGTGAGCGACAACGTATCAGCATCGCCCGTGCTCTGTTGTGCGACCCGGCGATCCTTATTCTTGATGAAGCCACATCCAGTGTGGACACAGAATCCGAACAACAGATTCAGGAGGCACTTACCCGACTATGTAAAGACCGTACCACGATAGCCATTGCCCATCGGCTCACAACCCTTCGCGGTGCTGATTGCATCTATGTTATCGACAACGGGAGGCTGGCGGAATACGGCGATCACGAGGGTTCACATCCAGACCCGGCTTACCTCTCTGGAGCCGGCGTAATGGAAGACTCCCCGCAGCCAAGCTGCTGGTATGGGTTTTGCTGTTCTTTCAACGAAGCACCAAGGACAAAAAGAGGCAACTTATCATGACCGCTATGTCGATAGACGAGGAATTATCCATAGCACTTGGCATACGCACCCTGACGCCCGACAACAGTAAGATATTCAAAGGTGTTTTTAACCTCCTGCATGTCCACATTGACCCGGATGATGACGGACCGGGCCTGTACCGGGCGATTCACGCCGTCCGTACTTTCCCAGTATCTTCGCCCGAAACCCATATTTCTCTGCGCCACACAGATGAAGATAGTGTCGAATGCGAAGTCGGTGTTGTTGTCGATCTTTCGGTGTTCCCCATGGAAGCGCAGACGCTGGTTAGAGAATCGCTCGATCAGCACTATTTCGAGTTTCGTATTACACAGATTTATCACATCGACTGGAAGTTCAATCTGCTCTTTTTCGATGTCGAAACAGACCAGGGACGCACTGAATTTGAGATGCGCTGGCAGGTGGACCGCGCCCATCATTACGGAGAGAACGGTATGCTTCTTGTGGATGTGTTTGACAACCGGTATATGATTCCAGATATGGACCAGCTGTCGCGTGGGGATCGGAAACAGTTGACGCGGTACATATACTGGTAGTATCAATTGCGGATTGCGGAATACGAATTGCGGTATTATAACGACCTTTAATCAGGATGATAGATGATATCCTCGAAGTGTGAAGCTGAGATCCGGCCTTATAACGGGCGCCCCACCGTCTTTATTGACGGTGAACCCATCCTTTGCCGGGCTGCGATCGGCTGTACTTCGGTGTGGATGAGTCGGCCGAGTACGCCCTGGCCGGTGATTCGGACGCGTATCTGATGGTGCGGTTTACGCGTTCTCCACCTACTTCCTGGAAAGCGCTGCATCTGAATGAATACGCCCTCACGGAAGCGGTCACCACGCCCAGCTCCCCTTCTCTGGCCTCCGACCTGTTCTGGGACGCCATGGCCCGGGTAGAACACAATCATTGTGCAGTATTGCGAATCTCGGTCGTGGGCAGATCGCCCGATGGGGTATACCAATTTTCATGTCACGGAAGGCACTTATATGCCGGTTGACCTGGGCTGGCTGTATGATCATAATCCCGTCATGGTCACCCGGCGGCGTGTGTGAGGCCGAAGGCATCGTCATGATCATCGATGACACCGCTGTGCTGGAAACCAACGGATTCGGTATTATTTTCTCATGGAAAAGTGATACAAGGCGGTGGGGATTGCGCCGACGTGTTTACAACTGCTGTGCCGCTGCCTGCCGGCCTGTGGCGAGGCATTTCACGGTATGCCGGTGCCCATGTGTATTGCGATGAAAATGAGGTGGTCCTGGCAGATAACAGTCTAGGTCGCCATGCATTCGATGAAATCAGGCACATAACGCCTTGCCCTGCCGGGCAACCACAAGGTGACGGATCTGATCACAGGCGAATCCTTCAGTGATGTGACAGGCCTGATCACTTATGAACTCAACGCGCCCGGAACCCGCGTTTTTCTGCTGGAAGCGCCTGAGCCATAGCCCACAATCTGCCACCCGCGCCGCGCCCATGACGCTCTGTATCAGCTACTCATACGTACGCCCATCCCGCCCGTTTTTGGCATTATTTTTAGCCCGGCGCATGAGTTTGTTACCCCATTTGGTAGGATATTTCCCGGTGACACAGCCCAGGCAGAGGGAGTCGGCCTCCACGCCGATGGTTGGCCCCAATTGTTTCACAGGCAGATAACGAAGGCTGTCAACTTTGAGGGCTGCCGCCATTTTTTTCAATGCGCCGGGTGTCGGGTTGCCCTGATATCGGCCGTTCACGAAATCCGGTGCAAACAGTTCGCCTACCGTAGACATATCGATGCCGTAGAAACAGGGTGCTACGATGGGCGGGCAGGCCACACGTACATGAATTTCTCTGGCGCCGCACTCCTTACGTATCTGCTGAATCAGGATCTTCATTGTGGTGGACCGGACAATCGAGTCCTCCACGAGAAACACCCGCTTTCCGGAGAGGACGGACGGCAGCGGCGTGTATTTACTTCGGATGGTGCGTTCCCGCGAATCTTTTGACAGGATAAACGTACGCCCGACATATCGGTTTCGTATGATGCCTTCCATACACGGGATGCCCAACTGATAGGCAAACGCATCGGCCGCTGCCTTGGCCGTATCAGGCACCGGAACCACGATGCAGTCCTTGTCTACAGTCTGATCCTCAATGGACGCCAGATGATGACCCGTGGCAGCCCGTGACCGGTATACGCCGGCCCCATCTATTTCGCTGGCCACGTTAGCGAAATAAACCCATTCGAAAAAACACCGGGCCGGGCTGTTTGAAGGGGCAAAACGCTCGAAGCGTAACCTGCCTTTTTCAACGATGGCCATCTGCCCCGGATCCAGGGAGTTAACCTCTGTAAACCCGATATTGGTCAGCGCTACCGACTCACTGGCGGCGGCGAAAAGACGCCCCTGAACAGCCCAGCACATCGGACGAATTCCTGCAGGATCACGAGCGACGAAAAGGCGGCCGGCCGCATCCAGATAGGCCATACTGTAACCGCCATCGAATTCGCCACCGATCTCCTTCATGACCTTTTTCAAGTCTACTTTTGTCTCACCACGCAAACCGTGTGCAAGAGCATGCATCACAATTTCGGTGTCCGTTTTTAATGAAAAATGATAGCCCTGTTTGGACAGCAACTTATCTCGCAGTTCGGTATAGTTGGACACGGTGCCGTTGAATGCGAAACTGAACCACTTCCACAAACGGCCATGATGCCGTTCAAAAGGTTGCGCATAGCGGACATCATCTCCGCCGGCCGTGGCGTACCGCGTGTGACCTATAGCGGCCTTACCGGCGTATTCTTCTATGACAGACGCGTACTTTTCTGGCCGCGACATACGAAACACCTCACTGACGACGCCGACATCCTTAAACGTATCAATGAGTTGATCGCGCTCTGGATTGTAGCTCGTCAAACCCGCCGCCAATTGCCCCCGCGTCTGCAAATCGAGCAGCATGCCCGGTACCAGCGCCGCGACGTTCTCGGTCACCTTCTCTCTGCCGTTGAACGGTTTGTCATCAACCGCCTCATCAAGCTGATACAACGCCACCACACCGCATTCATGATGAAGATCTTCACTCATTGATCAGGGTCCTTAATTAGGATGAGACGTTACGCTAAAAACTGACTAACGTACTTTGTATTTTGTTAAAAAACCTGTCTGATAACAACGATTTATGCGTCCCCATCAAAGCACAAAGCACCAGGTACAAAGCACTCTGATGTTCCGCCGCCTTTTTGTGACATGAGCAATATAAATCAGATGATCAGAACGCGCCAGATTTTGTATGGATATATCTAAATTTATTTAATAGATACTGATCGAATACCTCCTGGGATATTGTCTTTCCGAATCATTTGCATTTTTCAGAATATACATGCTGTTTACGAATCTGCACTTTTATACATGACAATTAAATAACACCTGTTATATTACGTATGTGATCTAACAGGTGTTATTTAGTGTTTTCATAAGGAATTATGAATGCCTCCTCCAATACACTTTACCAGAGATCAAGTGATTCAAGCAGCTTTTGATATTGTAGAAAAGCAAGGCATGGGTGTTCTATCAGCTCGTAATGTAGCTAAACGGTTGAAATCATCCACAACGCCCGTATATAGCTATTTTAACTCTATTGACACATTGAAACAGGAGGTTTTAAAACAAGCGAAGGAGCAGTTGGTCGGGTATATAAAGAAACCCTATACCGATCGCATATTCCTTAATATATGCACAGGCATCGCGCTTTTTGCCAGGGATCACAGGGAATTATACCACGCGCTTTTTTTAGAAAAAAATGAGTTCGAAGACATTGTGGAAAGGTTTTTAACAACCATGCAGAATGTTTTAAGGAATGATCATCGATTCACCACAATGCCGGTCAAAGACAGAAATACGATGTTGAATAAAATGTGGATCTTCACACACGGCCTTGCGACGCTCATCTGTGTAGGATTGATAGAAGATGACAGTCAGGCATATATCGCAAATATACTGGATGAAGTCGGCACCGACGTCATCGGTGTATCGCTCGCTGCATCCTGGACCAGAAATGATCAATCATGAAGAAAGCAGGCTGGGGGTTGATTTTTTTCTTGCCTTACGGATGTTTATTCTGGCCGGTAGATATCTGACCTTGAACCCTGAGGTGTATTTCCCGGAGCAGAAAGCGGTTTATATAGCCCACACCAGCGGCTTATTGATTCATATTATCGGGGCGATGCTGACCGTAATCATTGGACCGTTTCAATTCTTACCCAGAATCATTACAAAGAAATATATATAAAGCCCTCCAGATTTTTCAGGGTAGGTTTGACGTTTGGCGGATAAGTAGATGTTCATAACCCTTCCATACCTTACTCCATCTGATGTTTTAATACACTGGCTTACCGCCTGCTCGTGGTTACCGGCTCATCATTTGATATCAGATAGATCCGGCAGGCATGATTAAACCACGGCTCGATCCGTTTGATCGCATCGAAATTGATGACCATCGAGCGATGAATACGGGCAAAATGCTTGTCGGGTAAACGCGTTTCCCACGCTTTCAGCGCCTGGAGCACCAGGCCAGTATGTCCATCGGTAAGCAGTCCCTGGGTGTAATAGCCTGCCGCCCGGACACGTGCGATGGTATTGATTTTGAGGAATCTTGTCTGGTTGTCCAGTGTCACGAACCGGTGATCGTTGTATTCCAGCGGGCGTTCGGCCGGTTTCGAGGTCTGTTCGTCGTCCAACCGTTCGATGGATCGGGCGAGCCGGTCCGGGTGAACAGGTTTGAGCAGATAATCGAGCGCATTGACCTCGAACGCCCGAATGGCGTACGCATCGTAGGCGGTGACGAAAATAATATGCCAAGGTCCGGCCACTCGATCCAGCAGATCGAAGCCCGTTTCCCCAGGCATCTGGATGTCGAGAAACACGACATCCGGCCGGCGCGCCTCCAGTATGATGGCTACGGCGTTGTCCACATTGTCCGCTTCGTCGATGACGGTGAGCCGTGGATGGTCTTCCAGAAGGAGGCGCAGGCCCTTGCGGGCAAGCCGCTCATCGTCCACGATAATGGCTGTGATAGGATCAGTCATTGAGAAAAATATGTGCAACGACCCGGTCATCATCTTTCCCGACATCAAAATCATTTTTTCCAGGATACAGATGATGCAGTTGGGTGATCCTGACAAACTCTTCCCCTAAAGTGTAAGTCTGACCCTGCTCACCGAAAAAAATCATAAAATTTAACCAGAGGCTGGCAAAACCAAGAGACAGAAACAGCGCTTTGGCAACAAGATGCCATGCAGGCTTCGGGTCATCATACGCCCGATATTTTTTATACAGCCACCGCAGCACTAACGTGTTGACGAAGGCCGGCGTTAAATTCATGACCGTAGCAGGCTGTAGCGGCGGCCTGTTTCTGTTTGATCAACTTTTCAAACCGACTCTGCACGTCCTTAAGGCCCTGCACATCAGAGCGGATACTCACATCCGTCAGCTGCAGCATGGCCAGTTTCAGATCGTGTGACGCGTCGTAGGTCTGGCCGAATAAGGCACCCCGGCATCATGAGGGAGATTAAAACACCAAGTGTGATGGATGGGTTTCGCATACGGTCCTCCTTCATAGATGGTTAGATGATTGTGGATTTGACGCTCCGGATGCATCTACAATCTATATCAGAGGCCTATTCATCGGGCATACGGATCGATAAACGGTTCTGTAAAGAGGATAAACGGTGGATACGGTCGGTCGACTGTGGGCAGGTTATCAAGGTGATTTCGGTATTCATAGGGTATAAATGTATGTACTCAAAGGAAGGATGGAATTATCATAAGCAGGTGATGGCATGATTTATGAATGATGAATTATGAATGATGATTTATGAATGAGCCCGGTGTTTTCAGCGTTGGGCAAATCGAATCGAGGATACTATGACCCCATTAGATTACGGACGATCGTTTTTAATCGGGACCGCACCGATGAATGAAGTCCGGTTCTGGGTGGAATCGCGGATACGGATAATTGACGAGGAGACGGACGTATCGGCGGATTATTATCAGTGCGCCTCCTGCAAGAGTGAGGATACGTTCGCCGAGCGCGATCTGTTTCTCAAAGACAACTATGATTTTCTACCTGTATTCGGACTGGAGTTCGGGCTCATTTTTCGGCGAAATGCTTGGCACAACAAGGGTTACAAGTCGATTGTGAAGACGGAGGACATGTGGGACGGGCCGCTGGTTCATCTGGTGGAAGGGTCTGCCTGTGCCTTACTTGATACCACGGACGCTGTGCTGGAAGCCACGCGCCGTTACGCGCCCATCGTCGCACAGACGGAGATACGGGATACGGCCGCCTCGCTTCGGGCGGTCATCGAGTATCCGGTCAAAACGATGAACACGCGCCGGTCGGGACCGGATTATCAGGTGGATACGGGTCCGGTCCTTTTCCCTGATCTGTCGCTACGGTCTGAGCGGCAGGTGGACGGGATGCTGCTGGCCTTCATAGCCTTTAACACGCCTCATTTCGCGGATTTTGTGCTTGAAGTACCGACATCGGCTGTGGGGCCAGCCGCAGAATCGGATCGGGAAGTACAGGTACTTCATTGTTGAGTGTGAAGGCGAAAAACAGGCTGTATGCCGTGGAATAGAACATTACGGAATCCGGAGTGCGGAGTGCGGAATAAAAGGTGAAAGCTGCCGGTAGCCTTGATTTGTGCATCAACTTATGCATCCCAAACCGTGCAATACAGCCGCCACGCTTCCCATCGTTTTCTCTGAACTTTCTGTACGCGCACGACGTACCGTGCGCGCACGCGGAACACCGGAACAATCTTTTATTCATGCCCATCCAACTGAAACCTGAAGAAATTCAGGCGTTCAAGCGCCATCTTGAGGACCTGGGCCTGCTGTCTGTGGCGACGTATCGAGTCTGGTGCCAGGACCATGGGTTTGATCCGGCGGTGAAGAAGCACTGGTGGTACC
>LWDU01043519.1_pt1 | contig 13621 bp, 17 predicted proteins | sample 727161 | NCBI WGS metagenome assembly LWDU01 (sample SAMN04566230, study PRJNA314399) | hydrothermal vent metagenome | isolation source: deep sea hydrothermal plume seawater | place: Mexico: Gulf of California, Guaymas Basin | collected 2004-07-11 | reverse complement strand
GAATGCGAGCCCTATTTAATTCATCAAATTAATTTGATTCAGCCAAAACTCATTGTAGCTTTGGGTCGAGTCGCGGGGAAGACCCTTCTCAATGTGGATAAACCGTTGAAAAGTATGCGCGGTAGTCTGCACGATTATCATGGAACGCCGCTCATCGTGACTTACCATCCGGCTGCGTTATTGAGGAACCCTAATTGGAAACCAGAAACATGGAAAGATTTCAAATGGATTCGGTCCATTATTGATGCATAAATAAAATGGCAAAGAAAAACGAATTAAATTTAACGGCTCAACCCCAAGCTTTGGAGGCTGAACAAGCTGTATTGGGGTCTATGCTTACCACCAAAGAAGCTGTAAGTAAAGCCATGCAATGGGTGTCCGCCAATCAGTTTTATAAAGATGCTCATGTTCGCATTTTTTCTTGTATGATTGATTTGTTTGAAAAGGGTGAGCCTATTGATGCTATATCCGTCGTGGATCGTTTAAAGAAGAAAAAAGAATTAGAAGGAGTTGGGGGTGCATATTATATCACTGGATTGGCGGAATCGGTTCCCACAACAGCCAATGTTGAACATTATGCAAAAATTATATTAGAAAAGCACCTTTTACGAAGATTAATTCAAGTCGCCCATGAAGTATCAAAGGATGCTTTCGAAGATTCTCAAGATATAGATGATATTTTGGATTCGGCTGAATCTGCCATTTTCAACATTTCGGAAAAAAGATTACGGGGAGGATTTCAGCACATTGATCCTATTCTCCATCATACGTTTGAAGAATTGGATAAAATTGCATCCAAACCGGGGAGTGTAACGGGGGTGCCTTCAGGACTAATTGATTTAGATGACATAACGTCCGGTTTCCATCCCGGGGAATTGATTATTGTCGCAGGCCGTCCTGGTATGGGGAAAACGGCCTTGGCCTTATCCATGGGCCGGAATGCAGCTGTTATGGAAAAAACAGGTGTGGGAATGTTTAGTCTTGAAATGGCGAATCATCAATTGGCCATGCGTACTGGAAAATTACCAAAAGCCCAATGGAAAAATTTAAGTATTGCGGTGGGAAGTCTAGCCGAGGCACCCATTTATCTTGATGATACACCAGGAATGTCTGTATTGGAAGTACGGGCAAAATCTCGGCGATTAAAGGCAGAACATGATATTGGTTTAATTATTGTGGATTATATTCAGCTCATGACGGGTCCAAAAGGGTCTGAAAACCGGCAACAGGAAATTTCTCAGATTTCTCGATCATTAAAAGCATTGGCAAAAGAAATTGAAGTACCTGTCCTTGGATTGTCCCAGTTATCCCGTGCCGTTGAAAGTAGAAGCGACCGTCGTCCCCAGTTATCTGATCTTCGTGAATCAGGTGCGATTGAGCAGGACGCCGATGTGGTTATCTTTTTATATCGGCCTTGGGTTTATTCCCACGAAGACGAAGATCGGGGGAAGGCAGAAATTATAGTGGCGAAACAGCGAAACGGACCGACCGGTATTGTGGAGGCCACATTTGTTGATCGGTTTGCTCGTTTTGAAAATATGTCTGCTTTTAATGATATGGAATCTGAATCTACATTCTAATGAAAAACCCCCTTTCTAAATTCGTTCCCTTTCTTGTTGGAGAATTCCCAAGACCATTTCAGGATCTAGTTAAAAAAGTATCTCAGAACGAGCAAATTAAAAACGAAAATCTTGAAAAAGAATTATGGCAGGCTTACGAATTTGGTTCCCGTCACCATGAAGGACAAAAAAGACGATCCGGAAAGCCATACTTTGAAAATCATTGCGTGGAAGTTGCTAAGATTCTGGCCGAATGGAAAATGGATCCAATTACAATCATCGGTGGTTTACTCCATGATACCATTGAGGATACGGAAGCAACTTTTCAAGAAATTGAAAAAACATTTGGTGCGGATGTTGCCAGCTTAGTTAATGGTGTCACCAAACTGGGGGGGATCAGTTTTTCCAGTCGAAAAGCGGAACAAGCTGGTAATTTCATGAAAATGCTCATTTCTGTAGCGAAGGATTTACGTGTGATTATTATTAAATTTGCGGACCGGCTCCATAATATGTCCACCATTGAATATATGCCCCGCATTAAACAGCACCGCATTGCTGTTGAAACGCGTGAAGTGTACGCACCTCTTGCCCATCGGTTGGGCATGGCTAAAGTCAAGTGGAAGTTGGATGATCTTGTATTGAAAACGCTGAATCCTGAACCCTATAAGGAAATTGAAAAAAAATTAAAATCTTCTGTAAAAGAACGGGAAATATATATTAAAAATATTACAGATTCTCTCGTAAAAGAACTCAGTGAATATAATATTAAACCCCAAGTGTCTGGCCGTCCAAAATCACACACATCCATTTACGGAAAAATGGTTAAAAGAGGTAAAGCTTTCGAAGAGATTTATGATATTTTGGCCATACGTGTTGTCGTCGATAAAATAGAAGAATGTTATCTGACATTGGGTATGCTGCATCAAAATTTCAAACCAATCCAAGAACGATTTAAAGATTTTATCGCCACACCAAAGAGTAATGGGAGGAAAATTAGTTGAAATTCAAATTCGCACCCAAGACATGGAACAGACAGCGGAAATTGGCGTGGCAGCCCACTGGAAATATAAAGAAGGGTCTCAAAATGCTAAGCAGGTGGATAGCCATGTAAAATGGCTGCGGGAATTATTGGACATTCTTCAAAGCGAAGAAAATGATCCAAAAGAATTTATGCATTTACTAAAAATTGATCTATTTGGAGATGAAATATTTGTATTTACGCCAAAAGGGGATTTAGTACAATTGCCTGTGAAAGCATCCCCGTTGGATTTTGCATATAATGTGCATTCAGAAGTAGGGCATTCTTGCCTCGGGGCGAAAGTTAATCATAAGGTAGTTCCCCTGAATAGTGAACTGCACAATGGGGATACGGTTGAAATAATTACAAGTAATTCTCAGAGTCCCAATTAACGATATTTAAATAAAAAAGAGCGTGACGAAAGTGTAAAAATTGGCGAAGAAATAATCACCAAAAGTCTCCGTCGTTTAAAATTGTTAAACCTGAAGAATGATGTTAAAAATGCATTTTCGAAATTTGGATTCGGAGGAGAAGCACAGTTAATAGAAGCTGTGGGTAAAGGAAATATTTCCATTCGAGATATTTTGAATAAAATTACACCACAGGAAAAACTGGACGAAAAGGACGAATCGGAAGCATCCTCAAGCTTTTTCAGTTTCGCCCGTAAAGAAAGCAAAAGCATTAAATTGGAAGGAATAAGCAACATTATGGCCAATTTTGGTAAATGCTGCAACCCTATTGCCGGGGACGATATGGTTGGCTTTATCACAAGAGGGCGAGGTGTGACCGTTCACAGGTCATCCTGTTCCAGTTTACCTCTTTTAAGGGAGGAATCAGATCGTTTGGTTCCGGTGGAGTGGGAGGTGGCCCGAAATGATATTTTCAATGTACGAATTAAAGTGATTGGGCAGGATCGAAAGGGATTGTTAAAGGATTTGACTGAATCAATTTCAAAACTCAATATCAATTTGACATCTGTTGATATTAAAGTAAAAGAAGCGATCGCTACTGCTATTTTCATCCTTCAGGTTAATAATTTAAAACAGCTGGATCGGGTGGTTCGTATCATGAGTAAGATTAAAAATATCGATTCCGTCGAACGATCAAAGCACTGATCGTATTCTATTAAGGGGTTCAGATAATATGGGACGAATTTTGGGCATCGATCACGGGAATGTACGGGTTGGCCTTTCTTTATCAGATCCCTTAAAAATTATTGCGAAACCCTATAAAACAATTACGTATAAAAACGGGAATGATCTTTTCCGACAATTAAATGGCATTATAACGGATGAATGTGTGGAGCATATAGTTGTGGGTTTTCCAAAGGGGATGGGGGGGCAAACAACCAAACAGACCGAAATTGTCACTCTATTCGTTCAGCAACTGAAAGAGGAAATTGATCTATCTGTATCTTTAGAAGATGAACGATTGAGCTCTGTCAGTGCAAAAAAAGCACTGATTCTACAGAATGTAAAAACGGGTCATAACAAAGGCCGGATTGACGAAACAGCTGCCGCAATAGTACTTCAGCAATATTTAGACCGATCCCGATGAAGCACAAGATTTTTAACCGATCGCCATTTCAATTGGCCATTATTTCAGGCATTCTTATTGGATGCGCTTTCCCTCCAATTCCGGGCGTTACCGCTTGGTTTGGTTTTTTACCACTCATTCATATTTGGCAAACACAATCGCCGAAAGAGTCCGCACGATGGTCCTTCTTTGCCGCTGTGATTGCCAACATGATTTCACTTTACTGGATTGGATTAAACTCCGGTGCCAGCATTCCCATCGTTTTGGTGTCGATGATTGCAGCCATTTTATATTTGGGAATATTCTGGGCATCCTTGGGTTGGCTAATTGCCTGGATAGAAAAAAAGACTTTCAATAGTTTAAGTGTGATACCCTTTTTATGGGTAACGATGGAATGGATTCGAAGTTTTGGTCCATTGGGTTTTCCTTGGGCGAATTTGGCTACAACTCAAACCGTGTTTTTACCTGTGATTCAAATGGTTGAGTTTACCGGTACAGAAGGGGTGGGGTTCTGGGTACTATTAATCAATGTTGTTTTATACATTACACTTCGTGGACAAGCAAACAAACGTAACGCAATTATTTATTTGTCCATTTTATTTTTTATCCCTTGGATTTATGGCACGGTTCGGTTGGCCAAATATGATTTTAATGAAGATCAACCCTATCGGAACGTAGCGGTTTTACAACCCAATGTAAATCCGAATCAAAAATGGGAAACGTCTTATCGGAATCAATTATATCAATTGATGGATTCATTACATACAGAAGCCATGGCCATGGAGCCGGATTTAGTTTTGTGGCCCGAAGCGGCACTGCCTGTATATATGCGCGTCTCTTCCAAACGGCATCAATATGAACAACAGGTGATAGAAACGGGCATTCCAATACTCATGGGAACGGCTGACTATTCAAGAGATTCCAATGGACGTCGAGTATACAATGGCGCGATTTACATGGGAATTAATGGAAACGAAATGTACCATAAAATATTTCTGGTACCTTTTGCGGAATATATTCCTTTGTCGCCAAAATTTCCCAAATTAAAAAAGTTGAATTTCGGTCAAGCTAATTTTACCTCAGGATCAGCATTTACAACCTTTCCAATTGATTCTATTCGATTTAGCAATTTGATTTGTTATGAATCGAGCCATCCCATGGCGGCAAGAGGATTTATTCAACATGGCGCTCAATTTTTAACGATTGAAGCCAATGATGCCTGGTTACAGAACTCATCTGGAGTGAGACAACATTTTGAACTAGCCCGGTTACGAGCTGTGGAATCGCGAATTGGTATTGTGCGCAGTGCAAATACGGGAATATCAGGAATCATATATCCTTCAGGGAAAGTGGCAGAAAAAAGAAAGGTTCCACTGAATCAGGGCATGACATTTTTCACCCGATACGGAAGTGTTTTCGCACACATGTGCTTTATTTTAACTTTGATACAAATTATATGGTTTATCAGACGCTCAAACCCATCCTAATTAGCCTATTTCTATTTTCTGGTTTTTCCCTATCTCAAGAAAAACCCAGGAAGACTTTGGATCCAGTAATTCAATCAGCTTTGATTCCTGGGTGGGGACAAAAATCATTGCAATATCCTGATCGGAGCCGAATGTTTATTTATGTGGAAACCGGGTTGTTGGTATTGGGTTTAGGGTCCACAACATATGCCAATATATTAAAGAAAAATTATATCGCTTTTGCCGTAGAACATGCGGCAATCTCATCTGCGGGTAAAAATCATAAATATTGGGTGGATATTGGGAATTTTAAATCAATTGAAGATTATAACGAAGAACATTTACGGAATCGTGAAGTGGATGATATTTATGATACAGACTTGCGATGGAGTTGGGATTGGGATGAAGATTCTAATCGTAATGCGTTTGAAAAAAAACGCATTTTGAGTGATCAAATGAAACAAGTCGCTACTTTTGGTGTGGGAGCCATCGTTCTGAATCATATGGTATCTGCCATTGATGCCTTGTATTTAAAGAGGATTGGTAGTAAAAAGGAATTGACCGTCCAACCATGGGTGCCATCAGAAATGGTTGGGGTTGGATATTCTTTCATCATCCACTTTTAAATAAAGCATTCAATGTTTGCACATCCTTTAGTCAATTTATGGTTTTTTCTGGGCTTTTCATTCTCCTTGCTCACGTCATTCACCTATGGAGAATGGGGAATTCATTTATTCATTATTATTAGCATTGCATGGATAAATAAAGCACATATCCATCGGGTGGGCATACGCTTAAAACCATTCCTATTCTATTTTCCCGTTATGATATTATTGTATGTCCTTTTTTCACTTTTATTAACAGATAATTCCCTCAGTATCATTCTTATGGAGGCAATTATAGGATTTTTAAAATTGACCATGATGGCGGGAGCGATGACGTTCTTTTTAGAATCAACGCCCAGCCAGAATATTGTAACGTTTTTTAGGAGTATATGGTTAAAATGGAACAGATCCTGGAGAGGTGTTGAAGATACCCCACATTTCAATCAAACTGGCAATCCTTACGAAATAGTCGAAGAGCATTAGGATTGGAATCTGGCTTTACACGATGGAAACAAGTTCAAATTGCGGCAAAAGAAATGCCCGGATTACTTGTTCATCAACTCCGACGGGCGGATGATGTTGCCATGGCCATGAAACTTCGGGGGTACGGTGAACAGTTTCCAAGGGGGGTGACTTTTCCCATCCCATTGGAAGGTAACCATCTATTTCAAATGGTGATTATTTCTATATTTTACTGGGGGATCCATTCCATTGCCACGGTTTAAAATTACCCTTCATTATGACGGTACTGGATTTCGTGGGTGGCAGCTGCAAAATAAAGAACGAACAGTACAAGGTGAAATAGAGGACGCCCTTCAAATTCTTAATAAGAAAAAGTTGATTAGAGTTCATGGTGCTGGACGAACAGATACAGGTGTCCATGCTATGGGTCAGGTTGCCCATTTTGATTTTAATACTGACATGGATACATGTGCATTGAAGGATGCGCTTAATGGGAATTTAGCCCGGGATGTACGGGTGATGGACTGTGCAGTTGTTTCACCGGAATTCCATGCACGTTTTTCTGCACTTCGGCGATACTACCAGTATCGATGTCGAACGAATGTTTTTTTACTCGATCGTAACTATACGTGGCCAACTGGGCCCGTGGACTTGTCCCTATTAAATGAAGCTGCAAGTGTCATTATTGGTAATCATGATTTTACATCATTTAGTAAAAATTCAGAAGATTTAGATCACCGTCGGTGTATTATCTATGATTCAGTATGGAAAGAAAATGATGACGTGGTCAATTATCATGTTTCGGCAAATCGCTTTTTACATCATATGGTTCGCTATTTGGTGGGCACTATGTTAGAAATATCCCGGGGAAAAATTAAAATAGAACAGTTTAAAGAATTGATAAATCATCCAATTGAAAATGTGAATATTTATAAAGCACCGCCCCAAGGTCTCGTATTAACTCGGGTTGATTATGATGATTAAAAAATACGCGTTAATTATTATCGTTCTCTTGGCGTGGGTTGGGATCCGTGGGCAATCCAATGTTGACAAAAGTCGGAAAAATGCCATTACAGTCGCAATAGAAATGGCAAGTCCTGCTGTGGCCAGCATCAATGTAACTCAGGTGCGCCGCTACTCAGTGAATCCATTTCAACGGGACCCCTGGTTTGAATATTTTTTTCCGCCCCAAATTCGCCAAAAAGAGGTTAAAGGGTCTGGTTCCGGAGTCGTGATCAGTCCCGATGGCTATGTAATGCAACAACCATCATTGTAAAACTTCCTGGAGGTGACGAATTCAGTGCAGAGGTTGTGGGTGTGGATATGATTACGGATTTGGCCTTATTAAAGCTGGATGGATCTGATTTCCCTTTTGTTAATATGGGGAATTCCGATGATCTCATCATTGGTGAATGGGCTATCGCTTTGGGAAATCCTTTTGGTTTATTCGATGTGAATCAACAACCTACTGCGACGGTAGGTATCATCAGCGGAAAGGATCTTGATTTTGGATTACAGAGCGGTAAAGTTTTTCAGGATATGATTCAGACAGATGCAGCCATTAATCCTGGGAATAGCGGTGGTCCTTTGGTTAACGCCAATGGAGAACTCATTGGGATTAATACGTTTATTTTTACAGGATCGAATGTGGGACAAGGATCCATCGGTATTGGATTTGCAATCCCCATCAATCGGGCCCGGCGGATTGCGGAAGAATTGAAAACCAAAGGTCGAATTGAACGCGATTTTTCTACAGGTTTACGCGCTCAGCCCTTAGATCGTAAAACAGCCCTTTATTTGGATATACCCATTACGGAGGGTGTGATTGTGACACATATTATGAAAAGCAGCCCTGCCGAAAAAGCGCAATTAGAATATGGTGATGTTATCATTGCGGTAGAAAATGAAAAGGTACTGAGTCTGGAAGATATATTAGAAATAATAGAAATCAATGATTTGAGGCCGGGAGACAAAGTAAAATTACGTATATGGCGGGATGGTAGATATTTTAATAAAACGTTAAAATTGGGAAAACTTTAAGATGATTGCAAAAGAAGGTAGAATCATATTAATTCCACTTTTTTTGGTGACATTTACATTAGGTATTTTTGCCCATGCATGGGAGAGCACCCCCTTATCCATTCTTTATGGAGTCCTTGGATTCTTCTTTTTATTCTCGCTCAATTTTTTTCGAGACCCCCAACGGGTTATTCCCATGGATGAAAAATTAATTATTTCCCCTGCAGATGGAAAGGTGGTAAGGGTAGAAGATATCCATGATCCGAATGTAGGTGAGTCGGCAAAAATAGTATCCATTTTTCTGAATGTGTTTAATGTGCATGCAAATCGTGTACCCATAGAAGGTACCGTGGAATCTGTGGAAAGAAAATCCGGAAAATTTTTAGCAGCATTTGACCATAAGGCATCAGATGAAAATGAACAGGTAATCACGGTATTGGTCAATGATTCGGGAAAATATAAAATTAAGCAAATTGCTGGTTTGATTGCCCGGAGAATATTATGTTATGCGGAAGTGGGCACAAAAATGCATAAGGGAGGACGCCTTGGGTTTATCCGCTTTGGCAGCCGAACCGATTTAATTATGCCCCCCCATGTGGCCGTTCAAGTCGAATTGGGGCAAAAAGTAATTGGCGGGGAAACTATTATTGGAAAAATTAAATGAGAAGTAGAACGAATAAACCGAAACGATTGAAACGATCGTTCATTCCAAATATGGCTACCGTTTTTAATATGTTTTTAGGGTTCATGGCCATTACGCTCATTCTGAATGGGGAACCGATTAAAGCCGGTTGGGTAATGATGGTGGGTGGTTTATTCGATATTGTTGATGGAAAACTGGCACGATTATTGGGTTTATCTTCCCGGTTTGGTACGGAATTTGATTCTCTGGCAGATACAATATCATTTTGCGCTGTACCTTCTATACTGATATATAGTGTTTATGTAGAAGGATTACCCTTTTTACTGGGTGCCGTCATCAGTTTTATGCCCTTATTATTCGGAACCATCCGATTAGCCAGGTTCAATATAGATACTGGAGAAAATCCAAAACCCTATTTTACGGGACTAACCACCCCATTGGCAGCGATTACCATTATCAGTTTTATGCTATATAATTACCAGTCCTATGGCGTATTGGTGGCCATTTTGAGTTTTCTAATGATTAGTCCAGTCCGATTCTCGAAATTCCCCCTACTCAGTTTTAGGAAGGGCCGATCGAATAATATGCGTTTAGTCGGCCTCATCATTATTCTCCTCAGTATCATATTCTTTAGAGGATTGGTTTTGTTTCCACTCATGGCCATTTATATATTCTGGTCTATTACGCAGTGGGTGTTAGACCATGACCGTTTCGAACAGGAAATTGATCCAAAAACACAACAAAGGGAATACAGTGAATAAACGAGCTGTCAGCATCATTTTAATGATTTTATTTTTTGGTACCCTATTTGGCACCTTGTTGGGGGAATTTTTTGGATGGGTTCTGCCCGACAGTGTTGTGAGAGAATTTTTTCTTAAAAGTGTGGATTTTAATCTGGCGGGATTGGTAGGGAACGAGACAGGTGTAATTACCTTGGATTTAATCATGTTTACCATTCAGTTTGGATTGGCACTTACTTTTAATTTTACCAGTATTATCGGTTTTGCAGCTGCATATTATTTCCTGCGGTATTTCCGGTAACCATTAGCAATAGAATAGTCATAATGGAATTACCATCATTATTACTTATTTTTATGACCCTTAATACTTACCTTAACATTAAATTAGGTCTCGTTAAAAGATATTTATTCTGGAGGAGTCATTATGTTACATCATGAAATAGTATTTGCTGGCATGCCAGGCGGATGGGAAATGGTCGTTATTGCCCTGGTGATTTTATTATTATTCGGTGCGAAAAAGCTGCCGGAATTAGCCAAAGGATTAGGGCAAGGTATTCGAGAATTCAAAGGTGCTGTTGACGGGGTGAAGGATGAAATAAAAGATGCTGAGGATTCAGTGGAATCTGAAAGTGACCCATCGGATAACAATCCGGGGTAATTTTTACCAATCAATTACTTTTATTTAAAGGGATCTTTATGGTCCCTTTTTTATGCCAATTACGGAAAAATTTGAAACAAAAATCCAAATTAATCGTAGGTGAAGACATGAAGGAGTTTTGGGAAGAGAATCAATGATTATTTTTGAGAATCCATGGGCAATTCTGGGGTTATTTATCATTCCCCTTATTTTTATTTTTCGGCATAAGTTCGGCGAAAAGAATGAAGGTACGCTTCGGTTTTCTTCATCGTCATTAATCTCTGAACGCATGAAGCACCAGGGCCGCATGCGCATCCGAATATTACATTTGCTCCAATATATAACCATTGCCCTGATCATCATGGGCCTGTCACGGCCAAGATTGCGCGATTCACTGCAGGAAACCAATGTCGATGTGGTTGATATTGTCCTCGTTATTGATATTAGTTCATCCATGCTGGCCACAGATTTCTCTCCCAATCGTCTGGAAGCGGTGAAAAAAACGGCCAAAGATTTTATTAATGCAAGAAGCGGAGACCGAATTGGTGTGTTGGTGTTTGCCGGTGAATCCTTCATTCAATGTCCCTTAACGGTGGATCAGGATGTGTTACTGTCTCTCATGGATGAGATCAATGTGGCAGAACAATCTTATGATGGGACAGCCATCGGAATGGCCATTGCCAATGCTACGAATCGGCTGCGCCATAGTGATGCTAAAAGTAAGGTGATGATTTTACTCTCAGATGGCAGTAATAATGCAGGCGAGTTAGATCCACTCACTTCGGCAGACTTGGCATCAAATTTTAATATTAAAATCTATACTATTGGAGCGGGCACCAATCAAGATGTATCATTCATTCCGGGTCGGGGTTATATCCGGAACGAGATTGATGAAGCAACACTAAAGTCCATAGCCAAACGCACGGATGGACAATATTTTAGAGCCACCAATGTTGCCGGTCTCGAACAAGTGTATGAAACGATAGATGCACTGGAACGGACAGAAATTGAAATAAAAGAATACACTCGGTATAAAGAATTATTCGGATGGTTTTTGATTCCTGCTTTAATATTTGGTATGGGCGGTCAAACCCTGGATCGTACATTATTTCGGCGGCGTTTATGATTGAATTTCGGTTTCCATTCATTCTTTATTTTTACATTCCATTAACACTTTTATGGATATTATGGAGGGTTCAAAGCCGGAAGCATACTATTCTTCCGGATACGGACAATCATCTTCGGGCTCGGTTACTCCATAAATTTGATGCTAACCGGTTTAACTGGAAAAAACGATTGATGTTTTTATCATTGATTGCATTGGTATTTGCCACATCCGGACCTCAGATTGGCGTTCGATTGGCACCGGTAGATCGCAAAGGGGTGGACCTGGTCTTTGCTATTGATGTATCCACCAGTATGAATGCGGAAGATGTGAAACCCAGCCGTCTGGAAAAATCCAAATTTGAAATTTCACAGATGATTCGCCAATTGAAGGGCGACCGGGTGGCAATAATTGTTTTTGCCGGATCCAGTCATATGTATTTACCCCTCACGACGGATTATGAAGCGGCCCGGTTGTTTTTAGATCAGATTGATACTCAAATGATTCCCACACAGGGAACTGCCCTCAGTTCTGCACTGCAAACTGGTTTATCTGCTTTTACGGAAGATGACTCCAAATATAAAGTATTGGTGCTCGTGAGTGACGGGGAAGATCATGAAGGGCAGGCCATTGATTTAGCAAAACAAGCATCCGGTCGAGGCATGATTATTCATACGGTGGGCGTGGGGACATCGTCCGGTTCCTTGATACCCATTAAAGGCAAAAAGGGGATTCGAAGCTATAAAAGAGATGGCAGCGGTAAATTGATTACATCCATTATGAATGAAACGATTCTACGGGACATTGCAAATGCAGGCAATGGCACTTATGTTCGCTTTGATAATAAACCGGCCAATTTTCGAACCATTATGGCCGCCATTGATTCTATGGAAAAACGCACCCTAAAATCCCATATTTATTCAGAATATGAAGATCGATATCAATCATTTGCTGTGTTATCAATCGGTCTTATGTTGGCAGGAATGCTCATGCCTACCCGAAATAAACAAGAAGAAGAGTGGCGGGGTCGATTTGTGCAATAAAGGATATATTGCAGGATTTGTTGCTTTGGCTGTGGTTTTTGGCCAGGATAAAGGCATCACCCATTATCAAAGCCAGGAATATGAAGCCGCCCAGGATTATTATGAATCGGTGTTGATGGATAATAGAAACAATCCTCAGGCACAATTTGGTCGCGGATCTTCTGCTTTTCAGCGAGGGGATATGGAAACGGCCAAGCATGGTTTTGAGCAATCCTTGAAATCTCATGATGTCCAATTGCAGTCAAAAGCCATGTATAATCTGGGGAATACTTTTTTTAAAAATGATAAAAAAGAGGAAGCATTGGCTTTTTACCGAAAAGCGCTGGAGTTGAATCCTGAAGATAAAGATGCGAAATTCAATTATGAATTTTTAAAATATCAGGAGAAACCACCGGAAGATCAACAAAAACAGGAACAGGATCAGAATAAGGATAGTGAGGAGAATCAAGAGCAGGATCAACAAGATCAGGAAAAAGAAAAACAAGAACAAGAAGAAAAAAATCAAGATAAAAAAGACCAAGAGCAGCAAGAAGAAGAGGAAAAAGAAGAAGAAGAACAACAGGAAAAACAAGAGCAGAATCCAGAGCAACAGGCGTCCCAGGAGCAAAAAGCTTCTGAGGAAGAAAAGTCTCAGGATTTGAAGCAGGCTGAGAGTATTTTAGATGCATTAAAACAGGATGAAAAAATAATGCAAAAGCAGCAAATTGCCCGGTCGAAATCCCGAAAACTGGCAAAAGATTGGTGATAGTTTGAACAAGATATCTATATACAGATCACTTCAATCCCTT
>LWDU01038140.1_pt1 | contig 13623 bp, 9 predicted proteins | sample 727161 | NCBI WGS metagenome assembly LWDU01 (sample SAMN04566230, study PRJNA314399) | hydrothermal vent metagenome | isolation source: deep sea hydrothermal plume seawater | place: Mexico: Gulf of California, Guaymas Basin | collected 2004-07-11 | reverse complement strand
CGATGTTGAACCCCCGCCCGCTGAACAGCCCGGCGATGCGCGTGAGCACGCCGAACTTGTTTTGAACCAGCACTGAAATGGTGTGTCGCATTGTTGCGTGATCGGTTGGCCAAGCGCTTGGCTAAAAGCTAACCCGTGCCTCCCACTCCCCGTGGAAGCCCGGACAACCGGCTGGGGAAGCTAGGGCAACGCAAAAACGGGGTCAATCGGTTTTTCCCAACCGGGCGAAAAAATAGGCGTCGGCTATTTTCGAGGAGTTACGTGTAGGCTTCCCAGTTGACTGGCGAAAGCCGCTTGGTGTAAGCGCCCTGCACACGGCGAATATTGGTTCGGGCTTGTGACTGGTTGTCCGCCTCGGCCTTCAACGCATCCATCTCCCGCAGCAAATGTTCGTTGCTTTCCCGATCCATCTGCATGATCTGAGCCACAATCTGCTTCACCTCTTCATCACCTGCATGGCGCGAAATCTCCCCCTCGGACAACGTCTCCAGTTCATCGATCTGCGTTCGGACAGACTCCTTCTCAACCTGAATTCCATCTATCCGGGAAAAAGCCCCCTCGCGAAGAGCTTGGCTTTCAGTGCTGGCAAGATCCCTCAAAACACAGAGTAACCTCAGTAATTTCTGTCGTTCATCCATTGGCTGTATCGATTAACCGGACAAGTCCAGCGTACCCACTTCACTCGAGGGGTCAGGCTGCTGGACGGGAGTCGCGTTCTTCAGTTCCCGCTGCACCATCTCATCCCAAGCGTTGCGTATGATGGTCACACGATCATAAATCTCGTCGATCGGCTCGATCGTTTTCTCCATGTTGGCCTCCTGCAGGCGTCGGTCAAAATAATCATAAAGTCCGGCCATGGTGTCCCCGAATCCGGACGCCTTGTCCACCTCGAGACAGGAGCGCAGTTCACGGATGATGGCTTGGGCTTTTTGCAGGTTTTGGTTGATGGCCTGATGGTATTCGACAGGATCCTTGATGCTGAACCCACTCCGTGCATTGTTCAAAAAACGTAGAATGCCATCATAGAGCATCAGCACCAAATCCGCCGGGGAGGAAGTGTTGACCGAGGTGCTCTTGTAGGCGCTCGCCTTGGCGAATGGATTTGCCGACTGGGTGTTTTTGGGTTTGGCGTAGGGGTTCATAATAACCAAGCGAACCTTGGCTCACAAAGGCTAACGATGTTCCACCAAGCCCTCGGCCAAGCGCTTGGCTATGTAATCCATCGCCTTGTCCGGGTCGTAACCGCCGGCCTTTTCCTGTCTCAGGATTTCCGCCTTGCGTGCCGCGAACTCCGACTCGACCTGCTTCGTGGCATTCCCGGCTTGGGTCACGCCCAAGTCCAGTTGGTCTGCGGTGACAAACCGTTTTACCTTGGATTGTTTCACCCCGCTCGCCGGTCGGTTGACCTCGGTGTGCTGAATGCGGGAGGGTTGGTTGATTCCGTCTATAGCTGACATGATTGATTACTGTTATGTTATTGTCTGGAAAATAGTTTCTTAAAAAAGCCCCCCTGCGCACTTAACTTGGAGTTATCCTCGGACACTCCCGCAAAGCTGCTTCCGGAAGAAAGGCGACTCATCGTGGAGACAACCGCTTCCGCCGTGTAGCGGCCGAAGCGACGCGGAGAATTCTGCAACCCAAAGTCATGATCCAGTTCCGGGTCGGATAGGCCGTTTTTTATGGCGTTGCGTCTCGCTGAATTGATCACCGACTTTTGCCCTGCGTTAAACACCTCGTCAATTTCCCAAACAACGCTGCCATTGTTGCTTGCCTGACTCAGGTGCACAAGCCCCATTCGCCAACCGACATTCAACGGAGGATAAGGCTGATAAACTGACAAGTGACTGAACAAGACGCCCTGACAATCGTATTCTCTGGTGATTTGATCAATGAAATCAACAGGCAACTCGTCGATCATTCGCCAAGCGGGACGACCGGTTAATTGTTCCATCTTGGAGCTTGGCACAAACACGACCTCAAATAATCCTGACTTGACGATCTCTGCCTGTAACAACTGCTGGAGGATGGCCCGGCCGGACTGATGCTCAACGGTGTTCAACGCCGACGTTAACGGCAATAATGCCACGCGTCGCATATCGTCCGGCATCACCCTGTTGGCCAAGTGGTAGTTGGCCGGTTTATGAAACGGGCCGACGACGACCCCCGGGTTCTTGATCGAAACCGTGCTGCAACCAGCCAAACTCACGATCAAGCCAAGCGCAAACACCGCTTGGCCAAGCGCACGACACGCGCGAACGACTTCCTCCGTCAATTTAAGTTTCATGCTCATCACTCTGAAAATCATCCTCCAAACCGCTTCATTAAAAACTGCATCTCCTGGTTGCTCTTGGACTGGGCCAACTCCATGTCGATAAAACTCCGAGTCAATTGATCCTTGGTGAATTGAACCCGCCTCTCAAGGTCAATAATGTTCTTGGAGATGCGGTCGATCTCCTTGGCATAATTGTCCCTGTGATCCTCGAGCGCCCCTTCTGTCCCGTAAACATCCCCGAGCAACAGCGACGTGTAGTCCTCCATCATCTCGGCTAGGCCTTCTTCCGATTGATAATCCGCCGTAGCCCCATCCACACCGGTCTTGACCGTCTCGGTGGAAAAGAACTTCTCCAAGTCACCCATTTTTTCCCTGAGGATTGTATCCAGAGTGTTCTCGTCCGTCAGCGAGATTTGGTTGTCGTACCCGTTTCCGGTGAACCCCAAGTCACTCAAGCGGTCGAAATTGCTTCCGGAACCTGATATTTCCCCCATGGTTTTCTTTCGGAGACTAACTGCAATCTCGTTGACCAACCGGTCGTTTGAAAGCGTCCCTGCCTTCAACTTGCCATCGGAATCGCTTTTGATCGTGGTGTGCATTCCTATCAGCGACTGGGTCTTACTGATCTGGCCGACGAAATCCTTGACCGCTTCTTTGACCTTGGCAACATCAGCGGACACCGTCACGGAAAAGGACGGCGGGGTCGCCCCAAGTATGTACTGATCCCCCGTCCCGGCCCCAGTGACATCAACCGTATTGCTTCCCGCCGAGGCATCCGCAGAGGAGGTGTGAAGGGAAATCCTTGAACTGGACAGCGCTCGAACATAATAGGCTGTCTTGGAGGACACCCCACCCATCAGTGTCGCAGGAGTGTACAAGCGCACAATGTCACCGGTGCTCAACCCGTGGGAAGCGGTAGTTGTGATGGCATTATTGGCAGTATCAACCGCATCCACCCTGATCCCCGAACCCGTGACATCACCCGTGACAGACAAGCCGGAAACCCCGGAACTTTCCCCCGTGATGGTATTTGAATGGCTCGTTAAAATATCCCCACCGTTGAGCGAATACAGAATGTCATTGCCTCGGCTCAATTGAGCCTGATCACCCGCCTCTGTATTGGTGACGGCACTATCCCAATAACCTATCAGGGATGTGCTCGATGCCGCAGCGTCAGCGGTCAGTGTCAGCTTGCTTCCGTTTGCAAACTGAAATACTTGCCCCGACAGGAAAGCTTCGCTTCGGCTTACAGTGGCTTCCCCGCTGCTTAAGTCAGCGGATAATGATCCTGTCAATGTCGTCGCGCCGGAGGCCGGGTCTGCCGTCAGTGTCAGGATACCGCCGCTTGCGAAACGTACTTTATCACCCGTTGTAAAATTCTCGGAATTATTGGACACCGTGATGCTTTGGACAAGGTATCCCACCTCGTCGTCCGCCAACGCACCGCCGGACAATGTCCCGGTAAGCGCCGTGTCATTCGCCGCCGAGTTCGCCGACAAAGTAAACAGAGCTCCGTTGCCAAACCGGATCACATCCCCGCTGCTAAGGGCCGCGCCTAGGGAACCCACGACCAAGGAAGTGGCCCCATTGGAATAACCCGACGAGTAGTTGATCTGCGCTGTCTTAGCTGTCGCCCCCGCGCCCGTGGTCAAGCTCACGGCCGAGGAGATGTTGAAGGTGTCCGATTTATAACCGCTTTCATCGTTGGTCAATGTTGCGGTGGCAAGAGTGCCGTAGAGCGTTGTTGCCCCAGAGCTTGCATTGGCGCTCAACGTCAAGACGCCGCCATTCTCAAAATATAACTTGTCGCCGCTACTCAATGCAGCGCCCGTGGCATCCACGGTAATTCCACTTACAGAGTAATCCCCCGTGGAATACCCGGCCGAGCTGTTTATGCTGACTGAACTACTGGCGGATTGGGCACCGTTGGCATTGATCGGCTCGGAGGCCAATTTTGTGGCTTGCAGGAAATTCCCCTGAACATCCTCCAGACTGATCCCGATATCGCCCGTCGTGTTGTTGCTCAGCAGAAACCGGTCATTCACCCCGTCGTAACTGGCCACGACTCCTGCGCCGGACTGGGTGATGGAAGCCAGAATGGCGCCGACGGAGTCACTGCTGGACCAAGTGACCATCTCCCCGTTCACCCGGAAACTCCCCGAGTTGCCAACGAGGGTGGTGTTGAAGTTGGCGGATGACAACTCCGACGCTTGGCTGATTCCGCCCAGCTTGTAACTGCTGGTCACCGAACTTGTGCCATTGTTGTTCAAGCGGGCTGCAACCAGAAAATTACTTGTGTCGTTTGAACTGCCCAACACCAGCATGCTGCCTGAACTCGACGCAAGCGTGATTTTGTCAACCGAGGTATCGTAGGCCATGGACAAGTCCGAATCTGCCGTTGCCACCTTGGTGAAGAGAGTCGCCAGGGTGTCGGTGGTTTCCACCGTTATGATTTCATCGTTAATGGTGATCGTCCCGGTGGTGATCCCCACCCCGAACCCGTTGCTTCCGATGACCGCAGTCGAGTCAACCACCTTGCCCGCATCCACTCCCCCTCTCTGAGATCCTGTTGTGGCCTTCTGGAAAAACTCGAACTCATAATTACCCAGTGCCGCTCCAGATGAAACCGAGGACGAGCCGATTGTGGAATCCGAAACGGAAGTCGTCCTGGATTGATAAAGGTGGCTGTCCTTGAGCACCTTGGATTTATTTTGAAGAGCGCTCAACTCATCCTTGATTAGGCTTAAGATCCGGTTCTTCTCTGAGACCTCGTATTGTTCACGCCGGGCACGCCGCTGCGGAGCTCGTTCCACCTCGACGAGTTGATCCACGACTGATTTCCAGTCGAATCCAGATGCCAATCCTGACAGGCCCAATTCCATGATTACCCTTTAAAAACTACAAAAAACCGGAATCTCACAAGCAACTTATGTGCCGAACATTGCCTGTTTGGAGTAAATTGACCCATTATGCGGGATTTCATTGGCTTGGCCATCGCGCTGTTGTCTGTAAAGTCTCGGCGGATTCGAGATGAAAACCCCAAAAAACAACCCCCAACCCAAGCCGCCACGCTGGTGGCCAGCCGTTGTCATCATTGCCGGTTTCGCCTTGGCCTTGGCCGTCATTTGGGCCACCGGCAGCGACAATCAGCAATATCGCGTGCTCCGAACTCTGACTGCCATCAGCGTATCCACACTGCTCATCGTTGCTTGGGCGTTGTTTTTCTCCCGCTTGGCCAAGCGCACCCGGTTGCTCATTTTTGGCGGCTTGGTTGGTGCGGCTCTCCTGTTTTCTGTATCCTTTCGATTCAGCCAATTCAGCGGAAACATGGTGCCAATTTTTGAGTGGCGCTGGGCCAAGCGCACCCTGCCCACGGCCGATGGCCAAGCGCCCAAACCAACCGGCGAACCGGCTGCTCATCCCTTGGCCAAGCTGTCGTTCCCGCAGTTCCTCGGCCCAAGCCGAGATTGCAAAATCCCCGGCCCCAGCTTGGCCACTGACTGGGACGCAGCGCTTCCCAAAAAACTTTGGCGGCAACCGATCGGCGCCGCTTGGTCCGGCTTCGCGGTTGCCGCTCAGTACGCCGTCACACAGGAGCAGCGTGGCGAGAATGAAGCCGTCGTCTGCTACGACCTGCAATCTGGTGCCGTCCTCTGGCTCCACACCGACGCCGGCCAATACAAGACCGCCATTGCCGGCGAAGGCCCTCGCGCCACGCCGACGATTCACAACGGGAAGGTTTACACGCTTGGCGCCACCGGCGTGCTGAACTGCCTCGAACTGACTACCGGCAAACCGGTTTGGCAGCGCCACATCGCCATCGATGCCGGACTCGATCTCGATGCCCCAGTCGATCAAAGCGGGCTGTCGTCTAACCGGAACAAGGCCAAGGAGTGGGGCTACGCCAGTTCGCCGCTGATCGTGGATGACAAAGTCGTCGTCAGCGCCGGAGGGGAAAACGGGAAGTCACTCTTTGCCTACGACACGGCCGGCGGCGAACCGGTTTGGTCCGGCGGCAACAGTCGCGCCGGCTACAGTTCCGCGCGCTTGGCCAAGCTGCACGGCGAAACGCAGGTTCTCATATTCAATCAGGACGGCTTGGCCGCGCACTCGCCAAAAAACGGCTCCGTCACCTGGAGGTTTGACTGGAGCGCACCCTACCCACACGTGTCGATGCCCGTCTCCCTGCCGGGCAACAGAGTCCTACTCAGCTTGGGCTACGGCAAAGGCAGCAAACTGCTGCAAGTTGATTTTGATGGCGGTGTTTTTTCGGCGACGGAACTTTGGAAATCGATCCGCATGAAGGCCAAGTTCACGAATCTGGTTTTTCATGATGACCACATCTACGGGCTGGATGACGGCATGTTCGCCTGTATCGATACCGAGCGCGGCCACCGCAAATGGAAAGATGGCCGTTACGGACATGGGCAAATCCTGCTTCGAGGCAGCCACATTCTCGTCATGGCCGAAAACGGCGACGTCGTCCTGCTCGAGGCCAACCCCGAAAAACAGGTCGAGTTGACGAGGTTCGCCGCGCTCGATGGCAAGACGTGGAACCCTCCCGCCCTCGTCGGCGACTACCTTCTCGTGCGCAATCACCGCGAGGCTGCCTGCTACAAGCTGCCCCTGGCCAAGCCGGCCAAAATCGCCGCGCAATGAAGGAAGATTACGTGCGCCGAAAGGAGCGCTGGGCGCAAAAGATGTCCGGCAAAAACCGCCCCGCCCGCCCCAACGCCGGCCGGCTCCCCGCCGGGCAGCACGAGGTGAACAATTTTCCGGTGCTCGACCTGGGCGTGCACCCGGAAATCCCGCTCGACAAGTGGTCGCTGAAAATTCACGGCGAAGTCGAAAACCCGCTGTTGCTCAACTGGGAACAATTCAAGGCGCTGCCGCAGTTTCGCGACGTGAGCGACTTTCACTGCGTCACGACGTGGAGCCAGTTTGACATGAAGTTTGAAGGCGTCTCCTTTTTCACACTGGCCGAACTCGTCAAGCCGAAACCAAGCGCCTCTCATTTGTTTTTCATCGGCTGCGACGAGTACACGACCAACGCCCCGCTCGACGCCTGCATGGATGACGATGTAATGATCGCCCACTCGTGGAACGGTGCGCCGTTAACGCTGGAGCACGGCGGCCCGGCGCGCATGATCATCCCCAAGCTTTACGCGTGGAAGGGTGCCAAGTTCATCAGCGAAATCATCTTTCGCGACCATGACGAACTTGGCTTCTGGGAGCAACGCGGCTACTCGAACACCGCCGACCCGTTCACGGAAGATCGCTTCGCCTGAGCTAGCGGATCAGGCGGGCTCTAGGACGAGCGGCGCGGGAAGCACCATGGCATCGATCTCGGCAGCCAATGTGTCCAGTTGGCTCAGGAAACTGTCCCGGCCCTTGGCCACCAAGTTGTCGGCTTGCTCCCTATAATACTCGATGCCATTCAGCAAGTTGAGTTTGTAACCTTCGAAGTACTCGTGTGACTGGTTCGACAACTTCAAGCGCACGCGCTCGACTTCCTCGGCCATGTATTCCATGTAAAGTTTAAGCTCGTTGACGAACATGTTGGGCCTATTTTTTCCCTTGAGCAGGTCGATGCGCCCGTAAATGTGATCCACCATTTCGCGCAAGCTTGAGACCTTGTCAAAGAAACGGGCATTGGGCCCCACGCATACATTTAGTTTTGAGGTGGTGGGCAGGTTCATCACCTTCAGCGCCGGGGCAGACAGGTCAAAACAAATGCAGGCCCGGTCTGTGGTTTCCTGAACATGCGCCGACTTCTGTTCCTCGTTCAAGTCGTCCCTCCCGTTAATCTCCTTTATTTTCAAGGTCTGATAGGCTTTGGACGAGCGGCAAATGGGCTTCTTGGTGAACTCGGTGTTGAACTTGAGATATCTGTGAGGGCAGATGCTCCCCGCCTTGCCGTCGGCAATTCGCTCGCGGCGATAGGCTTCGCTTTCCGAAGTTAGCAGATTCCAAAACGGAATTCCAAGAGGCGACGAGCGGGTGAGCTTGATTTCTTTTTCGCCCGCCACGCGAACTTTCTCAAGGTGTCCGTCGTCGATGCGCACCACCTCGGGAACCAGTAAAAATGGCGAACCCCAACCCGTGGCATCGGCTTCGTAGTATTTGAGGATCGCGTCATGTTCCGCATGGGTTCCCACGCCGCCCTGCACGGTAAACCTGTGGGGCGGCGGGGCGCCAATCTCGCGACCGGTCTTTGCAAGAGCGGCCTCGTAAAGTGGGAAAAGAGTCTCGATCAGTTCCATGCGCCGTTCCTTGAACTCTTTCAGGATGGGCCCCATGAGCATGCCCTGGGTGGCGAAGGCATGACCGCCACAATTCAACCCGGATTCAAAACGCCACTCCGAAACCCAGATTCCTTTTTTGGCCAGAAACCGACCTTGAATTGCGGCACTGCGATAGTCGCTCACTTTCAGGACAATCTGCTTTTTGATTGCCCCTGTCGGGTCAGGAAAAAAGTCCGGATACTTGGCGATAGCACCATAGAGGCGAGGGTTCATTCCCGCAGAGAAAATTATGCTGCTTCGAACATCACTCTCGGCGAAACCTTTCAAGCCGTTCAATGCATCAGTCTTGTCAGGCTCATGCATGCTATGGTCAATGCGATCTATATTACAATCGACCTTTGTCATCACGTTGACATTGATGCAACCGGGCCTCATGAGACGGCGCAACTCATCTTGACGACGCTTTTTGTTCTCCACTGGGTTGGCGTCAGTCATCACGCTGTTGTACTCGCGCTTCAGATCTCCATCGGGCAACAGTTTGAAGTAGCGGTTAATGTCCTTCCCAGTCTCAAACGATTGCTGGCGCAGGGCCTCAAACTGATCGTTTACGAGCAAGTTTAGCTGGTTGAGGTAGGCCGTGATTCGCTTGGCCCGGTGGTCTTCACTGCCGCCCTCGATTTCCTCGTAGTGTATTCCGTACTCTTTGCAGTGGTATTCCCGCACGCGCTCTATCAGTTCATCATCTCCAAGACTGAGCACACTGTGGATGCCATAACGGGCAACCTTCAGGCAGGTATCGATCGTGAAGCCGGTTCCCATTACCGGGATGTGAAACCGATGAGGGTTGGCATTAATGGTTGAAAAGCTCAATTTATCTCCTGTTTTAAAGAACTCCGGTGGATCCTAAAACAAACCGGGCGCAAGATTGCCCACTCCTCCTGTTCAGTCAAGTTCCGCGATAACCCTGCCCCCATGATCTTCACTAGGCCAAGATGCCGCTGATGATTTTTGGTGTATCTTCAACGCCGATCAGTCGTTGATCCAAGCCCTGGTAGCGGTAGCTGAGGGTGAACGGGTCCAGCCCAAGCAGATGCAGAATCGTCGCCTGCAAATCGTGCACATGCACCGGATTCCTGGCCACGGTGTAGCCCAGTTCATCCGTCTCACCGTGGGTGATGCCATGCTGCAACCCACCACCGGCCATCCAGATCGTAAAACAGTCCGGATGGTGGTCACGGCCGAGGAACTTTGAGCCATTGCGCTTTTCGTTCATCGCGGTGCGGCCGAATTCGCCGCCCCAAACCACGAGTGTCTCGTCGAGCAACCCGCGCTGCTTGAGATCCCGCAACAGCGCGGTGACTGACTTGTCGTTCTCCGCACACTTGACCGGCAGGCGCTTGACGAGGTCGTTGCCAGCGGTGGTGCCGTGAAAGTCCCAACCCCAGTCGAACAACTGCACAAAACGGACGCCCTGTTCCACCAACCGGCGGGCGAGCAGACAGTTATTCGCAAAGGACGCCTTGCCCGGTTGCGCGCCGTACTGCTCAAGCGTCGGTTTCGATTCGCGGCCGATGTCCATCACCTCCGGCACGCTGATCTGCATGCGGTACGCCAACTCATACTGGTTGATGCGCGTCAACGTCTCGGGGTCACCAATTTCGCGGTACTCCTGCTCGTTGAGTTTCCTGAGCGCGTCGAGGCTTCGGCGGCGCACGGCGCGGCTCATGCCTTTCGGATTCGATACATACAGGATCGGGTCGCCGGTGCTGCGGCATTGCACTCCCTGAAATACAGACGGCAGATAACCGCTCCCCCAGAGGCTCTTGCCTCCCGACGGATCGGTGTCACCGGAGACCAGCACCACGAAACCCGGCAGATTCGCGTTCTCCGAACCAAGCCCGTAAGTAACCCACGACCCCATCGACGCCGAGCCGTTGCGGGGCGAACCGGTGTACAGCAGCATCTGCGCTGGCGCGTGGTTGAACTGGTCGGTGTGCATCGACTTCACAAACGTGAGGTCGTCCGCCAACCCGGACAGCGTCGGATACATGTTGCTGAACCACTGGCCATTCTGCCCGTGCCGCTTGAAGGTGTGCGGCGAGCCCAACAGCTTGGGATGCCCCTTGATGAACGGAAGCCGCCGGCCCTCGATGAACTCCTTCGGGCACGGTTTATCGTTCAACTCATTCAACTTCGGCTTGTAGTCAAACAAGTCCAGTTGCGGCGGCGAACCGGCCATGTGCAGGTAAATAACGTTTTTGACCTTGCCCGCCAGCGGTGGCAAATGCGGTGCAAGCGGATTGGCGGCGCTCGCCCCCGCCCTGCCCATCAGCGAGCCAAGCGCCAGTGAGCCGAGCCCCATTTGGCACCGCCGCAAAAAATGCCGGCGAGTGATGAACTGTGCCTGTTGTAATTCCAGATTCATTCCTACGTTTCAGCCTTTCATCAGAATGGCGTCGAGGTTCAATAACACATTCGCCACGACCGTCAGGGCCGCCATTTCCGGCAGGGTCGCCCCATTCGGCACGGGTACCGTTTTGCCGAAAAGTTCCTTCGCCGCATTGGGCGTCTTCCGGTATTCAGCCAGCTCGCCGTCAAACAAATCTGTCAAAGCCGCCAAGCGATTCGCGTCCACCGGCTTGGCCAAGGTGAGCCGCAGCGCGAACTCTAGCCGATCCGCCGTTGACTCGCCACCCTCAGCGTAAATGCGGTGCGCCAACGCTTGGGCAAACTCGATGTACGCCTCGTCATTGAGTGTCACGAAAGACTGCAGCGGCGTGTTGGTGCGAATGCGGCGCATGGCGCAAATCTCCCGGCTCGGCGCGTCAAAGGTTGCCATCGACGGATAGGGCACCGTCCGCCGCAGGAAGGTGTAAAACCCGCGCCGATATCGATCCTCGCCCCGGCTCGTCGCCCAGTCGCGCTGGCCGTTGAATGCCGCCTGCCACAGGTTCGGCGGCTGCGGCGGATACACGGACGGCCCGTGCATCTTGACGCTGCACAATCCGCTCAACGCCAGCGCCTGGTCACGCACCATCTCCGCCTCCAGTCGAAAACGAGGCCCACGACCAAGCCGGACGTTGCGCGGATCGCGCTTGGCCAAGTCGCCACGCACCTCGGCCGACTGCCGGTACGTCGCAGACATCACCATGGTTTTGATCAGGCGCTTCATATCCCACTCCGTGCCGCGAAACTCGACAGCCAACCAATCCAGCAACTCGGGGTGATCCGGCAGGTTTCCCTGCGTGCCAAAATCCTCCTCCGTGTCAAGCAGCCCACGGCCAAAGAGCCGTGACCAAAAACGGTTCACCGCCACGCGGGCTGTCAGCGGATTGTCCGGCTGCAGCAACCACTTGGCCACCCCCATGCGGTCGTGCGGCGTGCCCTTGGCCGGAACATGAAACGAAGCCGGAAAACCGGCCTGCACCGCGTTACCCTTGCCCAGAAAACTTCCCTTGATCATCAGGTAAGTCTCACGCCGCTTGGCCTTGGCCAATTCACTCATGAACGGCGTTGTGACAATTGAGTCGGTGACCTTTTTATGCTGCTTGCGCTTGGTCTCGATCGACTTTCGTACCGGTTCGAGTTCCTTGGCAAACGCCCGGTAGTGCGCGGCGATCTTTTCCGCCTGCGGCATGGCGCGCTTAGCTTCATCGATCAACAACACTGGTAAAATATCCTCCGGAAAATCGACGCCTCGAACAGCAAAATAAAATCCACTCTCCCTATCGTTGTTGACGATTTTCAACAGCAGTTCATTTTTGCCCTGCGACAGGTTGATACTCACTTTCTCCTGCCCGGCTTTGGCGGTGCGCTTGGATTTTTTTAACAACACTTCGCGGCCGTTGACCCATGCCTTGATGCCATCGCCGCTGCCAAGCGACAATTGCTGCGTACCGGCGATGGCCGCATTCACGCTGCGCCGCAGGTACACCACGGAGTGGTCGCCGGACTCGATCGAGTGCACCTTGCCATCGACCCACTCCGGCTTGGCTGCCCACTGTTCACTCTCCGTTTTTCCGTCATCGGAACGCGTGAAAACCTGCACCTCGGCCAGCGATAAAATCGGATCGTTGCGACCCGCAAGCGGCAGCAACTCAATCCGCACAACCGACACTTTCCCATCGGCTTCAATCGGCACCGCAAACCCCTCGTTCGGCTTCGGGTTACCTTTGCCGGTTGCAAACAAGTCTTTCTCGAACAGTGACTTGCGTTCGGCATCCAGCGCCAACACCCGAAATGCCGACAGCCGCTCCGATGCCTCCGCGCGGTTCCACATCACCACCTGCGACACGTTGGTTGGCTCAGCCAACTCCACCTCCCACCACGGCGACTTGTCAGACGGATTCTGCGTGTGGGTCACCGTCTTGTCCTCGAATTTTCCGGAAGTGTTGCCGTCGATTGCCAGCTTGGCTTCTCCGTTGTTCGACGTGGACGACTGCCGGGCTGTGCCGCGCGATGCAACATTTTCGCCAATGGCCAGGCGCTCCGGCGCAAACACCTTCGCGAACGCGCCGTCGAAGTTGTCGCCCGCAAACGGACCGCTCATCTCCCACACACCAAGCTCCGGCTTCGGCTTGGCCAAGTCGCGCAGTGACTTGAGTTCCCACGCACGTTGCCCCTTGGCCAAGGCTGGAGTGTGAACGTCCAGCTTGACCTTTAACGCGTTGATCTCATCTTCGATCACGGCCAAGCGCTTCGTTTCCTCATCGCTCGGATACGGCATGCGCGGCGAGTCGTTGCCTTGGTCGGTATCCTCCGTCTGGTTGAACATCGCATAAAACTGGTAGTACTCCGTTTGCGTGATCGGATCGTACTTGTGCGAGTGGCACTTGGCGCAACCCATCGTCAGGCCCATCCAAACCTGCATGGTCGTGTCCACGCGGTCACGCACCGCCTCGACGCGGAACTCCTCGTCGTCGGTACCACCCTCGGTGTTGGTCTTGGTGTTGCGATGAAACGCCGTCGCCAACAATTGGTCGCGCGTCGGATCCGGCAACAGGTCGCCCGCCAACTGCTCGATCGTGAACTGGTCGTACGGCATGTTTTGGTTGAGCGCATCAATCACCCAGTCGCGGTATTTCCAAATCACCCGAAGCGGATCGG
>LWDU01043134.1_pt1 | contig 13627 bp, 15 predicted proteins | sample 727161 | NCBI WGS metagenome assembly LWDU01 (sample SAMN04566230, study PRJNA314399) | hydrothermal vent metagenome | isolation source: deep sea hydrothermal plume seawater | place: Mexico: Gulf of California, Guaymas Basin | collected 2004-07-11 | reverse complement strand
TATATAAAAACGGTGAACATTTTCAGAAATACGTCATTAGAAAATCACAAAAAAACAAACCTAAAAACTGATCGTATTATTCAGCAGCCAACTGCTTTCCGGTTTCTTTGTTTATCATTCGTTCAATTGCACGTCTTGCAGTTATGCGCGCACTATCGTGTTTAGTATTAATAAATGCTTGGTCCAATGTGGCAGCCATACACGATTGTTGAGATTCGAGAAATTCAATATCTTCATTGAATGTAAAAGCAATTTCTTTATGCAGCAACTGCGTCGCTTCTTCCTCTTTTGGTTTATAGCCATTAAGAGGCGTCCAAAAATAATAACAACTACTCTCCGTTCTCGGCGTAACTCCGTGATAAATACGAATATTAAAACCACCCGGCTGATTCCTGTTTTCTCTTGCCCCTCGCCCTTCTTCAAGTGCACCTACCCACTGGACGACCGTTGAGGGTACAATATATTCAAATTCTTGCCAGCGATCGACAAGGACACCATCTTTAAAACCAGCACCTTTTACATAAGTTGGAGGCGGCACAATATTTTCCATCCAACGCATGTAATGAACACCAGTATCGCGGGGCGTCACTTCCATTGTAGCATCAACTTGTCCCTGCTGGTCTCCCCCACCAATCGTATTGCGATGGATATAGGGAATATGCGTAAGGTCCATAAGATTATCAATGAGTAACATATAGTTACATTCAACCTCATACATATCGTGAATATGCGGCCAATTCTCGTTATCATCATTCCACGGAAAATCAACAAGTAATTCATTTTCACGGGCCAAGGTGGGGTTCCCCATCCAAATCCATACAATCTCTTGACGTTCAAAAATTGGATAACTACGTACTTTAGCATAGGGCGGAATTTTTTCCTGGCCTGGGATTTTTACACAATCACCCAACCCATTAAAAATCATACCGTGATAACCACATTGCAGCCCATCATCGACAATATCACCTAATCGTAAAGGCGTCGCACGATGGCAGCAGCGATCTTCGAGTGCGTAAGCTTTGCCGCCAGAATCCCTAAATAAAACAATTTTTTCGTTGAGTAGGGTTCTTGCGAGAGGCTTTTCACCCGCGATTTCATGAGCCCAAGCTGCTTGATACCAAGCATTTAAAGGCCATTGTTGTTCCGTATCTAAAAACACCTTTAATTCCCTGTTTAAGTCACTTATTTTTATACACGCTTTCAGATTCAAAAGTACATTAAAAATTTATAATTAACCGACAGCATCTTCTAAAATCATATCAGACGCCTTTTCTCCAATCATTATAACAGGTGCATTAGTGTTGCCGGAGACAAGCGTCGGCATAATCGACGCATCAACCACCCTCAAAGACTGGACGCCGTTAACCCGCAAACGCGGGTCAACCACCGCCTCCTCATCGGACCCCATTCTACAAGTACCAACCGGGTGATAGCTCGTTCGTCCACTTTTCTCGAGAAAATCAAGAATATCTTCATCCCGGTTAGATCCGGAACCAGGGCGGACCTCCCTAACAATGTAACGACCTATAGACCCTTGTTTCATAATTTCTCTAACTTTTTTTACGCCAAGTATTAGTGTATCCCTATCCTTTTCTGCAGTTAGAAAATTGTATATAATTTTTGGAGGTGATTTAGGAGTTGCCGACATAATATTGACAGTTCCTCTGCTTTCTGGCCTCAAAAGAGCAACGACTGAAGCACACCCTGGAAATGGATCTACAGGCCCACCAATCAACTCAGAGGTAAATAACATTAGTAAATTTTGTATATCTGGAGACGCAGTATCTGGGTGCACCTTTATATAACCGCCGGCATAGGCAACNCACCTCGCGCTTAGCAAACGCTTTTTTAATTTGACCACGTCGCTCATACTCCACTCCCACGGCACGTATACCATCAAATACTATTCGATTAGTGTGAGCCTTTGAAACTATAGTGAGGTTGTTTCTTTTGCGCGCCGGGTTCAAAAAACCAACAGCTGCGCTGCAACGTCGGCCATTCTTAGTAGTCCATTGTTGATAACCAAAACCCTCCTGCTCAGCGCCATTAAAATCATTATTTAACTTATGGCCAGCATCAACTGCAGCTTGGATATATGCGTCGGCCATGGGGTGGGTTTCTCTTGGATCCGAAACGGTTAATGGGCCACCAACACCATGAAATTCCCCAGCACCCTTCTCTTGATCTTCAGATTTTTTAAAATAATGAAGTACTTGCTCATATCCCCAACCTGTATTTCCTAGCTGACGCCAGTGCTCGTAATCCTCCTTTTGACCACGCATGTATATAAGGCCATTTATTGAACTTGAACCTCCAATAACTTTACCTCTAGGTTGCTGAATTCTTCGTTTAACCCAGTCAGTTCCCGGCTCTGACGAATACAGCCAATTGACATTTGGATTGGAGAAATTCCGGCCATAGCCGATAGGGATATGTATCCAGGGGTTCGTATCCTCACCTCCCGCTTCCAGAAGGAGCACCTTATATTGGCGAGATGCCGTTAAACGGTTTGCTAGGACGCATCCAGCGCTACCTGCCCCAACAATAATATAGTCATAACTATCTTGCTCCACTCTAACCCTCATTCTAGAAAACTACATTCTCACAGTATTACTAGATTTTTTATGTATGACTACAACATAAAATTTATTTAATTCTTGGTGATACTGTGGGCGTGCAAAGTTAAAATATTTTTACATAATATAATTTTATCATTAGATTAAATATTATGAATATCTCAGAACTTAACGCCAATGAAATTGTAACGAAAATCGCCCAACGAGAATTAACTTCTTTGGAGGTTGCCGAGTGTCTAGTTAAACAAAGTAAGCTATGGGCGAATGTTAATTCGTTTATTAATTTTAACGAAGATCAATTCTTACATTCCGCCCTTGATGCCGATAAAAAATTAGCTTCAGGTAAGGAAGTTGGACCGCTCCACGGGTTACCCCTAGTTATAAAAGATAATATTGACGTCGCGGGGTTTGTTACATCTGCGGCGACAAATGCCTTAAAGAATTTTTCGCCAAAAAATCAGGGCCCAGTTGTGAATGCATTATCAAAAGCTGGCGCTATAACTATGGCTAAGACCAACATGCATGAATTAGCTTTTACGCCGGGCATAACAAAAACCTCCGAAGATGAAGAAATATTATGGGGTGCTTTTGGAGCAGCGAAAAACCCGTATGATCTTGAGCACTCACCCTCAGGATCCTCAAGCGGCACTGCTGCAGCTATTTCTGCTAGGTTAGCGCCAGCTGGTCTTGGAACTGACACAGGTGGGAGCGTCAGAAACCCCTCAGCATGGTGCGGTATCAGCGGGCTTCGCCCTAGTATTAATCGTTATTCTCAAAAGGGGGTCGTTCCACTTTCTTGGACCAGAGATACTATCGGCCCCATGGCCAGAACAGTCGCAGACCTAGCCCTCCTGGATTCCATTATTACTGGAGACAATAAAATACCAGATATCGAGATTTCTAAATTACGCATCGGCATAGATCGACAATTTTTCTGCACCGGCTGTGATCCAGATATTTATAATCTTTTTAACTCTGAACTAATAAAGCTCTCAAAAGAAGGGGCAGAGATTATCGAAGTTAACTTGATTGGCCTTGAGGACCTTATTAATCAAATTGGACACTCAATTGTAAGATACGAAGTGATAAGAGCACTACCTATATATCTAGAAAGTTCCGGTTTAAATATAAAATATAGCGATTTTATTAGCGAAATAACAGCCAGTGGGTTAGGCCAAGTCCTAGAAGGGATCACATCTACGGAAACCGTATCTGAAAAAATATATAATCACGCAATCAGTAATCTCAGGCCTGCCCTTAAACAGATTTATAAAGACATATTTTTAACGAATAACATAGACGTACTGGCTTTTCCATCTACTTTGGTGCCAGCTAATAAGCTCAACGAGCAGGGGCTTTATAAACTTGGCGAACGGGATGTTCCCTATTTGGTAGCATCCAGCCATAACGTACAGCCTGCAACCTTAAGCGGAAATCCTGGGTTAACAATACCGCTTGGTCTTACATCTAAAGGATTGCCTTTCGCGATCGGCTTTGATGCCCCTCCCAATAAAGATAGAAAATTGCTCGCTGTCGGTATGACATATGAAAAAATCAAACCAAAAATACCACCACCCCAACCTAAGCCATAATAGGAGCTAGTTATGCCAGTACAAAAGCCTGTTATTCATCTTGTCGGTAGCATTCCGCTTGATAACACTGAGAAAGTATTCCGGAATATGAGCAAAGTGCTGGGCGATAATCTGTGCAGATTGCCAGATGGTGAAACGGGCAAACGTTTAGGCTGGATTAAGTTTTTACAGCATTATCTAAATAATCAACACCCGGATATGGAAACCGATGTAGAAGCCCCACTTTTGCAGTGGCGGCAATGGGATGGGGTGCTGCTTCGCGAAGTTCCCATGGCAAAGTTTAAAGATGGTGTAGATCCGAAGGCAGTAACCTTTAATACGGGTTACGCTGACGATGGGATAGCGTCTTTTGCGATATTCGATCGACTTCAATCAGAAGGTACCATTCCAAAAAATATCAAGTTTCAGATCTGTCTACCAACACCTCTTGCACCCGGCTATAATTTTGTATCACCACGCGCACAGGACGATTTCATCCCCACCTATACAGACCACATAATTGGCGAAGTGGCAAAGATTGCAATGGCATTGCCAAATGATCGAATTTCCATCCAGTGGGATGTTTGCCAGGAAGTTTTGATGTGGGAGAATTATTACGATTATGAACGACCCAATTATAAAGAAGAAATTTTAAGCGTGCTTGCTCAAATTGGGGATGGGGTACCAGAACCCATCGAACTAGGTTACCATCTTTGCTACGGCAGTCCGAGGGATGAACATTTAGTCCAACCCAAGGATACTTCAAACATGGTGGAAATGGTTAGGGGGATTGTATTAAAAGCAGAACGAACTATTCAATTTATACACCTTCCAGTACCCAAAGAACGTGATGACAATGCCTACTTTGAACCACTTAAAGAATTAAAGTTGCCAGAGGAAACCGACCTCTATCTGGGTCTTGTTCACTATGGTGATGAGGTCGGTGATAGAAGCCGCCTCAGCAAGGCGCAAGAATATGTTCATGTGGATGGGATTGGCTCGGAATGTGGTTGGGGGAGAGGCGACCCAGAACGTGTGCCTAGCTTACTGAACTCTCATGCAAAACTGATAGAGAATTTTTAGGCGCAATAACACCAACTTCATAATCTAAAATATGAGCAGAAAATGCCAGCTTTTTTAATTGTCGATGAGTTGAACGTAAGTGATCCGGAGATTATAAGAGATTATATAAAAAACCGGTGTAACTAAAAAAACAACGGAGGCGAATTACTGGCAAGCGGTATTCCCAGAGCCTTACTTTTATGTAAATTAAGATAAATCTTTTAATAAATTTTGGTGCGTTAAATAGTGAGTAGTTTTTTAGTCGACTTGGTACATCTCTATGAAAAAAATGGCTATGAGGTACAGTCCTCACTTTCGCCTTTACATTTTCCAGGGTTTAAATCTGCCTATCTGCCTTTCTCATATATTTATTTGAATGGTACAAAAATGTGCAAAGGCGGGGGATTGGCAATTTCAGAACTCATGTTTGTAAATTGTATAACCTCTATTATTAAACCTAAAAATATTTTTGTCATTGGTAACTCTTTTGGCTGGACAACTTTAGCACTTGGTCTCATGTGTCCAACATCTCGCGTAGTCGCCATTGATGTTTGTTGGAGGCCAGACGAGACTTATGGTATTGAGATAACAAATAAATTGGGTCGACAAATCGAAGCTGAAATACATGCTATCAAAGCGAAAAGCCCCGACGATGTTTCTGACGTTGTTAAAAATAACTTTAAAGGGGGAATCGATCTTGTCTTAATCGATGGCGGACACACACCGCAGCAACAAACAGCTGATTTTGCAGCCTGCAAATCATCAGCAAATGAGACATGCATATATTTATTCCATGACGTTATCAATTTTCAAATGGTTAATAGTTTTGCCGAGATTGCTGCGCAAAATAACCATTTGATTAGTTCAATATTATTCCGAACCCCTTCAGGTATGGCAATTAGCTATCCAAAAGAGTATGTTGAAAAACTTTCAGGTACTGTAAATGCATTCACCGAGAGCGATGAACGAGTTCGGGCTCTTCATTCAGAAGGAAGAAAAAATATTAGCGATTGACTATGTAATGATCTTATCTTTAATACGCTAGTTTTATTCTTTTTAAATCTATTCTAACTATATCTTTTGATACTGTTATATGTTTAATTCAGCAGTCTTAAAAATTAAATCAGGTGAAGGACCCTAACCATGGCAGAAATAATAGAGACACTTTTCGGAACTATAGCAGATCCTAATAAGATTGCAGTAGGTAGCGCATCTCGAATTACAAAAAGCGGACCATTTTATAACTTTTCCATCCGGGTTGATAGCAACGATATACGAGAATATTCATTTACGAATTTAACGAGGGCGGAAAATATGAGACTTATTTTAATCGGCCATCTTGAAGAAAAACTAAGAAAAGATTTGAAATCTGCAAATTTCAAACAATAAAACTTAACATTTTAAAAAACAATCCGTCATGAAACCGCACCGTAGGAATTGATCGTTTCCAAAGGTGATTTTGGTCAGATTAAAAGTATATTAAATTTTGTTTGTGTAACGTATTAGTTTTTCTGATTATATGTGATTGGAAACAGTTTCCACATCAAAATTGTCCAACCCGCAGCTATACAATATAAAATCATAAAAAATTGGGTTGGAAAATCCCAGTAAATGATTTGTCCAATCCAGTATCCAATAAATGATTTTTGCTGATAAATTCCACGCAAACTATTTTCTATGAATGTAAGCGGACAGGTAATTCCAAATAATGCTTCCAGCGTGACGAGCGCCATCAATGCAAGATGAAGTATTCTTAACTTGGTATTTTTAATCCAAGTCCAACCATACTTATACCCAATTGGTATAAGAAAAAATCCGACAACGATAAAAACCACTATACAAAAGTGAACAACTAAAACTATATCAGCAATCAATGATATTTTCCTAAGTCAGCAAAAAAAGGCGCAAATTCGTTATGATTTATTCGAGGCCTCATTTTTTAATATTTGCTAGAGAAACTGGCTAATTTTATATAAATATTGCAAATATTTTCTACAGTGTTTGTCCTTTATTTTAATTTTCGAACAGTCACGATTAAACCTTTTTCTTATTCGCATCCAAAATAATCATTCTTCATCTTGTTATCTAATTTAAATTTGTCTGCGTAAACATCTTTAAGCGATAATTGGAAATCTTTTTTGTATCAAAATAAAAGACAAGGGTGGATCTAATGAAAAATTTATTACTGCCAGCTATAGCAGTGTTATGAACGCATCTTATAATCCACTGAGATACATACCGGACCAGGACGTACGCAACGCTGTCGTGTTAGGTTTAATATGTATGTGGTGCGTTATTTTTGCTGTTTGGACTGAAGCTATAGTTTTCCTCGGCGCCTCAATATTTTTCCACTCTTTATTGCTATTTGGTGTTTTAGTAACCGTTGATACTTTTGAATTGGCAAGCAATGAAGCAAAAATTGCTATAAAAAGTCCTTCTTGACCCAATTACAGCAAAGTCGTGTAACAAATTAAAAGAGTGATCGAAAAGGATCACTCTTTTTATGTTCTATAAAGTTATAATTTTATCCAATTAGCAACAGCTCCGATTTTGTCAAAAAATTTCTCGAGGCTTTCAACCGAAAGTTCCAAAGTTCGATCATTTACGAGGGGATGAGCGTAAATTCTTTGGCATGTTTTTAGTTCTATATCCAAGAATAAATGTACCTCTCGTTTTACGCCGGTAATCATCGCAAAAGGTGTCACCGCTCCTGGACGAACCCCTAGATTCTCCATAAGTCTATCTGACGAACCAAACGATAGTCGACCCACTTCTAGATTTTCTTTTAATTTCTTTAAATCAATTTTGCGGTCTTGCTCCGCTACAAGTAAAATATTATTTTTTTTGTGATCCCTAAGATAAAGATTCTTAATGTGACCGCCACCTTTATCTTTATTTAAAAATTGATTTTGAATTCGTTTGGATTCGACGACTGTGCTAAGTGGAACATGATTAAAACATTTATAACTAATGCCCCATTCATCCAGCTGACCCATTAATTTATCTGAGGATATGGGCAAACTATCTTGAAAACGCGAGGACGCATCTAGTTTTTTATTATCTTTGAACATCAATAACGCTCTCAACTGTAACGTGGTGATTTTAAAAAGTAATTTTAACGGAACCTATCCATAAATTGCCAACATGCTTCATATTATAGAAACCTTATAAATCATATGAATTTTAGGATCCACAAAACAATAAAACTTGTTCAGATGCCCATGTAGCTCTCTCTTACTTTAGGGTCGGTTAAAATTTCTCGCGCAGTCCCCTCCATAATGCTGACACCATTTTCTAAGACGTAGGCATTATCTGCGATTTGTAAAGTCCGATTTACATCCTGCTCAACAATTAAGATAGTTATTCCAATCTGTTTAAGGTGGACTACCATCTCAAAAATTGCATCTGAGATTAAAGGAGCCAAGCCCAAAGTTGGCTCATCCAGCATCAAAAGTCGCGGGCAAGCCATCATTCCCCGGGCCAGAGCAAGCATTTGTTGTTCTCCACCTGATAACGTCCCACCAAGTTGGTGGCGTCGCTGATCTAACTTTGGAAAAATTTTATATGAATTTTCTAAACTGTCCTCCACTTGGCCTAAAGCACGCTTCGAAACAGCGCCAATCTTTAAATTCTGTTCGACAGTAAAATCAGGAAAAATCAGCCGCCCCTCAGGGACCATCGTGAGGCCTGCTTCAACGCGCTTATGGCTTGGAAGATAGGTAATATCAGCATTATCAAACTCAATAACACCCTGCTTCGCTTCCAATAATCCGGACAAAGTTCGCAAAAAAGTGGTCTTGCCGGCGCCGTTACTTCCAACCAGCGCAGTAATCCTGCCTTCTTCGACATTACACGAGAAATCTCTCAAAGCATAAACTTGTTCATAAGCGACACTCAAATTAGAAATTTTCAGAAAGCTCGGGCTCAATTTTGTTCCCCAAGATAAGCTTTTATCACCACACTATCTTCAGAAATCTGGCCTGGCGTTCCTTCGGCAATCATCTCACCATGATGTAAAACAACTATTCGTTCGCACATGCGCATCAAAGCCTTCATAACATGCTCAATAACAACAACCGTCAGATTATATTTCCGCTTGCAGGTTTCAATAATGGAAATTGCTTCATTAACTTCCCTAGGAGTGAGACCCGCCATAACCTCATCCAACAAAATAATTTTAGGGCCAGTTGCAAGAGCTTTCGCCAATTCCAATCGTTTAAACCCTGCCAAGGTCAAGCTACCGGCGAGGTCCTCAGCCCTATCTTTTAGCTCAACATCCTCTAGTATTTCACGAGAAAATTTACTGGCATTTTTTATTGATCTTATTTTATGTGCACCATATAAAGCTCCAGTAGTTACATTCTCCAATACAGATAGCCCTCGAAAAGGGCGGACAATTTGATAAGTTCGAGCAATGCCTAAGGCGCTAATTTGATCAGGTCTCATTCTATTAATCTTCTGTCCCTCAAATATGATTGAACCTAAGGTAGGTTCTTGATGGCCCGCGATTAAGCTGAATAACGTAGTTTTACCGGCTCCATTCGCACCCATAAGTCCAAGCGTCTCACCGTATCCAACTGAGAAATTAATTCCCTGTAGAGCAACCAACCCACCAAATTTTTTATGTATGTCATTAATTTCAAGTAACATTTTTTTTATTCCCAAAATATTTCTCTGAGAGCCATCCATATATTCCATTAGGAATAAAAAGCACAAACCCAAGTAACAAAATACCAAGGATAATCATATAAACTTCTGGCCAATTGACCCATAATAGTTCCTGCAGGAGAACCAAAAAAACAACGCCTAAAAAAGGACCGGGAGCATCGTCGCTTCCGCCAATTATTGCCATCGTTACCATTGTAAAAGAAACAATTGGCGTAAAAGCATCGCCAGATTGGAAGATGCCGGAGCGCATTATAAAGATGGCACCCACCATAGCTGGGATAACGCCTGATATTGCAAACGCTAACAACTTTAGCTTAGCCACCGGCACACCGATCGTTTCTGCAGCTTCTTCATCTTCTCGTATTGACCTTAATCCAGCCCCAAAACGCGAGCGTCTGATCCAATAGGTTAAACCGGTTGCAATTATCGCCAACAAAAGCATGGCTGTATAAAGCTGATATAAGGCAGGCGCGCCAAAGACTGGCCGCATTGATACATACATACGGGCTTCATTAATAAGGACTAGATTTTTAACCAATTCGGCCAAGCCGAAAGACAAAATTACAAAATAAGGACCACGCACCCGTAAAACCGGATACCCAACAATAAGCGAGACCAAACCAACGACGATACCGGAACAAAACACGCCCAGCCACACAGGCACCAAGCCCCAGATGAGAATGAAAACATAAGCACCGGAACCAAAGAATACGACGTGACCAAGGGAAATGTAGCCGGTTAAACCGGATAACACGACCCAGCTTTGCGCGAGTGCGATATACATAAATATAGTAAAACCGATACCCAATATGTATTCGTCGGCAAAACCAGCAACTCCAGCCAGAAACACGCATAATACGACAGCGAGAACGAGCTTCAAAGAATTTTTCATCTGGCTGTCTTCCCCGAACCCAATAGGCCTTGGGGTCTAAAAATCAGAATTAGGACAAAAATACCATAGACCAAGACTGAGCGCCATTCGGGACCAGTTAAAGCAACGCCATAAACTTCTAAAACTCCAAGTAACAAGCCCGCTAGAAATCCTCCCCATAAATTACCTAGTCCCCCCAATATAATAATAACGAAAGCCGACATAGTATAGGGAAAGCCCATAACCGGTGAAATGGGTTCCATCATGCTGATCAAAGCGCCAGCTAGCCCGGTGATGCCAAAACCAAAGATCAGGCTCGACATCTGTACTCGGTCAACATTTATCCCAACGATGGCGCTTGCATCCCTATTCTGGATGAGTGCATTCATTGCCAGACCAAACAAGCTAAAACGCAGAAAAAAAACTACAGCCGCTGAAATAACTGCTCCAACTATTAGAACGGTCAATCGGGCTCCAGTGAGACGTACGTCACCAATCTCGACAATAGCACTGAGATATTCATAGCCTCTCCGGTCAGCGGAGAAAAATAAAATAGCTAAATTTTGGATGATGACTGAAAGGGCAAAAAACAACAAAAGAGAGTTCTCTTCAAGACGTGATAATAACTGACCGTTAGACAACAGCCTTTGGAATACGCATTTATAAGAAAGCCAACCGAGGAAACCACAAATGAGGGCAGCGCCAAACATCGACACTAACGGTCCGATATTCAGCAATGAAAAAGCAAAAAACGCGACATAGGCTCCAATCATCACCAAATCACCGGGGGCAACATTGAGTAATCGCATCGTACCGTAGACCAAATTCAAACCGAGCGAAATTAGCGCATAAAGCACCCCGGTTATCATGGCAGCGGCTAATAACTGGGGCGATAACAGACTATCCACTCAAATAACTTTCTTTTTAAAATAAAAAAAGAGAGTTCTTCTACAAAAAGAAGAACTCTCCCTCATTAAAAAAGCTTAATTAGCCCAAGCGCCTTTGTCAGCAATCGGCGCTGTTGCGCGGCTTTTTGGCCAAACGACTTCAATTTTACCTTTTTGTATTTGGGTAAAACCGGTTGGCGTAGAACCATTTTGTATACCATTAAATTTCACGTCACCATAGATAGTCTTAAACGTCATCGTGTTTATAGCATTACGAATCTTCTCACGATTAAGACCGACTTTGGCAATTGCTTGTTCCAAAATTTGAACTGAAGCATAAACCTCAACAGTATCGAGATAGTCGGGTTCGTGTCCTTTGAACTTTTTCTTATACGCGGTATAAAATTTTTGCGAACCAGTTGTACCTTTCATCCCAGGTGCCCAAGAACCCATCGTAATGATGCCATCCAGATTGCTTTTAAACATTCCTCGAAAAAATCCTATTGCAGGCCCCACCATGACATATTGTGTTTTTGCGTTAATGCCAACTTCACGTGCTTGGTTCATATACAAGATAGAATCTCCGGGATACGAATGAACCAGAACGGCATCTGGATTTTTAGCTTTCACCTTGATCAACATACCGGTCATATCTTTAATATCTGGTGGATATTTTGCTTCAAAATGAATTTTTATCCCAGCCTTTGCCAACGCTGGCTTCAAAAACTGAATATTCTCAGAAGCGAATGGAAGCAAATTATAAAGAATTGCAACTGATTTAACGCCCCGAGACTTCAGCATCGCCGTCATTGCTTTAGCTACATTATCAGGCATCATTGAACTTGTGAACCACAAGTAACCAGGCTTTACTTTCCGGAGGGCGACAGAAGCTGCCGTGTTACCAACCAATGGAAACTTATGGCGCTCAACCACAGGTGCAACTGCAAAATGATGCGGTGTCCCCCATGGTGCAACAACCAAATCAACCTTATCATTTGTGATTAACTTCTCATAAATCTTCGCCGCTTGGGCCGGATTGGATTTATCATCATATTGAACAAACTCAATTTTCCGGCGGCCTTTACCACCAATATCCAAACCTCCTTTGGCATTAACCAAATCCTGCCACAACAAATAAGCATTTAACTGAGATGGGCCTGCCGAAGCAAACATACCCGTTTTAGGAATTGAAAATCCGATTTTCACCGGATCTGCCGCCTGAACTGAATATGCCATACCGAACATTCCGAGTATGACAAAGGTCTTTATGATTAAATGTTTTACCATGTTAATTATCCTTCCTCCTTATTATTAAGTTAAGTATTTTTATTTTTTTAATTTAATTAATTATTTTCACCGTAATTATGTGACCATAAATTTCAAGACTCTTTTGACCCAATCACCATCTGCCTCACCCGTTGCATAATGCGCACCAAGATGATCGCACCCGGTTAACGTAACGCGCTCAGTCATTGTACCGAACGCTTTAAGCGCGGCCTCCATCTCTTCTGCTTGAGCCATCAAATGAGGGAAGTCGCTTTCACCATGCGCCATTAAAAAAGGGCACGTAGTGCCATTAATAAACAATATCGGACTAGCTGCCGCTGAGTTTCCTCTATTCTTTGCGCCTAAAAATCTAGGGCGCTGATTTAAACCTGAATTCTCGCCAAATCGATAAACGCCTGAAACGGGGATACACCCCCGGATCACGTCGATTGGGACGTTCAAATCACTTTGCCAATCCTTCTTAATAGCTAATAGGCTTGCATAATGGCCACCAGCAGAATGGCCACCTAAAAAAATCCGATTCGGATTGCCGCCGTAATCGGCTATATTGTTGAAAATCCAAGCAACTCCCTGGGCGCAATCCTCTAAACCCGCTGGAAAAATGTGCATTGGGGCCATACGATATCCAATAGACACAAAAGTAACACCAAGAGCCGTGTAAGCCGGCGCCATAAAATTATTCCATTCTTTGTAGCCGTTGGTCCA
>LWDU01035962.1_pt1 | contig 13631 bp, 13 predicted proteins | sample 727161 | NCBI WGS metagenome assembly LWDU01 (sample SAMN04566230, study PRJNA314399) | hydrothermal vent metagenome | isolation source: deep sea hydrothermal plume seawater | place: Mexico: Gulf of California, Guaymas Basin | collected 2004-07-11 | reverse complement strand
CCCTTGAGGATACCGCTTTCCTCAACACAAAATTAGGGCGCGATTATACTGGAACACCCCGATTTTGCACCAATCTCGCCAGACCGTTAGTCGGCCTGGCGGCGCAGGAAGGTCGGAATATCAATGAAATCCAGATCTTCTGCGGTGCTTACTGCCTGCTGGCCACGGCCACCGGCAGCCTGCTGGGCGGCGCGTTTACGCTCCACAGCCGGGCGATCCAGGTCGCTGTAGTCCACCCGACCGTCTGCCGCGACAGGGGTCTGACGGCCACGTACCACTTTTAGTTCCTGTGCCGCCGCGCCCAGGCCAGTCGCTACCACGGTAACACTGATGCTCTCGCCCATATCCGGGTCGATAGCGGTACCGATGATCACGTTGGCATCGTCACTGGCCAGCTCGCTGACGATATCACCCACTTCAGAGAACTCATCCAGAGCGATGGACTCGTTGGCCGTGATATTGATCAGGATACCCCGCGCGCCGCGCAGATCCACATCTTCCAGCAGCGGGCTGGAGATAGCCGCCTGGGCCGCTTCTGCCGCCCGGCCTTCGCCGCTGGCAGTACCGGTACCCATCATCGCGGTACGTCAGCGAAATCCACGTTGATCATGCCGGGGCGAACGATCAGGTCCGCAATCCCTTTCACCGCGCCCTGCAGCACTTCGTTGGCCGCCTTGAAGGCGTCCAGCAGGCTGGTGGAGCCACCGAGAACCGCTTGCAGCTTCTCGTTGGGGATGGTGATCAGGGAGTGAACGTGCTCTTTCAGCTCTTCGATCCCTTGCTGGGCAGAGCGCATGCGCTTTTTGCCTTCGAAGGGGAACGGCTTGGTGACCACGGCCACGGTCAGGATGCCCAGTTCCTTGGCGATTTCAGCCACAACCGGGGCAGCACCGGTACCCGTGCCACCGCCCATGCCGGCGGTCACGAAGACCATGTCTGCGCCATCCAGCAGCTCGGCGATGCGATCGCGATCTTCCTGAGCGGACTGACGGCCGATTTCCGGGTTCGCGCCGGCACCCAGCCCCTTGGTCACCTGGCTACCCAGCTGAATCACGGTCTTGGATGAGGCATTACGCAGGGCCTGGGCGTCCGTGTTGGCGCAGATGAAATCCACCCCTTCCACACCGGAACGCACCATGTGATCCACGGCGTTACCGCCGCCACCACCGACACCTACCACTTTGATTACCGCACCATGCGGTACGCTGTCTTCCAGTTTGAATTGCATGGTTGATCTCCCGTTGTTGCTTCCCTGTTTACTACTCATTACGTCGAAGTGTTCCGGTCATCTTGCCGCGGCCCGGAACAACCGCTTGCTCAGTAAACGCTGGATGCCTAATGCTTGAGGCCTGACGCTTTGGCGGCTTTGCCGCCTGTTTTGCGTCCGGCTTCGGGCGTCGGGCATCCGGCGTCCATTAAAAATTGCCTTTGAACCAGCTCTTGATACGTTCCAGCCAGTCCAGCTCACCACCGCCGGCCTGGGCCTTGGCGCTGGTGCCTTCCTTCTCCATGCGCTGGCCGTACAAGAGCAAGCCCACGGAGGTGGAATAAATCGGGTTCTTCACCACGTCGATCAGCCCGGAAATCCCCTGCGGCGCGCCCAGGCGCACCGGCATATGGAAGATTTCCTCGGCCAAATCCACGGCCCCTTCGATCTTCGAGGAACCACCGGTGAGGACGATGCCTCCGGGAATCAGATCCTCGAAACCGGAGCGGCGAATTTCCGCCTGCACCAGGGTGAACAGCTCGTCGTAGCGCGGCTCCACCACCTCCGCCAGGTTCTGGCGGCTAAGGGTGCGTGGCGGACGATCGCCCACGCTGGGCACCTTGATGGTCTCGTCCGCGCCGGCCAGCTGGGTCAGGGCGCAGGCGTACTTGATCTTGATTTCATCCGCGTGCTGCTTGGGCGTGCGCAGGGCCATGGCGATATCGTTGGTCACCTGATCCCCGGCGATGGGAATGTTGGCCGTGTGACGAATGGCGCCTTCGGTGAAGATGGCGATATCCGTGGTGCCACCGCCGATATCGACGATGCAAACGCCCAGTTCACGCTCGTCTTCGGTGAGCACGGCGTGAGCACTCGCTAACTGCTCAAGGATGACGTCATCGACTTCCAGGTTGCAGCGACGCACGCATTTCTCGATGTTCTGCACCGCATTCACCGCACAGGTCACCAGATGCACCTTGGCTTCCAGGCGCACACCGCTCATGCCAATGGGCTCGCGCACCCCTTCCTGATTGTCCACCACGTATTCCTGCGGCAGCACGTGCAGGGTTTTCTGGTCCGCCGGAATCGCCACCGCCTGAGCGGCGTCGATCACCCGGTCGATATCTGCCTGGGCCACTTCCCGGTCGCGAATGGCGACGATGCCGTGGGAGTTGAGGCTGCGCACATGGGAGCCGGCGATGCCGGCGTACACCGTGTGGATATGGCAGCCCGCCATCAGTTCAGCTTCTTCCACAGCGCGCTGAATGGAACGCACGGTGGCTTCGATATCCACCACCACGCCCTTTTTCATGCCCCGTGACGGTTGCGAGCCCAGCCCGACGATTTCCAAGGTGCCATCGGCTGCTGTCTGGCCGACGATGGCAACCACCTTGGAGGTGCCAATATCGAGTCCGACAATCATGTTTTCTGTTGCTGTCGCCATGTCACCCTTTCTCCTAACTTTGCTGCTCGCGCCAGGTCACTGCCATGCCGTCCGCATAACGCAGATCGACCCGAGCTACCTGGCGGCTATCCGTGCTCAGCACGCCACGATAAAGCCGCACAAAACGGCGTAATTTGGTGGTGTAATGCTCACGGTCAACCACCAGTTCCATGTCGTTATTCAGCGTCAGGCGCGCAGTCAGGCGCGCATTGACGTCCATGCTGCGAATGCTCAGATCCACATCCGCCAGCGTTTTGCCCATGCTGTGGTAGAAGCCCATGACTTCCTCCAGCCGTTGCTCCGGGCCACTCAGGTGGGGCAGATCCGTCAGGTCATACTGCTTGAGCGCCTTGAACGGCTGCCCGCTGTCCGACACCAACACTGCCTCGTTCCACACTGCCACCGGGCGACGTTCTTCCACTGTCAGCACCACGGTATCGGGCCACTGACGACGGACGGATACCTCCTCCACCCAGCTCAATCCCTGTGACTGCTGGTAAATATCTTCCAGCGGCACAGAGAAATAATTCTCTTCGCGCACCAGCGCCGCCAAGGCGGTCTCGATCTGTTGCTGACGGCGCACATCGGTGACACCGTCCACGCCCACCTTGCGGATCGGGTAGCCATCCAGTGCTGACGGCAGGTAGATCACCGCCAGCAGCATGACCAGCGCCACCGAGCTCACCAGCATCCACGGCACCGCCGCTGCAATCCGCTCACGCAGCGGTACGCCGGCCTTTTTTACCGGCTTGCGGCGGGCGCCACGCGGCGCGGGGGCGTTTCTAGCCACGACCCCGTTCCAGTGCGTCCAGCAGGATTTCACCCACCAGCACGTCAAAATCCCGGCCGGTGGCCTTCGCCGCCATCGGCACCAGCGAGTGATCGGTCATGCCGGGCACCGTATTCACTTCCAGCAGCTGCCACTGGCCCTGTGCATCGCGCATCACATCGACCCGGCCCCAGCCACGGCAACCGGCAACCCGGAATGCGGTCAGCGCCAGCTGCCGCAGCGCCTGCTCGTCGGCATCATCCAGCCCCGCCGGGCACAGGTACTCGGTGCTGTCGGACTGGTACTTGGCTTCAAAGTCATAAAACGCATGGGGCGTTTGCAGGCGGATGGCCGGCAAGGCTTCATCGCCCAGCACCGCCACGGTGTATTCCGGGCCGTTGACCCAGGCTTCCACCAACACGTCCTGGTCAAATTTTTCTGCGGCGACCAGCGCCTCGGCCAGCTCTTCAGCGTTATCCGCCTTGGCCATACCGATTGAGGAACCTTCGTGGGCCGGTTTCACGATTACCGGGAACCCCAGATCCGTTTCTTCACGGCCGGCCACATAAAACGCCGGGGTTGGCAAACCGGCCCCTTTCCACAGTTGCTTGGTGCGCACCTTGTCCATGCCAATGGCTGACGCCATCACCCCGGATCCGGTGTAGGGAATTTCCAGATGCTCCAGTACACCCTGGATCACGCCGTCTTCGCCGCCGCGACCGTGCAGGGCAATGAAGGCGGCATCAAAGCCTTTCAGCGTCTCCACGCTCTTGTCCGCCGGGTCCACCAGCTCTGCGATCAGGCCCAGATTGCGCAGGCCCTGATGCACCGCCGCACCGCTCTTCAGCGACACCGGGCGCTCTGCGGATTTGCCGCCGGCCAGCACCGCCACGCGGCCCACCCGGCTCAATCGTTGCTTCAATGCACGCTTATCCACGGCGGCCTCCCTGAGCAGCCAACTGCTTGGCAATGGCACCGACATTACCGGCGCCCTGCGTGACGAGCAGATCTCCGTCCTGTAGCTGGCTGGCCAACAAACTCGCCAGTTTGTCCGGGTCATCCACAAACACCGGCTCCAGGCCGCGTTTACGCAGGCTGCGGCACAATGCCCGGGCATCCGCCCCGGGAATCGGGTCTTCACCGGCGGCATACACTTCCAGCATCAACAGCACATCCACCCCGGAGAGCACTTCCACGAAATCCTCGTACAGGTCTTGGGTGCGGGTATAACGGTGCGGCTGGAACAGCATAGCCAGGCGCCGGTTCGGCCAGCCGTCGCGAATGGCATCAATAGTGGCGGCCACTTCACGGGGGTGGTGACCGTAGTCGTCCACCAGGGTCGCGCTGCCGCCCTCGAAGTGGTACTCGCCCTGCACATCAAAGCGACGCCCCACCCCGGTAAAGTTATTCAGGCCACGGATAATGGCTTCATCATCAGCCCCTTCGTCCGCCGACACGGCGATAGCCGCCAACGCATTCAATACGTTGTGGCGACCCGGCATGTTCAGGGACACCTCCAGTGGCTCGCCTTCGGCGCGCACTACCCGGAAATGGGTGACCATGCCGTCCTGGCGCACGTTCTCGGCACGCAGGTCCGCATCCTCGCTAAAGCCGTAGCGAATCACCTGACGGTTGACCCGGGGCAGCAACTTGCGCACCACCGGATCATCCACACACATCACCGCCACGCCGTAGAACGGCAGGTTGTGGAGGAACTCAATAAAGGTGTTCTCCAGCTGGGCGAAGTCGCCGCCGTAGGTGTGCATGTGGTCCGCATCGATATTGGTAACGATGGCACTCATGGGCTGCAGGTGCAGGAAGCTGGCATCGGATTCATCCGCTTCCGCCACCAGATAACGGCTCTGTCCCAGACGTGCATTGGTGCCAGCGCTATTCAGGCGCCCGCCAATCACAAACGTCGGATCCAGCCCGGCCTCGGCCATGATCGCTGCGGTCAGTGACGTGGTGGTGGTCTTGCCGTGGGTCCCGGCCACGGCGATGCCATGGCGGAAGCGCATCAGCTCCGCCAGCATCTGGGCACGCGGCACCACCGGAATACGACGCTCGTGGGCCGCCGCCACTTCCAGGTTTTCGGTATTCACCGCCGTGGAGGTCACTACTACATCCGCGCCGTCGATATTTTCAGCACGGTGGCCGATGTCCACCCGCACGCCAAGGCTGCGCAGGCGCTCTACCACCGGTGATTCCTTGATGTCGCTGCCGCTGATGGCATAGCCCTGATTGGCCAGCACTTCGGCAATGCCGCACATACCCACACCGCCGATTCCCACAAAGTGGATCCCGCGAATGCGGCGCATCTCCGGCACCGTATGAATCATGTCGTTATCGGCCATTGGCCACCTCCTCACACAGCGTGGCGGCGCGCTCAGCGCTATCCGCCATCGCCTGCTCACGGGCCCGCTCGGCGATTTGCGCCAGCAGGCCACGCTCTGCAACCGGTTTCAGGGTGCCGGCAAGGCTTGCCGCACCCAGGTCCCGTTGGGGCAACAGCAGCGCGGCTCCGCGCTCTGACAACCAACGGGCATTCAATGTCTGGTGGTCATCCACTGCACTGGGCAGTGGCACAAACATGGCGGCCACACCCGCCGCAGCCACTTCCGCCACGGTCAGCGCACCAGCCCGACAGATCACCAGATCCGCCCAGCCATAGGCTTCTGCCATGTCATCAATAAACTCACTGACCTGAGCCTGCAGGCCCAGCGCCTGGTAAATCGGCGCCGCTTCCGCAGTACGTCCGGCGCCGCACTGGTGGCGCACCTGTATATCGCGACCCAGTACCGCCAGCAGTAACTCGGGCAAATCCTGGTTCAGCACCAGGGCCCCCTGGCTACCGCCCAGCACCAGCACCCGCAAGCCGCCCTGATGTTGGGCATAGCGGCGAGCCGGCTCGTCCAAAGCGGTAATCTCCGGACGTACCGGGTTACCTACCCAGCAGGCCTGCGGATTGCCAAAGGCACCCTGAAACCCTTCCAGGGTCACCGTGGCCAGGCGGGACAACAGGCGATTGGTCAGCCCGGGAACCGCATTCTGCTCATGGACCACCACCGGCACCTTGCACAGCTTGGCCGCCAGTCCGCCTGGACCACTGGCAAACCCGCCAAAGCCCACCGCCAGCACCGGCTGACGGGCGCGAATCAACTGGCGCGCCTGCAACACCGCCCGCAGCAAATTGAAGGGGGCCGTCAGCTTGCGCTTGAGTCCGCCACCGCGCAGCCGGGACACGGACAGCTCGGCAATCTCATAGCCATACTGGCGCACCAGCTTGCCTTCCATGCCGTTTTCCGCGCCCAGCCAGAGGATCTCGAAACCGCGAGCACGCAGTTGATCAGCCACGGCCAACGCCGGGAACACATGCCCACCGGTACCACCAGCCATAATCAGGACGGTGCGACTCATCGTGCAGCCCTCCCTCTGGCTTTCAGGTGATCGGCTTCCGCCCCGGCGCGCAGGATCAGCCCCACCATGGCGGCAGAAATCAGCAAGGAAGAGCCGCCGTAACTGATAAATGGCAGCGTCAGGCCCTTGGTGGGCAACAGCCCCATGTTCACGCCCAGGTTGATAAACGCCTGGGAACAAAAGACGAAGGCACAGCCATAAACCACATAGGCGTGGTACAGCAGCCCACGCTCTTCCAGACGATGGCCGACACGGAACACCCGCCAGCCCAGCAGAATAAAGCCGCTGATCAGCGCCACATTGCCCAACAAGCCCAGCTCTTCGGACATCACCGCGTAAACAAAATCCGTATGCGCTTCCGGCAGATAAAACAGCTTCTGCACGCTGTTACCCAGCCCCACGCCCAACCAGTGGCCGCGCCCGAAGGCGATCAGGCTCTGGGTGAGCTGATAGCCAGAACCGAACTGGTCTGCCCAGGGATCGGTAAAGGTCATCAGGCGCGCCACCCGGTAGGGTTCGGCAAAGGCGACCAGCCCGCCCAAAGCCACCGCGATCAGACCGATCAGCAGGAAGCGCAGGGTCGGCACGCCGGACAGGAACAACATGCCCATGGCGGTAATGCCCAGCACCACCACCGCGCCGAAATCCAGCTCCAGCAACAGCAGCAGCATCAACACACCCAGCAAGCCCAGCGGCAGCAGGAAGGCTTTCCATTCGGTTTCCAGCGCGGCTTTGCGCTCGGCCACGTACCCGGCCAGATACAACACAAAGCACAATTTGACGATTTCCGAGGCCTGAATGGTCAGGCCCGGCAACGCGATCCAGCGGGTGGAACCATTCACGGTTCGTCCCAGCCCGGGAATAAACACCATCACCAGTACCACCAGGGCCACGGGCAACATCACAAAGCGCAAACGCTCCAGCAGCGCCAACGGCACCGCGTAGTACACAAAGGTGCCGACACCCAGCCCCAGCGCCAGATAAATGCCGTGGCGCATGGCGTAATAGAAGGGGTCACCCAGGCGCGTTTCCGCAATCTGCAAGCTGGCAGAGGACACCATCACCAGACCCGCCAGCGACAGCAGAACAGCAGTCCACAACAACGGCTTGTCGATGCCCGTACTATCTACTTTCAGGATCATGCGCTCAGTCATGGCACACCTCCCGGGCACGGGCGGTGAAATCATCGCCGCGGGCTGCAAAACCGCTGAACATGTCGAATGATGCACAGGCCGGCGACAGCAACACCGCGTCACCCGGCTGTGCCAGCGCATGGGCACGGGCAACGGCAGCGGCCATATCAGCCACCAGTTCGCAGGGGGCAGCGGACATACCCTGAGCCACGGCATTGCGGTCTTCGCCCATCAACAGGGCGGCACGCAAATATTGGCGCGCCGGCTCGGCCAGCGGGGAAAAATCCTGCCCTTTACCCTGACCGCCCGCCACCAGAATCACCTTGCCTTCAATGCTTTCACCGATACCGGTGAGCGCGGCCAGGGTGGCGCCCACATTGGTCGCCTTGGAATCGTTGAACCAGCGCACGCCACCGGCTTCCGCTACCAACTGACAACGGTGCGGCAAGCCGGTGAAGGCTTTCACCGTGGCCAGCGCCTTGTCCCGGTTCAGGGACAGCGCATCGCTGATCGCCAGTACCGAGAGAATATTCATGGCATTGTGGTGACCGGTCAGCGCCAGCTCGGACAGCGACAGCAACGGCTCCCCCCGGCACAGCAGCTGACCCTTTTCGCTATCCAGCCGGTAATCCGCTTCCGGGTGGGCACCAAAACTGATCTGGCGCGCCACGGTAGCCGGCGGACGGGTAGCCAGGTCATCACGGTTCCAGACTGCCACCTGGCAGCCGTCGTAGACACGCTGCTTGGCCGCCAGGTAATCGGCAAAACTGGCATAGCGGTTCAGATGGTCCTGGGACACATTGAGAATCGTGGCCACTTCTGCACTCAGGCTGTAGGTGGTTTCCAGCTGGAAGCTGGACAATTCCAGCACATACAACCGGGCCTGATCGTCAAGCAATTCCAGCGCCGCCACACCCAGGTTGCCGCCGATGCCCGGGTTCATCCCGCAGGCATCCGCTACCTGACCCAACAGGGTGGTCACTGTGCTCTTGGCATTGGAGCCGGTGATCGCCACCAGCGGCTCGCTGGCCGCACGGGCGAACAGCTCAATGTCGCCAATCACTTCTTTGCCATCCACTACCTGCTCGGCAATGGCCGGCGTGGATACCGCCACGCCCGGGCTCACGATCAGGCGACGGGCCTTGCCCATCCAGCCTTTTTTGAAGCTACCGGTGTGCACTTTCAGGTCCGGAAATTCTGCGCACAGGGCATCCAGTCCGGCCGGCTCAGCACGGGTATCAATGGCGCGCACGGGCATCCCCTGATCCGTTAGATAACGGATCACGGAGCGGCCTGTTACACCCAGACCAATGACCAGATCAAACCCGTCTTTCGCCATAAATTGACTCAATCCCCTATCGGATTTTCAGGGTCGCCAGACCCACCAGTACGAGAATCACGGTGATAATCCAGAACCGCACAATGATCTTCGGCTCCGGCCACCCCTTCAGTTCAAAATGGTGATGAATGGGGGCCATGCGGAAAATCCGCCGGCCGGTGAGCTTGTACGAGCCCACCTGCAACATCACCGATACCGTTTCCATCACGAACACACCGCCCATGATGAAAAGCACAATTTCCTGGCGCACGATCACCGCCATGACACCCAGCACCGCCCCCAGGGACAACGCGCCCACATCGCCCATAAACACCTGGGCGGGATACGCGTTGAACCACAGGAAACCGAGACCCGCACCACACAGGGCAGCAGAGATAATCACCAACTCGCCAGCACCGGCCACATAGGGAATCTGCAAGTAAGCCGCAAATTCCGTATGCCCCCCGGCGTAGGCAAAGATGCCCAGGGCGCCACCCACCAGTACGGTGGGCATGATGGCCAGGCCATCCAGACCGTCAGTCAGGTTCACCGCGTTGCTGGTGCCGTTAATCACAAAATAGGTGAGCACGATGTAGAACCAACCCATGTTGATGGCCACGTTCTTGAAGAAGGGCACGATCAACTGGGTTTCCACCGGGCTTTGCGCGGTGAAGAACAAGGCACAACCGGCAATATTTCCAGCGGGCGGGCAAGCCGCGCGGGTTCTTTTCCACCACCTTGCGCCAGTCATCCACCCAGCCCACGGCGCCGAAAATAAACAGCACACCCAGGGTGATCCACACAAACCGGTTTTCCAGATCGCCCCACAACAGGGTGGAAATAACGATGGCCACCAGAATCAGCGCGCCGCCCATGGTGGGGGTACCCGCCTTGCTCAGGTGACTCTTCGGACCATCGTCACGAATGGCCTGGCCCACCTGCTTTTCCTGCAGTTTGCGGATCATGATCGGGCCGACCCAGAACGCGATGAACAACGCCGTCAGCACACTCAAGATGCCGCGCAGGGTGATGTACTGCACGACCAGAAAACCGCTGTGGTATTGCGCCAGATATTCCGCCAGCCAAAGCAGCATCAGCGTGCCCCCTCTGTGTGTGTGCGTTCCTGTGTAAGCCGCTGCACCACCGCTTCCATACCGGCGCTACGGGATCCTTTCACCAACACCGTGCCGCCTTGTGCCAGCACCGGAGCACTCCAGCTCGCCGCCTGTTGATAGTCCTCGGCAATTTTTGCTGCTTCGCCATACCCCCGTGCGGCCGCCGCTGCACCGGTCATGGCAACCAAACCGGAAAGCCCGGCCTGACGAGCGTATTCACCCAGTTCCTCTACCAGCGAATCGGCCTGCGGGCCCAGCTCGCCCATGGCGCCCAGCACCAGCATTTGTGGTGCCGGCTGCGCGGCCAGCCAATCGATGGCGGCGCGCACTGAACCCGGGTTGGCGTTGTAGGTGTCATCAACCACGGCGCCGGCACCGGCGGCCTGGATATGCATTCGTCCGGGAACCGGTTTCAGTGCTGCCAGACGCGGCAACACCTGAGGTAAATTTACGCCCAAGGCACGCACCGCCGCGCAGGCCATCAGGGCGTTGCTCACCTGATGTGCACCGGGCAGCGGTACCGTCACCGCTTCGCCCAGCGGCTGAAGCACAAACTCCGCACGATCGCGATGCAGGGTGATATTTTCGGCATACAGGTCGGCACCGGTTCGTGTGCTTTCATCCATGCTGACCCGCACTACCGTCAAACCAGCAGCACGGGCTTTTTCGGCGAAGAAATCCGCGAAGCTGTCATCGTTGTTGATGATCGCCTGACCACCCGGCGTGCAGCCGCCAAAGATTTCCGCCTTGGCATCGGCAATACCCTGCATGGAACCAAAGCCTTCCAGGTGCGCGCCGGTCACGTTAGTAACCAGCACCACCTGCGGCCGCGTCAGCGAACTGGTCCAGGCGATTTCGCCCGGCGCATTGGCGCCCAGTTCGATTACCGCGAAACGATGCTCTGCGCGCAGGCGCAACAGGGTCAGCGGCACTCCCACGTCATTGTTGAAGTTGCCATGGGTGGCCAGGGTACCGTCACCCAGCATGGCCGCCGCCATTTCCTTCACCGTGGTCTTGCCGGCATTGCCGGTGACCGCCAGGCGGGGCAAATCGAACTGGGCGGCATAACCGCCGGCGAGTCGGCCCAGGCCTTCACGGCTGTCGGCTACGCGCACAGCGCTTTCGAAACTGTCCTGCTCACGGTCCACCAGTGCCGCAATGGCGCCACCGGTTTTGGCCGAGGCCAGAAAATCATGGGCGTCAAACCGCTCACCGCGTAACGCCGCGAACAAGCAACCCGGTTCGATGGCGCGGGTATCGGTGGCCACCGCATTCACTTTCAGGTCGTCACCCTGCAGGGTGCCGCCGGTCCACTGGGCGATCTGTGACAGCCACATCATTGCGCACCTCCCCGGGCGATAAACGCCTTGCGGGCCAGGTCGCGGTCATCACTGGGGTAACGCACGCCATCGACTTCCTGATAATCCTCATGACCCTTGCCGGCGAGCAGAATCACATCGCCGTCACTGGCCGCTTGCACGGTATCCATTACCGCCTGGGCACGCTCAACAATGGCCTGCACTGACGCTGCATCGGCAAGGCCGGCTCGCATGTCGTCGATAATCTGTTGCGGGTCTTCGCTGCGCGGGTTGTCACTGGTCAGCACCACACGATCCGCGCCGCGCTCGGCCACAGCGGCCATTTGCGGGCGCTTGCCGGTATCCCGGTCTCCGCCACACCCCACGATGCAGAACAACCGGCCATGGAAATGGGCGCGGCACGCCTGCAAGGCTTTTTCCAGCCCGTCCGGGGTATGGGCGTAATCAACGATCACGGTGGGACAGCCCGGTTGCTGTACCGGTTCCATGCGACCGGGCACCGCTGTTACCGCCGCCAGCGCGCCACCCAGCGAAGCAGTGCTGATACCCTGGCCATGCAGAATGCCGGCAACGGCCATCACGTTGCTGAGGTTAAAACGACCAAACAGCGGCAGCGTGACCGTCAACGGGTCACCGCCCACGGTCAGTTCGGCGCGCATACCGTCGGCAGTAAAGGTGACAGCGGCACAGCGCACGGTGGCGCCCGGCTGATCGCCGAAGGTAACACAGCGCACGCCATCGGCCAGACAGCCGATCAGCGAATAAGCCGCCGGATCATCGCAATTGATCACCGCCAGCTTGACGCCGTCGCGGGTGAACAGCACAGATTTGGCTGCCAGATAGGCTTCCATGTCCCCGTGGTAGTCCAGATGATCCCGGCTCAGATTGCTGAACACCGCCACCGGTACCGGCGTGGAACCAAGGCGGTGCTGATCCAGCGCATGGGATGACACCTCCATGGCTACACAATCAGCGCCCGCATCACGCACCCGGGCCAGACCGGCCTGCAGGGTAATCGGATCCGGCGTGGTATGGCCGGTAGTCTGCTCATCGCCTTTCAGGCCCAGCCCCAGGGTGCCAACCAGCGCACAACGGTGGCCCAAGGCATTAAGGGCATCGCGCAGGAACCAGGTGATGCTGGTCTTGCCGTTGGTGCCCGTCACGCCCACCACATTCATGGCCGCACCGGGCTCGCCGTACCAGCGCGCCGCCAGCGTACCCACGCGACGCCCCAGCCCCGGCAGCGCCACACAGGGCACCGCCTGATCCTGTTGAATCTCAAAGGTTTCTGCGTCCGCCAGCACCGCCACCGCACCGGCGGCGATCGCCTGGCTGACAAACTGACGACCATCGCTGGCCACGCCCGGCACGGCCAAAAACAGATCGCCGGGGGCAACGTTACGGCTATCGAGCTGTAGCCCTGAAAGCACAACACCCGCCGCAGAAGCTGGCAGGGTGACATCGGGAAGCAGTTGCTGGAGGGTCATCATGAGCGATCCTCCGCATCCGGGCCGCCGGCCAGCAGCCCGTCGGGCTTGTCCGGTGGCACATGCAGCGAACGCAATACGCCACTCATGATGTTGGAAAACGCCGGCGCCGCGACCAACCCCCCGTAGTAGGCTTTTCCGCCTGGATCATCGATTACCACCACGGTGACAATGCGCGGATCCGTTGCCGGGGCCAGCCCGGCAAACAAACCAATATAGTTGTCATCGGCATAACCGCCGGCCATCACCTTGTGCACCGTGCCGGTCTTGCCGGCCACCTGATAGCCCGGCACCTGCGCACGGCGCGCGGTACCCACACGGCTGACCACGGTTTCCAGCATCTGCACCAACTGCCGGGCCGTCGCCTTGCCAATCACCTGCTCGCCCTGCGGCACGCCATCCACTTTTTTCAGGGTCAACGG
>LWDU01044481.1_pt1 | contig 13633 bp, 11 predicted proteins | sample 727161 | NCBI WGS metagenome assembly LWDU01 (sample SAMN04566230, study PRJNA314399) | hydrothermal vent metagenome | isolation source: deep sea hydrothermal plume seawater | place: Mexico: Gulf of California, Guaymas Basin | collected 2004-07-11 | reverse complement strand
AGCTAATTGAAATTTTTGGGTACTCCTGGAGTATCTCCAAAAAATCATTTCTAGCTAAAGTCAACACTTCCGAGGAATCTAATGCTACAACATTCGCAGATCTGCCTGCACCATCTAATAAAGACATTTCACCGAAAAAATCAGATTCCCCTAACATGGCAAGAATTACCTCTCGCCCATCATCGCTAAGTCTAGTAATTTTTACGCTCCCTCCAGCAATGACAAAGAATGTCTGTCCTAAATCATCTTCCAGCAGTATCATCTGGCCTTTCGTATAGGTCCGTTGTATCATTCTTTCAGCAATTTTATTAAGATCTGTTGGTGACAATTCTGAAAAAATTGGTACAGATTGTACGTTTTCTTTAGATTAATTCAAAATTGTCCATTAACTAAACTTGATCAGCTATAATAAAAAAATTACAACTACTAATCCTTATTGATTTCCATCCTGATTCAGAATAAGTTCTCGGCCAAGTTTTTAACCAATCAATAATTAGTTATGGATAGACACCCTCAACAAATAAAACGAGAAAGACAGGACAAAAAACGTCGGGAAAGTAATATCGCTCAAATGTCTAAATTGAAGACAGCCATAAAAAAGGTTGCTTCAGCTACTAATCATGAAAAAGCTGAAGTTGATTATCGGGTAGCTGTAAAGCAAATTGATAAAGCCGCCAGTAAAGGTTTGATAAAAAAGAATACTGCTGCACGTCGCAAATCACGTATTACTAAATAGAAGCCGCTTCCTTTTAATATATAATTTGTTCTATATAGAACAGTTGATTGCAAAGGGTTCTTACTCATCTAAAATCTGGTAGTTTGGTGCTTCCTTAATGATCTTAACTTCATGCGGGTGACCTTCCTTTATACCCGCACTAGTAATTTGAATAAATTTACTTTTTTTATGAAAATCAGGAATAGTTTCGACACCACAATATCCCATTGATGCCCTTAAACCACCAATAATTTGATGAACTGAGTTACGTACTGAGCCACGATACGGCACCATACCTTCAATTCCTTCGGGTACTAACTTTGTAGCTTCAGCCCCTTCTTGAAAATATCTGTCGCCACTGCCTTCTTTCATTGCCCCNCCGAGCATTACAGCACTAGCTCCCGCAGCCAATGATTTAGCAATATCACCGCTGTAACGAATACCACCATCGGCAATTATTGGTAGACCTTCCTTGTTTGCTTCTTCGGCACAATCCATTATGCTGGATAGTTGGGGTACACCTACACCAGCAACTACACGAGTAGTGCAACTAGCTCCGGCACCAATACCCACTTTTGGACAATCAACTCCAGCATCAATCAAAAATCTTGTACCTTCCCTCGTCGCAATATTCCCTGCAATCAAAGCCATTGAACCAATATTGGATTTCAATTTTTCAATTAATTTTAATACACCTGCAGAATGACCGTGAGCAGTATCAACAACCAATACATCAAGACCGGAATTTTTCAAGGCCTGCGCCCGTTCAGTCGCTTCATCATTCACACCTATAGCTGCTGCAACCCGTAAGCGTCCATTTATATCTTTACAAGCATTTGGAAATTGCTCTTTTTTTTGTATATCCTTCACAGTAATTAATCCAGCCAATGATCCATCTTCATCAACAACTAATAATTTTTCGATACGGTGTCTTTGTAATATGTCCTTTGCTTTCTCCAATGTAGTACCGACTGGTACGGTAACAAGGTTATCCGTTGTCATACGATCCTTAACAGTAAGATCTAAGTTGGTTTCGAAGCGGATATCCCTGTTAGTTATAATCCCAATCAACTTTCCTTCTTCGACAACAGGTAATCCACTAATATGATAATGACCCATCATTTCTTTTGCTTCTCGAATGGTTTTTTTCGGTGTCAGGATTAGCGGATTCATTATCATACCGCTTTCTGATCTTTTAACTTTGTCCACCATATCTACTTGATCTGCTATAGATAAATTTTTATGAATAACACCCATACCTCCCTCTCTTGCCAGGGCTATGGCCATTGCACTCTCGGTCACAGTATCCATTGCAGCGCTTAGTAACGGAATATTCAATGAGATATCCTTGGTAAGGTTGGTCGATAGTATTACATCCCGGGGCAAAACATTTGATGCCTGAGGTACAAGTAATACATCATCAAAGGTATATTTATATGCAAATGGTGTTTTATTGGGCATATTAATTGAGCTCGTAATTTTTATTCACCAAAGAGAGTATCTGCTTTGTTTTTATGAGGTCGTTAACAACTTTTATATCCGTATATAGTGGTCTATCACCCCTGGAAAAATGGACATGTTTTTTCAATAGTTTAATAACTGGCTGCGTACCACGAGCCATTTTCAATGGTGCATGAAATAGTTCATTTATTGTCGCCGAAGTAAGTAGTTCAATAGCCAATATATTTCTAACATTATCGATCACCCGTAAACATTTTCGCCCGGCCCAAGGAGCCATACTAACAAAATCCTCTTGTCCTCCAGATGTTGAGATCGTATCAACACTAGCAGGATGGGTCAATACTTTATTTTCTGATACCAAACTAGCCGCAGTAATATGGGCAGTCATGAATCCCGATTCAATTCCTGGATTCGATGCAACGAATGGCGGAACTCGATCCTCAATTCCTTTCATGAAATAATGAAGTCTCCGTTCAGAAATTGAACCTAATTCTGCTATAGCTATAGCCAAAATATCCATTGCTTGAGCAATCGATTCTGCATGAAAATGTCCGGAATTCATTATTTGAGTATTGGGCATTATTAATGGATTATCGCTTACACTATTCGCTTCATTCTGTACGATTTCTTTCGCACCATTATAGTTATCCCTGCTTATACCGTGTACATGAGGGATACAGCGAAAACTATACGGGTCCTGTACACGGTCGCAATCTTTATGTGATAGAACGATTTCACTATCACGCAGAAGATTCCAAACATTGGCCGCAACTAATCTCTGACCGGGATGCTGCTTTAATTTATGAATCGATGATTTAAACACACTGCGAGATGATAGCGACGCTTCTACTGAAATGGCCCCAACCAAATCCGCTATTTTTAACAAGCTTTCAGCTTCTAGACAGGCTTTTATTCCGATTGCAGTGGATACTTGTGTACCATTAATCAAACTTATTCCTTCTTTTGGGCCAAGTACTAAAGGCTCTAAATCCACCTCTTTCATAGCCAACATTGCCGGCATAATACGATCCTGAAAATGAACCAATCCTTCCCCAATCAAAGGTAGGGCCATATGCGCCAGTGGTGCGAGGTCACCGCTAGCCCCGACTGATCCTTGTCTAGGGATTACGGGTAAAATATCATGGTTCAATAAATCTCTCACTAGGCTAACTAATTCCAATCGTACGCCGCTAACACCTTTAGCCCATGTTGATAATTTTAAAAATAATATTAACCTGGTAATACCAAGGTCAAATGATTTCCCTACACCCGTTGCGTGCGATCTAACCAAATTAAGTTGTAATTTCTGACGATCATCAGCGTCAATTGTAACTTTACTTAAATCGCCAAAACCAGTTGTTACTCCATAGATTTTTTTGCCTTTTTTTAATAATTGTGCTAAGATGCTATGGGAGGCGCGTATGGCCTTTCTGGAATCTGCATTTAGTCGAACTCTAACGGGTCCTTCTAAGCAGGGTAAATAATATTGTATTGAACGGGATTCTCTCGAAATAGATAGGGCCGACATAGAGTAATCTAACTGTTTGACCCTATGTCAATCAACCAGAAGCCATATTATATTCGAATTTCATTGAGACTTGAGAATGGATCCATTCTCACAGGAATGGAATCACTGAATGATGTACCGTAGCGTTTTTTCACAACTCGTTCATCCATAACAAAAAAAGCACCAACATCTTGACTCGTTCGAATTAATCGCCCAAATCCTTGACGAAATTTTATAACACATTCTGGTACGTTGAACTCAAGGAAAGGGTTCTTATCAAGACTTTGCAGCAAGTTACTGTAAGCCTTGATAACAGGCTCACTGGGTACACCAAACGGAAGTTTTGCTAATATGAGAATTTCCAATAATTCACCAGGTAGATCAATTCCTTCCCAAAACGCATTGGTACCCAAAAAGGATCCCATTTTTGGTTCGATGCATACCCTGGATAATAGCATGCCGTGAGGAGCCACGTAATTGTGCAAATATGGGCAAATCTCTGCTGCCTGGTTTTTTGCGTAATTCTTGATAAACATTATTTAAAGCATATCTTGAAGTAAATAATGTTAACATCCTTTTATTATGTTTCTTATGTAGACTATATATTAGGCTTGCCAGTAATACTGGATCCTGCCCATTACCACCAGCATATTGAAAATATTTGACTTGATCCTCATAATGAAATGGACTTGGGAATACACCGGAAAAAACCTTTTCAATTTCTATACTGTTAAGTCCAGTCCTAGAAAAAAAATAATCACAACATGTCTGAAAAACGCATCAACTAGGCTCTTTGATATATCTATGGGTGATCCATATATAATAAGCTCAAACTCTCCATTATTTCGAAAAATTCCCTCCTGCCAATAAACCCAATTTTGATCCTGTTCTTGTGTCAACAGATTTAATAAAGTCAACATGGTATTTAAACTTTCAATAAAACTATCTATTTGTACTATTACTTCAGAAAATCCTTCAGCATTATCGCTGTGAGCCCGCAGTTCCGAACTCATTTTGTTAAGCTTAATTATTAGTGCACTAATATCACTTATCAAAGCATTAATCTCTTTGAAGAAAATACCATATTCCTCTGTAAGGTTATAAATGATGTATTTTTCAGAGTATTTTGCAGAGGAATCAAAACGGTTGCTTACATTAAACTCTAGCTCTTGGAAGAGGACATCCACCGCAGTCTTGCATCCCGAGGTCAACTTTATTAAATCATCTATAATTCCTGAGAGAGAATCTACTTTTTGCACAACGTAGATTAATTGACCTTTCCACCGCGCAGATGATTTCCCTTCAGGATTTACACTATCAATTACAGCTTTTATTGGATAGGCGCTAATTGACTTTTCCATTTGCTTATAGGCTGTATCCACTAGATTATGAGCTTCGTCAATAATCACTGTATCATGTTCAGGTAAGATTCCGGGAGATTGTATTTCAGCAAATAGTAATGCATGATTGACAATAACTAGGTCGGTACTTTGGGCAATACGTCGAATTTTACCAAAGTAACACCCATTGTTTTTCCCGCAGATTACAGTTGTGCAAAATCCAGGTTCGCTCTGAATAAGAGAGGCTACCTTCAGCGGCCTGCTATTCCAAAACCCAGCGCACTCGGACAGGTCTCCTGTCCTTGTATAGTGCATCCAAATAATTACAGGAAGTAAACTTTCAATATCTTTAGATGACAGAATTTTCTTTTTTTCAGCTATCAACCAATTCAAACGTGTCTTACAAAGGTAATTTGTACGGCCTTTTAACAATGTCGCTTTTATGGGTACTTCCAGCGCTCTAGAGAGGATAGGTAGATCCTTATGGAATAGTTGATCTTGCAAATTCTTTGTATAACAGGATATAACCACAGACTTATTATGTTTACTTTCCATAGAATGTTTTATTGCAGGAAATAAATATCCTAGCGATTTACCAAGACCCGTTCCCGCCTCAAGCGCACCAATTCCTTTTGGAAACGACATGATCTTTAAAATCTCAGCACAATAATTTATTTGGCTGGGTCGTTCTTCATAATTTTCTAATATCTCTGCAACGGCCCCCTTAGGTGCGAAAACATTATTTGTATCATAAGTACTAATATCATTTTCACCATCATGTTCATAAACGTTATCAAAAATTGGTTTTTCAATCATTGATTCCAATAGTCCCGATGTAAGGTCGCCTGATTGTTTCAATTCATTTGCAAGGTTTACATATAGTTGCATATTTGGGGCATTAACCGAACGTATTAGATCCAATAATTTTGTAATGGTTTCCAGCGGATAACTGGCTGCTTCCTTAATCAACCGCTGAAAAATAATGCCACAATTGTCCGTATCTTTCTCAGCGCGGTGCGACCCTGCTGATGATAATCCAAAATATTCTGATATTGAACCCAAATCGTGTACTGGATGGAAGAACAAAAAGGTGCGTGACAGCTGTAGGGTATCAAACAACGGATTATTTTTTTTTGGTTTGCTAAATCTTGCGCACAGTGCATCCAAAAAACTTTTATCAAAGGAAATATTATGCGCTACTAAGGGTAAATCGTTTAAAAATTCAAGAAACTCACTAATAATATCAGATTCTATTGGCTTATCCCTGACCATATCGTCTGCTATACCAGTTATATCCGTGATAAAAGGATCTATTGGCCGCCCAGGGTTTATTAGTGTCACAAATCGATCAACCGGGTTACCATCAACAAATTTGATGGCCGCAATTTCAATAATGCGGTCATCTTTGGGACTTAATCCCGTTGTCTCAAAGTCAAATGCAATATAATCAGAAAGGCCTAGGCAGCGTAATAACTGGGGTAATTCCATAAGCATTTAAGAAAAAAATATTTTAAAATAAAATGCGGGATTAGCCAAATCAGTGCGGGGGATTTCATTCGCCAGCATACCGCCGATGATATTTTTAAGTTCATCATTTCGAGCTGCTCGATTAATGACAAAGTTTAACAGGAATTTGGATCTGGCTAGTTTTTGCAATTTTGTACTTACACGTAATTCAGGGCCAATTTCGTCCCACAAATTTTTGTCATATTCAGATAAATTATTTTCGCTTAAATCGTTTTCACCAATGGCTTTGTTTGCGGTAATTATAGCATGCTTCGCTGATACCATAGCGTTACCAATACCCTCCCCTGTAAATGGATCAATCAGACCCGCAGCGTCTCCCAGCAACATGAAACCATTACCATGGTTTTTTCGATGTATACTTCCCATAGGTAGGTTCCAACCTTTTGGTTTTTCAATTGGTTTTGCATGAGCAAAACGATCTTTGAAATATTCCAATTGTGTGACAACATCTAGCAGGTCAACAAGGTTTTTCTTCTGTTCTTTAATGTTTTTTTTCGATAATCCCAAGCCAATATTTGCTTTGCCTGCGCCTGCAGGAAATAACCAGAAATAGCCAGGGTTTATTTCTTCCAGGTAATGCAATTCAATCTGATCAGTTAAACCCTCTACCCCCTCGTAATAACATCGAATTGCCAACGCAGTGTGTTCCATTTCCATTTTATATAAATTTAATTTTTGGGCCACAATTGAATTATACCCATCAGCACCCAGGACGACTGTTGCTGCAATATCTTCCGGATTTCCATCCTTGTTTGTTCCTTGCACACCTACCACAGTGTTATCCTCGATGAGCAAGTCTATAACGGTAAAACCTTCCTTTACTTCTGTAATTTTTTGTACCTTTTTAAACAGAAAATAATCAAATATTTCTCTGGGAATTACATACCCTTCTTTAATATGGTCAGTGTTAAAGGATTTTGTTAAATCAATATCAAAAATTTTATTTGCAGGACTGCCAAATGTAATCCGACGAATAGGGGCACCTTTAAGTGTTTTTACTTCACTAATTAGATCCAGGTCTTTAAGGATATCAACGACTTTACCTGATAGTGCATCACCGCAGATTTTATCCCTTGGCCAAATTGACTTATCAACAATAAGTGTGCTAAGGCCCAATCGATTAGCATACAACGCAGCTGTAGCACCTGCAGGGCCTCCGCCCACAATTACTAAATCATATACCTTTTGTTTTCCCATTAATTAATTGTCCGAAAATATTATTTGGATGGAATGCAATTAATAGGAATCTAATCGTGATCCACACCAAATGTTGGATAAACAATATTAAAACGAAAATAATGGTAAAGGCGCAACAAAAAGAATAGTGTACACAATGGAATTAAAAACCACGGAAATCGAACTACTAAAAATACGGCTGGTATAAATACACCATAGATTCTAGCGCGCTGCAAGTGCCTGATATGGGCTGGCATGATTAGCGCTACTAAAAGGAAAGGTAAATATACAGTAGAAACCGTGCTGGCCACTGGATCATCAAATTGGAACCCCATAACAGTTCCAACAATGATCAATGTAGTGGCACCAACCAGATTTCGGATTCTTGAACCTGCGATTTTAGTCGATTTGTCATCTTGTTGTATAAATTCAATCGAAAATACAAGCCATACGGCTATATAAAATAATAAATATGGTGCATAATTCTTAATCGCCTCCATCGAAAAATTGGAACCAATTGACCCTAATAATAGTGCCATAGATCCAATAACAATAAAATATAACAACGACCTAAGATTATTGATTTTTTTAGGGGTAGCAGGGTGTCTAGCTGATAAAATGGACCAGATCGTGACCAAAATGATAACGAAAAAAATAAATAATGATCCAGAATTCCAATCCCAGAAAATATATCTATTCTCTTGCCCTTTTATAATGTTAAAACCGCTAATGACCATGCACCACATGCCAAACCAATGTAATGGCTGCCAGTTCATAAAGTTATCCAAACTTTTAGACCAATTGGATAATCTGCTATATAAATCGCTTTGGGGTTTAATTAGACGGGATACAAACACAGCAAGGTATTTTTAACCGATAATCGGGAACCCTAATAGTTTATCAAAAATCTCATTTAAAATGATAAAACCAACTACCAAAGCTCCGATACTCAACAAAATAGTAACTAATTGACTCGATATTTTAGTGGAATTCATTCCAGTATGTAATTCTTTAACAAATTCATCCACACTCCAGCGTTTGATAATAAATATCGCCATTAACATACCCCCAATAGGCAACATATATTTTGAAGATAGATAATCCATGAAATCAAAGAACGACATGCCCAAAAACCAAGTAATATTTAGATTGCCACCAAGCGATAATGAACAAAATATACCTACAACTGTAATTATGCCACCGAACATAATAGTTGAGCGGATCCTGGTCCAGCCTTTTTGATCAATAAAATAGGCTGTAACAACCTCAAGAATTGAGATTGCTGATGTAAGTGCCGCCATAAAAAGTATAACGAAGAACAAAGTCCCCCAAATTTGGCCACCTGGTATTTGTGGAAAAATTGAAGGTAAGACAACGAATATGAGTCCAGCGCCTTCCGCGGGATCAGCGCCCAGAGCGAAAACTGTTGAAAAAATCGCTACGCCTGCAAGCAAAGCTATAATTGTATCCAAGCCGATAACCCAAAGCGCTGAATTCAAGAGATTTTCATTTCTTTTCAGATAACTTCCGTACGTTATCATCGTACCCATACCAAGACTCAGTGTAAAAAATGAATGCCCCAAAGCCAACACAACAGCTGAAGCAGATAGATCTTCAAACTTTGGTTTAAATAAAAAGGTTAGGCCGGCCATTCCATTAGGCAGGGTTAATCCACGGACCGCAAGAACCACGAGTATGACAATTATCGTTGGCATCATGATTTTTGACCATTTTTCGATACCACCTTTCACGCCATTAACAATTACATAAATACAAATCATCATAAATAATAATTGCCAAAATAGCGGCGCCCATGTACCAGTAATAAATGAATTAAATAAAGCGCTTGCAGCTTCAGGATTACCTGCTAGCTGAGAAAAGTCACCTTTGAGTGACAAGAATGAATAATTCATTATCCAACCACCTACAACACCATAAAACGATAGAATGACGAATGCTGACCCAACGCCCAAAAATCCGACCCATTTCCATAAGGAGCCAGGGGCGATCGCCAAATAGGCTCCTACAGGACTTAATTGCGTCTTTCTACCTAGAGCAAATTCACCTATTACAATTGATAGACCAACAACCAGGATGCAGATGAGATAAATTAGGGTGAATGCTGCTCCACCATTTTGTCCTGCCATATGTGGGTATTTCCATATGTTACCAATTCCCACCGCCGAGCCTGAGGCAGCTAAAATAAATCCTAGTCTTGATCCCCAATGTTCCCTGGTTTGGTTCATCAGTCCTCTTTCTTTATTTCAACGGAATTTTGATTATTACCTAATTCTTCAGCCATAACATCTTCAAATGGATGCAGATGTGCGTCTACAATTGCATCTATTAACCCATAAATATAGATAAATCCAATCCACCATACATATTTGTTTCGTTTTTCTAAGTATCGATACATGGGCAGCGGATATTCAGCGTTATTTGCATCATCATAACTACTATATAATTGGGAATTGTTATGCCAATTTACAATTGCTAAAACTTCTCCAGCTAAAATTAAACCTGCTTTAAATTTTTTACCATTGTATAGCTGGCCTCCCCCAGGAATAATAGATGATAATGCAGCATTTTTTGGTGATTTAATTGAATCTGAAGTGTCTGGATGGGTTTCTCCCAGTAAAAATGAAGAAACCAAACATATAACAAATAATATCCTGATAAATAATTCTGTCAAATTGTTGCTATACATTCAATTTCGATATCAGTACCGGCAGGTAAAGCAGAAACCGCTACGAGGGATCGAGCTGGCGCATCACTGTCCTTAATAAATTCACTAAATACCTCATTGACTGCAGAATAATTAGACATATCCGTGAGGAAGACCGTAAACTTGGCCACTTTTGAGAATTCTGTACCAGCCTCTCCCAATATATTATTCAAATTTTTCATGACTTGTCTCACGCGTTCTTTAAAACTACCATCTATTAAATTGCCAGTTGCTGGATCGATCGCAACCTGTCCAGCAGTGAAAACAAAACCATTTGTAACAATTCCTTGATTATAAGCACCAATTGGTAACGGTGCTTTATTAGTATTAATTATTTTATGTTTCATAAACTCTCCTATTTACCTAGCGACATACAAGGCAAACCAATTTCCGGGTTAAACACTCTTTTACCACTGCTATTAATATTCCTTAAAATAAATTCGCCTACAACTGCAACTTTTGCTTCAAACAAATGCCCACCTTTCACAGTTAGATCATGATCACTAATATTTATGTGTGCATGAATAAATGGTTCCTCATCCTTTAGTTGAATGTTCGCCTGGTATGATCTCAATTCCCAAGTATCATCGAGCTTACGTGTAATATATTCTTGGTTTTTTAAATCATAGGACCCCAGCTCAATTTCTTTAATTGCACCTATACCAGAAATCTGACCGTTTATTATCTGATGATCTATGCAAAATTGAGTCAATATAGCCATTATACTTTCACCTTGTTCTAGATAAATGATATACGTATCACCTTTTTACCTTTTTTAATTCTGCTTTAATCAAATCAACGCTCTTTTTCATAGCTACTTTAAACGATTTACTATTTTTTCCTCCCGCAGTTGCCAAATGAGGTTTACCGCCGCCGCCGCCATCCATTTCATTACCAATAATTTTTGCCAAATATCCCGCTTTAATTCCTTTCTTTGTTAAATCATTAGTTACGACGATTACTGCACATGGTTTATCTCCAGCATCAGTTCCCAAAACACCTATACCACTTGGTAGCGCATTCAAAAGCACATCACCCATTTCTTTTAATTCTTCCATAGAGTCAGCGATAACAATGGCAGTTACAACATTATGGTTAGCCACCATCGTACCTTTTTCCAAGATTGTTTTTGGATTAAATGCTGTCGATGTTTCCTTTTTCCGCTTTAACTTTTTTTCCAGTTCTTTTTTCTGGTTAATAAGATGATCCACCCTTGTACTTATATCATCAGATTTTGCGCCTAATATGGCTTGCAACTCTTGGACAATATTTGCATGATTCTGTACATAGGATACAGCTTTTGGTCCAGCAACCGCCACCAGCCTTCTAATACCTGCTGCCAGACTTGATTCCTCAATGATTTTAAATAATCCTATATCACCAGTACGTTCAACGTGCGTACCACCACATAATTCCTTTGAAAACTCGCTGATAGTGATCATACGCACTTTATCACCATATTTTTCTCCAAAAAGTGCTTCAGCACCTTCGGAACGGGCAACATCAAAATCCTTGATCGATACATCTAGAGCAATATTCTTTTGTATTTCCTCATTAACAATTCTTTCTATTTCTACTATTTCATCTACTGATATTTTTTCCGAATGGGTCATGTCAAACCGTAAATAATCAGGGTGAACCAATGATCCTGCCTGATGGACATGTTCACCCAATATATTTTTTAGAGCTGCATGCAAAAGATGAGTCGCAGTATGATTTTTTCTGATATTCTGTCTGCGATCAATATCAACCTGACAATTAACTAGATTGGATAGCAGTTTAATATCTAAGGAACCTGTACAATAATGATGAATCTCTGTTCCATCCATTTGGGTATCCAATACAGTTAAATTATTATTGCCAATTACTATAGAGCCCGTATCCCCAATTTGTCCACCCGATTCGGCATAAAATGGTGTCTGGTCCAATACTAAAATGATGTGTTCTTCCGTTTTTGCATATTTACATATTTTTGAAGTGGATTCAGTCGTTTCGTAACCTAGAAAATTCGAATTACCGTTCGCTGCAACTGAAATCCAATTCAAATTTTTAGGAACTTGCCTGAATTTTCCAGAAGCTTTTGCCTGATCACGCTGTTTATTCATATATACATGAAAACCCTCTTCATCCACATTCAATCCTTTTTCTCGGGCCATGAGTTGCGTTAGATCAAGAGGGAAACCATATGTATCATATAGCTTAAATGCTTCTTTTCCTGGAACCGTATCTCCAGCATGCGTTTTCATATATTTTTCGAAGTGTAATAGACCCCGTTCTAACGTACTGCTGAAAGATGTTTCTTCAGCTTTAATTACTTTTTCTATATGTGCTTTTTTATCGATCAACTCAGGAAAGCTATCTCCCATGATCTCAATGACAAAATCAACTAATTGGTATAAAAACGGATCTTCTTTACCCAGCAGGCGACCAAAACGAGCAGCTCTGCGAAGTATACGCCGCAACACATAGCCACGTCCCTCATTAGCGGGCATGGCACCATCAGCAATGGCAAAACTTAACATTCGCACATGGTCAGCTATAACATGGTGTGGTACAATATGCTTATTGTATGACGACCCAGCTATTTTTTCTATTCCCTGAATTATCGGTTGAAAAAGATCCGTCTCATAATTGGACGATTTATTTTGTAAAACGGTAACAATCCTTTCTAACCCAGCACCGGTATCCACGTGTTTTTCGGGTAATTCGATTAAACTGCCATCCCCCTGTCTGTCGTATTGAATAAATACCAAGTTCCATAATTCCCAATATTCACCAGTATTATTTACGCCACCAGAACCCTGATCTTCAATAACATCGCCTACATAATAATGAATTTCTGAACACGGGCCACAGGGACCTGTATCCCCCATTTCCCAGAAATTATGCTCATCTCCAAATCGCAATACCCTCTCGGCTGAAATATCAGTTTCTTGCAACCATAGATCATGAGTCTCATCATCATCTTTATAGACCGTGACCCAAAGTCTTGATTTGTCAAGTCCCCACAAATCGGTAAATAATTCCCAAGACCAGGTAATCGCTTCTTTTTTATAGTAGTCTCCAAAAGACCAATTACCCAACATTTCAAAAAATGTATGGTGATATAAGTCAACACCCACTTCTTCCAGGTCATTGTGTTTACCGCTTACTCGAATACATTTTTGTGTGTTAACCGCTCG
>LWDU01036360.1_pt1 | contig 13636 bp, 14 predicted proteins | sample 727161 | NCBI WGS metagenome assembly LWDU01 (sample SAMN04566230, study PRJNA314399) | hydrothermal vent metagenome | isolation source: deep sea hydrothermal plume seawater | place: Mexico: Gulf of California, Guaymas Basin | collected 2004-07-11 | reverse complement strand
GGTCTGGACGAGCAACCCTGGGGAAATGGTCCATCGGGCTGGTGGTCCTGCAGGATGACAACTCCCCCATGCCTAGAAATCTCGCCCTGAAACGATTTGCGATGTCAGTGCTTTCGATGATCGCTTTTTTCGTGCCGTTTCTCATTTGTTTCTTTCGGACGGATCAACGAGCCATGCAGGATTTGGCGACGAAAACTAAAGTCGTCTGGCGCGGCGACGAGAACCTGTAACGAGTTGTCCTACCACCAGTTGTTGAAGGCGTAGTCACTCAGGCGTTTGAACGCGGCGGCGCGTTCATCCCTGTTCGAGAACGTATCCCAGTTCGCCTGATCCGCCAGGAGCGCGTCGTGACTGTCGCCCAGCGACTTTTGCCACGCGGTCCATCCCTGCGTTTCGTCTTCTGTCTGCTCCCGCCGCAGCTGATCAAACCGCTGTGACAACATCGCCTGAATTCCAGTGCGAATGCGTGCGTCGGAGGCACTGCACAGTGGCAGTAGCGTCGACAGGGCTTCGTTGTCGACAGGGTGTCCGGTGATTTGCACAACGGGTGCCGGGTTGCCGCTGAGAATCTGCCGGACGTTGTATCGGTGAATCAGCACGTCCACCGGCAGTTCTCATGCGAGTCATGCCGGCATAGTCGCGGTGGATGAACTGTCGAGTATAGACAGCCAGCGACAGAACAAGGTTTAAGACCGACCAGACCCACGCCAGGACGCTCGGTTCCTGAAAACACGACATCAACATCATCAGTGTTTGCGACGTTCCGATCTTCCTGATTGGTACTGTGTACTCTCACATGCATAACAAGCAGAAGCGTGCGAACAAGCGCGCCGCACAGTGCGATTAATTTCACGGTTGGTCATCCCCCCGAGTCTGGACCACTCAGCAACGTCACGTTACAACCCAATTCAGCTCAGCAGTCACTTCGCCAACACTTAACAGACAGGTCGACAGCGTGAAGTTTTTCTATTCAAAGAAACGGGTTGGCGATCTTTCGCTAAACGTCGTAGAAACAGAAGGTGAAGAACCGACGTTGGTCATGCTGCACGGTGTCACGCGCCGCTGGCAGACTTTTCTACCTGTCGTCCACGCGTTCGCACTTAGACATAAATTGATGTTGGTCGACTTTCGCGGACACGGTGAATCCGACCGGGCGCACGAATACGCAGTGACCGACTATGTCGACGACATCTGCAAATTGATTCACGATCACGTCCCGGGACCGGTCGCGCTGTACGGCCATTCGCTGGGAGCGATGACAGTCGCCGGTGTGGCAGCCAGACTCGGACACGATATTTCCGCGATTGTCATGGAAGATCCTCCACTGCAGACAATGGGAACACGCATCAATTCCACGCCACTGTTGAGTTACTTTACAGGCGTATCAGGATTTGCCGGCAGTACACTCGACGTCGGTGAACTCGCGCGACAGTTGGGGGACGTCAAATTTCACGATCCTGCTTCCGGAACAGAGCTGCGAGTCGGCAGCACACGAGACGACGCTCAGCTTCGATTCGCCGCTTCCTGCCTGAAACGACTCGACCCCGCCGTGATCTCACCGATCCTGCAATCACAATGGCTTCTGGGATACAACATTGACGAAGTGTTCAGCAATCTGAAATGTCCATCGCTGCTGTTGCAGGCGGACTACACAACGGGCGGAATGTTGACTGAAGAAGACGCTCAACACGTGTGCGACGTGAACGCAGAGATCACCCGAGTCAGGTTTCCTGCGGTTGCTCACGGGATCCACTGGACAGCCTCACAGCAGCTTCTGAACACGGTATTGCCGTTCCTGGAAAGCACACGCTGATCCACCGGAGATTGCCGATTCTGACCCGGTGCGTCGCCACATTGTCCGACGGCAATCTCTCAGGGTTCACTCGCCGCTTCGCACCATTTCCGGACTTTGCGCCCCCACGACGGTCGACGCCTGCGTATCCACCTGATGGGGACGGTGCGCAAACGCATCCTCAGCAGTGATTAACGCTGATTGCGGCTTTTCTGCCTGCATCAACCGTCTGAATTTTACTTCCTCTTCTAACGTGTCATTCGTGATTTTATCAGCTTCACCCACATATTCAGCGCGACAATATCTTCGGTGGTCGGTGACGGCGACATTGCTTTTTATGGCAACTGGAAGCTGTACTGCAGCTGAACTGGCGTCGCTTCGTCTGGGTTATGACGGCGTAGGCAAGGTTGGGAAATGGCTGCCAATCACGGCGGAGGCTCGTGATCTGCCGGCAGGCGAACGTGTGCAGCTGCAAGCCGCATTCTCTGACCCACGCGGCGACACATGTATTCAGATCGTGGACGAAGTTCGCGTTGGCGTTGACGGCTCGGCAATTCTCACGGGCTGTTTTCGGTGCGGCAGAATTGAGGGCGTCGGCACCGTTTCTTTGAATGTCAAGGGGGCTTCCGGCGAAGCGATTTTCCCGCCGACCATTATTGTCCACGCAGAGGACGTTGAACAACCATCATCGAACGAGCCCGTCCAACGCACACTGATGCTCAACAAAGCCGGCATACCGACCCTCATGACGGTTGGCGAAGTCGCCGGCATCGAGGAACTTCTGAGAAATGCGGAGTTCTATTCGACAGCTCAGCGCTTGCTGCAGGGCGTTCAAGTGGCGTCGCTGAAGCAGCTTCCCGATGTTGCTGTCGCCTATGAGTCAATTGACTATCTGTTGCTGACCGACCAGTTCGCGATGTCGCCGCAGCAGGCCGCTGCGATTCAGGGCTGGGTCAAAGTCGGCGGCAACCTTCTGGTCAGCGCCGGAAATTCCGTTGTTGGACTCAACGAATCCGATCTTGGAGCCTGGCTAGGCCCCATCTTCGGTGTTGGCCAGGCAACAATTGTGGCAAGGGATCTGACAAGCCTGCAGGGCTACGTACCGGGAGCAAGTCGTCTTGAAAGCAACCGCAAGCCCGTGCGCATAGCGGACCTTCAGCAGGGTCAGACCATTTCGGAGGTCAGTGACTCACTGAAACGTCTGATTGTTGGCCGCCAAAGTGTGGGAACGGGAGTGGTGACATTCATTGCGGTGGACCTCAATCAAGTTCCGGTGAATGTTTGGCCCTCACTCCCGCAGCTTTACGAGACTCTTATTCTCGACGAAACAATTACCAGGCGTTCCGGAAAGGCATCCCGAAATCGGCGCATCTCACAGTCAGGTGTCTCTGACCTGGCAACTCAGTTGATGGCCGCTGTCGACGCTACGTCCGATACCGGCCGCTGGTCAACGTGGGGCGTCATGGGAATCATAGTTGGGTGGCTGCTGCTGATTGGCCCCATCGACTATCTGTTGGTGACACGAATTCTCAAGCGGCCGCATTTCACATGGATCACTTTTCCATCGCTGATCATAGGCGGTGCAGCCATCGTGTATGGGTTTGCGGCGGATAGCCAGGAACTGCAGTTGAATCAGTGGCATGTCGTTGACGTCATTCCGGAAGACGGCCAATGCCATCTCACGGCCAGGTCGTGGATGAGCGTGTCGTCGCCGCACACAATGCGGACTGATTTGAAGGCCGTGCCATCATTGGTTAGTGATCTGGGCCGGCCGACCCGAAGACGTCTACGGAGGAATGTACCGCACCGGCGGAATTGCCCTCGGACGTCAGGCTTATACCCACGAAGGATTTGACGATGGCCGGCTGACCGGCGTGCCGCTTCTGACGAACGGTTCACGATCGCTGTTCGCCGAATGGAACAGTCAATCCGACAGTCGGGTTGATACGCAGCTGTCCGTATCTGGATTTGGGCTGGTGACGGGGACGTTTTCACACAACCTGCCGTTCACGATTTCCGACTGGGTGATTGTCTATGGAAATCGTGTCTACCGCACGCGTGGCAATGCAGGCAGCACGACCCAACTGTCCTCCGGCGATGTCTGGGATTCCAACTCGCCTCGTGGCTCAAAGGCTCCAGAATCATGCGACCGGACGCCGGCGGTCAGGGTTCAAACCGCGGCTCGTCACAGGTGAACACGCCCTACGACAAGTCGTCTACCGATCCCCATTATATTTTGACTATGGCCAGTCTGTTTGATGTCGCTGGTGGTTCCGACTACACCGGACTCGCTCAGTCCCTGCTCAGGCAAATGGAATTGAGCGACACCATTCGACTGAATCATGCCGTGCTGATTGGGCTCACGGAAACTCCGGCAACATCTCTTGCTGTCGGTGACAGGACGATTGAGCCCACGAACAGCCGGACAGTTGTCCGGCTTCTTCTTCCCGTTAACCGAAGACTGTCCAGCGGTCTCGCCAAGACGAAGGAAGAATTGGAAAAGCAACGGGCCGAAAAGTAAGAGGAATATTGACTCGTGATTGAAACTCGCAACCTGACAAAGCGATATGGAAACCTGATCGCTGTCAACAACATCAATCTTAAGCTGGGCGCAGGCGATGTGTTTGGCTTTATCGGCCCTAATGGCTCCGGTAAGACAACAACTATGCGCATGATCGCCACGTTGTTGAATCCGGATCATGGCGAAGCCTACGTGTGCGGTCAGTCGATCTACACTAACCAGGAAGAGATTCGTCGTCTGGTCGGATTCATGCCGGACTTCTTCGGCGTGTACGACGACATGACCGTCATCGAATATCTCGAATTCTTCTGCGCGGCGTACCGAATTAAGTCGTCAGCACGACGCAAAATCTGTGAAGAAAAACTGGAACTCGTGGACATGTCGTTCAAACGAGACGCCATGGTGAACGAACTGTCCCGCGGACAGACTCAGCGAATTGGCCTGGCCCGAACACTGCTGCACGACCCTCAGGTACTGCTGCTGGACGAACCTGCCAGCGGTCTGGACCCACGGGCCCGAATTGAAATCCGAACGCTGCTGAAGCGACTTGGCGAAATGAAGAAGACGGTTATTGTGTCCAGTCACATTCTTCCTGAACTGGCCGACGTCTGTACTCGGGTGGGCATGATTGAAAAAGGCAACCTGATCATTGACGGCAACGTTGCCGAGGTCATGAAACAGGCTCGACAGCGAATCGTACTGAACATTCGCGTCAAAGCTCGCACGGAAGATGCAGCGAAACTGCTGGAGCAGTGTGACTCCGTCGAGAAGATCAACGTCACCGAAAGTCAGATGATCGAAGTCACTCTGATGCAGGACATCGAAGACTACAGCGACATTCCCTCACAATTGATCAACACGGGTTTTGCTCTGCAGCTGTTTCGTGAGGAAGAGGTGAACCTGGAAACCGCGTTCATGGAACTCACCAAGGGCCTTGTGCAGTAGAGTGGCCCGTGAATCATCTGTTTTTCAGCGGAATGTCCGGCCGCCTGCAATGTCCGAAATAAACCACGGCTAACGTTGCTGTCAACGATATGATTGTCTGACGAAGAGACAACAACCACGCGCGTGTTCGACAGACAATGACACCGGCAATACGGAACGCAACAACGGTGATAGTCGCTGCGCGTGAGAGCGACATGCTTCATGCAGTGAATGTCGACGATAGAATCGGCAACCTTCCTTCCGATTGAAGACTCCACTTCGAACGTCGATACAGAGTCCGGCTATGAATGCACAGGCAGACATTTCACCACCAACTCATCAGATTCCGCTGGCTGTACCGATCAGCGTGTGTTCCATTCTGCTGCTTGGGCTGATTGCATTCGCCGTCTACTCCCGCACATATGAAATTGCCATCAAAGAGCTGAAGGAACACGAAGTCGTCGATCTGGCCGACGAAGCCCGTAAGAACGCAGACGGACTGAAGGCCACACTCAACAGACTTCGTGAAGACGTGCTGACGCTGTCGCAGCACCCCATGGTTCAGCAGGTGGCAGACAGTGACGTCGCAACAAATCAGCCACTGCGTTCAAAGCTGGGCAGACTGTTCGAAGACATCTGCAGAGCGCACGATCCGTCTGCTGTGCCGCCGAATGTCCCCAACTGGAAACACTACATGCAGGTGCGGCTCATTGACACTGCGGGTCACGAGCGTGTGCGCCTTCAACGTTCTGATCCCGCGACAAACGGGACATCCAGGTGGCTGGAGCACGTTGATCCCGCCGTGCTTGACGCCGAGGCGCAGAAGGGAAACGCGAGCGAATATTACAAGGGCGACAGACAGTATTTCAGCAACACTCGCTCGTGTTCGAAGGGATGCGTGACGCGAATAAGTCGTTGAACGTCTATATGAGTGAGATTGAGTTCAATCAGGAGCCGAAGAAGGAGTCCCCGATGCACAACGTCCTGACCGTCAGGGCGGCCGTGCCGTTAACGCGTCTGGTGGACGGCCACCTTGATTTTCGTGGCATCCTCATCATCAATCTCGATCTCGAGACGGCCGTCAGAAACCTCACCGACGCTGCTCGGCACCTGGTTTTCCTCGGCACCGGAGAAGCCAGCGGGCTGGAAGGGGCGAACGGGCCCAGGTTGCTTTACGACCCAAAGTTCCAGGAGATTCAGGATCCCACGCAGAAGAAGAACAACAGTGAAAAGGCTTCGCCATTCGATGCCGACGATTTCGAAGACATTCTTCGTCGTGACATAAATAACTGCGCACAATTCAACCGGGAATTAACAACGATATTCTCAGTGACACCTGAGCGGGCAGAACGGGGCTCAAGCAATGACTCGGTTTTGCCTTTCGAAGATCGTGGTCAACGATTTCCCAACGACACTCTGGCCGGCAACAGGCTGACGCTCAATCCGGCTCATCAGTTTTACCTCATCAAACTGGATCTTGCGCACCCGGCCGATCCTGTCGTCGCAGCAGATTTTCGCACGAAACTGTCAGAACAACTGCTGTCCCTTCGCAGCAACAGTAACAGTATTCGCATGCGGCCCCTGGTGCGTCCCGGTTCGGGCCTCATTTCCATTCGCGCGGCGCAAAAGCGAGAGCTGATGAACGTGGTTGACGTTCTCGAAAATCTGCCATCGCACGAGGGCCGTGTCTCTCGGCGATACGACGAGCCCGCACTGTGCGCAAATTTTGCAGCACATTTCTACCGGGTTTACTTCGACCCGGCGCGTCCTCAACGGTATCTCGCACTGCTGGTTGGGTTTTCTGACGAGGAACTGACGGCCGATCTTTCGAACACTCGCACCGCTGCCTTCCGTACATTCTTTATTGCCACCTTTCTGGGCGGCGCGGTGTTTCTTCTGTTCCTGTGGTGGTTCGTCACTCGTCCCATTCATCAGCTGACAAGAGCCTCCGAAAGTATCGCCCACGGAGACTACGACACGCAGCTACCGACAAAAAAACGTGACGAAATCGGGACACTCAGTCGCACATTTGCGATCATGGTGAATGAAGTCCGTGCACGAGATGCGGAGATCCGGGAGCAGAATGAGGAGCTTGACGGAAAAGTGCGAAAACGCACCGCCAGCCTGGCGGAAACGCGAGACCAGCTTCAGGCCGCCGTAAAAGCGCGTGATGCATTTCTGGCGACAGTCAGTCACGAACTGCGTACTCCGCTGAATCACATTTACGGCTACGCTCAACTGCTGGAAGTCACAGATCTGGACGAGGAGCAGCGCAGCGACCTGGCAAAACTGCAGGGCTCCAGTCGCCATTTGCTGCGACTTGTCAAGGATATTCTGGACTATCAGAAAATCATCATGGGTCGGTTGCCCGTCAGTCCGGCGACGTTTGACATCACCACGCTTCTGTCGTCCGTTCGCGAGTCAAATCAATCTAAGGCGGAGCAGCGGAACAACCGTCTCGTGCTGCAGATGAATGGTCATGAAGGCAGATTGTTCAACGACGAAAACCGACTCAGACAGATTCTCGACAACCTCGTGGGGAACGCCTGTAAGTTCAACACAGACGGCACAATCACAATTGATGTGAAGGCCGAAGGTGATTTTTTTCAGATCGCTATCGTTGATACCGGCGTCGGCATCAGTCAGGACCAGATCGGGAAACTCTTTCAGCCGTTCAGTAAGGTTTCCGATGGTGCTCTGAATCCGGATGGGACAGGCCTGGGCCTGGTGATCAGTCGCGAGCTGGCACGCAAAATGGGTGGCGACCTCACGGTCAGCAGTGTTCCTGGGCAGGGTTCTTCGTTTTCGACAAGGATTCTGCGGGAAATGCCCGCAACGGACGGAGACGATGAGCGACTCGTCATCCAATCCGACACGGTGACAGTGATCACCGAACTGAAACCGAAGGACGAAACTGTGGAATCGCAGCGACAGTCATCGAATCATGTGCTGGTGATCGATGATGATCCCAACGTTCGAGAGCTTCTGAGTTGGTTTCTGACAGAAGAAGGCCTGCAGGTCATCACAGCCTCAGGCGGCACGGACGGTATTGAATTGGCCGCTCGGCACACGCCCAGCGTAATCACGCTGGACCTGATAATGCCGGACATCGACGGTTGGTCAGTGTTAGCCGCTCTCAAGGCCAGTGAACGAACGGCCAACATTCCGGTTGTTCTGGTGACCGTTCTTGACGACTCGCACAGGGGCTACTATTTCGGTGCGGCGGATTACGTTTCCAAGCCGATTGAAGGCGATCGACTGAAACAGGTTGTCAGAAGGTATTGCGGGAACGAAACATCGACCGTCCTGATCATCGATGACAACCCGAAAGACCGCGAGATTGTCCGGCGTGTGCTGCAAAATGACGGTTGCAGAATTGTAGAGGCAACTGATGGCGCTGACGGACTGAAAAAATTCGAGAAGTCGCCGACGGATCTGATCATTCTGGATTTGGTGATGCCTGTCATGGATGGTTTTACGTTTATTGAGGAAATTCGGCGTCGCACGAAAACCGAAATGCCGCCAATTATCGTGCTCACGGCCAAAGAAATGACCGCAGAGAATCGAAACAGACTGCACGGCATGGTCTCGGAAGTCATTCAGAAGAGCCCGTTCGATCGCCGTCGATTCGTTCAGGAAATTCATCGGCAACTGGATAATGTCAGGAGACTGTTATGAAGCAGATCATGGTTGTGGAGGACAACGCCGGAAACCTCGATGTGGTGACCAGATTTCTGGTGCGGAGCAACTTCGAAGTGCTGGTGCCGAACAACGCCAAAGAAACCATCGCGATGGCAATGGAACGGCCGCCGGATGCAATACTGATGGATCTGGGCCTGAACGAATGGAACCCACCAGCGGATGGCTACGCATTGACGACAGAACTACGAAAGATCCCGGAACTAAAGACTGTGCCGATCATTGCTTTCAGCGCTGCGACCTTCGACCATCACAAGGAAAAGGCACAGGCAGTGGGATGCAACGAGTTCATCGAGAAGCCCGTTGATTATATTAAGCTCATTGCTCGACTTAAAGAAATCACCGGCGTATCGACCTGATAACATCATCCGCAGTAAACGCGCAGATGATCCGGGTGACGACAGAATACGGCTCGATTCATTCGGAAACGGCGCAGGCCACCGGCGGAATGAGTCCTTATTTCGCAGGACGGTGTTTCATCGTAAACATCGACAAAACGTTGCGGTCCTGATTGCCACGACCCACGAAGCATGCCCGTTTGCCACAACGCCGCTCTTTACGATGTCCACTGATTGTTGCGAAAATTCATTGCAGGTGTCAGTATTTGAGTCCATCCTGTCCCACGCGAAGATTAGAATAAGCGGTGTCCATGTCGTCTTGTTCCCGTCCGGACTCATAGATTGGCTGGTGTTGCGCAGGTGGTTGATCTCCGACAACAAACATCTCAGGGTCTGCCGCTACCGGGCGTCGTCTCCAGCACGCAGATCACCTGGCTCCACGAAACCCAGAGAGTCAGGAACGAACTTCTTGACGAGCTGGAACGACTTGGGCATCTGTCAGAGCAGCTTGAGTCCTGTTATCAGGATCAGTTTCCAGGGTCGGACGAAACCCCACTCGATGTTGAACTCCGGGCGGCGGTCAGGTCGTGTCCCGTAGCCACTCAGGAAATCGTGCAATTCGCGCGCGAGCTTCTGCACGACTACGGCACATCGCTGTCAGCCGAAGACCTTCCTGACGTTCAGCAGCGGGCCCGATACGACATCCGCAACATGCTGGCCCCGGTGTACGGCGTGAGTCAGGAAGTGGAAATCACGGCCCCCGCCGATTCGCAGGTGACTGAGGTAGCTATCGAGCTGCAGCATGCGTGTCAGTCCGCCACTCATCTGCTTGATTTCCTGACGGGAAAGACGGGTCGAGACACCCGGATACGGGCAGATGACATTCAGCTGCAGGCTGTCTCGGCCAATGCCAACGAAATCGAACCAGCCCGCATTCTTGTGGCCGACGATAATGTGACCAGCGCAGACCAATTGCGGATGCACCTGGTGCGACAGGGGCATTCCGTGCTCGTCGTACATGACGGGCAGGCGGCGATGACCGCTCTGGACCAGCATCGTGACATCGATCTGGTGCTTCTTGATGTCATCATGCCGGGACTTGACGGCGTACAACTTCTGTCATGGATCAAGCATCACGACGAGCTGCGTCATGTCCCCGTCATCATGGTCTCCGGACTGGCAGACGATCAGCGCACCGTCGACTGTATTGCCGCCGGAGCCGAAGATTATCTGTCCAAGCCGATCAACACAGTGCTCCTGGATGCACGCGTGGGATCGTGTCTGCGACGTCGTCAGGCGGAGAAGCATCGGCTGCAGCAGTACTTTTCGCGAGAACTGACGCGGGAACTGGCCTGTAACAGCGAAGACCTGCTCCGCACACGCGATGCGGACGTGTCGATCCTGTTCTGTGACATCCGCCGATTCAGTGCTATCAGCGAGCGAGTTGGCGCGGCAACGACGATCGAGTGGATCGGATCAACATTGGGCGCGTTGTCACGCGTTGTCACGCGTTGTGTTCGAACAGCAGGGCGTTCTGATCGACTATATCGGTGACGGCCTGATGGCCATGTGGGGCGCCCCGAAACCGTTGGACAATCACGCCGATCTGGCCGTGCGCGCTGGTCATTCAATGCTTCGCGCACTGGAACAGATTAACGGGGAATGGACACCGCGTCTGCAGGAAATCATCAAACTTGGAATCGGAATCAATTCCGGTTCAGCTCATGTCGGAGTGATCGGTTCGTCGCCAAAATTTAAGTACGGACCTCTGGGCTCGACAGTCAATTGGGCCAGTCGGGTCGAGGGGACCACGAAGTCTCTGCAGTCGTCGCTCATTGTCACTCAGCACACAAAAAAACAGCTTCGGGATAAGAGCGGTTATTCCATCCGACGATTGTGCCGCGCACGTGTCGTCAACATCAGGCGCCCGGTCAGTCTGTACGAAGTGCATGCCTTTGACGAACAACTAACGCCAGTGTTCCGCACATATCAGACAGCGCTGCGTCTGTACGAAAGGCGTCAATTCCGGGATGCCGCCCGCCTGCTGGGACGACTGCTGGCCACGTATGAAGACCTGGCAGATGTTCCGTCTCAATTGCTGATGTCGCGCGTGCTTTCGGCGATGGCAGACGAGCGTAGTTTCGATCCGGTATGGGAATTCAGTAAATAGGTCGAAAACAGGGTCGAACTGACAGGCGATCACGCGAACACAAGACTCCCGCCCGCGACGTTACACCTGGTCCCAACCATTCGCTTCCAGAAAAGTGTCTTTCCAGTGGTAATGATCGAGCAGACCGTCCAGAGGACGTTTCATGATTCGCAGAGCTGCATAGACCGCCTCGACGGTGGCAAGTCCGCCGATCGGGTCCTGAAACACCTTGGAAGTGCGTGGGTACGCCGTCTTGATGTCGGGTAACGTCCGGATGGGGACGTCCTCATAAAACGGTTCCATTTTCTGCGCCAGCTTCCATGTCCCGTCCAGAACCAGCAGTCCCGCCGCAGCGTCGGATTCGCTTAATTCCTGGCCGCCCATCCCCAGGCGCACGAAATTCTCCAGTGGCAGAGTCACCTGGTTCGGGAAGGTAAAAAAAGAGAAGTCTTCGCGTCCACGCAGTGCTTCGACGGAACATTTACTGCGTTTTTCTCGCGGGTGGACCACAATGACGGTGGGGGGGAATCGAGACGATGCCGGACCGGCAACCGAAGGACGTCTTTCCGGCATCGCATCCTGTGCGGCTGAATCCGGCATTTGTCAGGCGTTCTTGATTTTGTTGATTTCCGCCTGCATGTCGGCGATCTTTTTTTCCAGACGAGGCACGTCGGCGGGATCGTCTGGTTGATCTTTTGCTGCTGACAACAGCTGCTGATCTTTGAGAATCTTGTTCTTCAACACCTCAATCTGCTTCTTTTGTTTCTTATTCAGGGCCATTCGTGTGCAATCCGCTCCGTGAAAGGACATGTTGTGAGCAATCGACGCGCTCCGTTATTCGGAAGTGTAGTGATTGCATCCTGGAATGCGAAACATGAGTTCTGCCAAAGAAAAGCTGTATCTGCTAATTAGCGAAAGTGTGCTTAACGGGACATTTCGCAAGGCCGTGTTCAGCAAACCCATGCATAAATCGGCCGACGGACCGATTCGAATCGACGTCCGCCCCGTGGCAGTGAAAGGTCGGCTGATGCTGCAGCTGACCCGCCGCATCGGCGTTCAGGAACGTCACGAAAACGTCGATGGAGATGACGGCATTGCGCAGATGCAGCAATTTGCAGGACTTGCGTTTCGTGATGTGCATTTCCAGACATCCGACGCCGAGTGGACGGCTCGTTACAGTAAAAAGGGAAATTGCACGCTGACGAAACGGGAAACAACTGCCGCACAGTCAGTGCCGGACACCAGCCACAATAAGAATCGAAAGTATCTGATTCCGGATGGACAGCCGTGTCCGTTCCTGATCGCAACCGGCATCATGTCACCCGACGGTCATGTCCGTGCGAAGCAGTATGCCAAGTTCCGGCAAATCAATCGCTACGTTGAGTTCATCCGCGATGTGGTGGACCACCTTCCCGGTGAGGGAACAATTAGCGTAGTTGATTTTGGGTGCGGTAAAAGTTATCTCACGTTCGCCACCCACTATTTCTTCCGGAATGTATCAGGCCGTGATGTTCGTATTACGGGGCTTGATCGCCGACAGGACGTCGTGGATACGTGCAGCGGCATCGTCCGTGAACTGGGGCTCGACAACATTCGGTTCAGTGTTGGCGATATTGCCGAATTCCAACCGGCCGAACAGATTCATCTGGCGATCTCACTGCATGCCTGCGACACCGCGACCGATGATGCTCTGGCCGCTGCCGTCAGCTGGGGAACTGATGTCATTCTGGCAGTGCCCTGCTGCCAGCACGAACTCGCCTCGCAGCTGCAGAAAGATCGGCAGCCATTGTTTTCGGACCACGGTATTCTGCACGAGAAGTTTTCGTCGTTGGCAACAGACGCAATGCGGGCCAATCTGCTCGAATGCGCCGGATACAACACCCGCGTCATGGAATTCATAGACATGGAACACACGGCCAAGAACCTGCTGATACGGGCCGTCAAGCGTACCAACAGTGACATCGTTACGACCGGCCGCAACCGCGATCAGATGCAGGCCTTTTGCCATCAGTTGGCAATACCGCCGTTGCGGCTGCAGCAGAAACTGGAAGAATACGGACTCCTGTAAAAGCGGCCATCGGAATTGTCCCGGCTTCTTTCTGCCAGTGCCCGCCCTGACTCGGTGACTTCCGTTACGATCCATGAAACGCCTTCTGATCACCGTCTGCACGTACAACGAAGTGCAGAACATTCGTTTGCTGATTCCAGAACTT
>LWDU01037216.1_pt2 | contig 13640 bp, 12 predicted proteins | sample 727161 | NCBI WGS metagenome assembly LWDU01 (sample SAMN04566230, study PRJNA314399) | hydrothermal vent metagenome | isolation source: deep sea hydrothermal plume seawater | place: Mexico: Gulf of California, Guaymas Basin | collected 2004-07-11 | reverse complement strand
CCGCGCGCTGCGCTGGGCTTCGCTGGTGCTGGCGCTGGCGATCCTCCCGCTGGCGCTGCTCGCGGCGATCTCGACCGGCACGCGGATCGCCGAATACGGGCTCAGCCCCGAACGGCTGTGGGGCATCGTCGCCGTCGCGGTCGCGGTGGCCTACGGCGTCGCCTATTTCGCCGCGCCGATCCGCGGGCGCATGTCAGGGTGGATGGAGCGCGTACGCAGCGCCAACATGCATCTCGCGGTGGCGACCTGCGTGCTGGCCTTCATCCTCGCGCTGCCGCTGTTCGATTTCGGCGCGATTTCCGCGCGCAACCAGATTGCGCGGTTCGATGCGGGCGAGGTCGCCGTGGACGAATTCGATTCGATGCGGGGCGTGAAGCCCTGGAGCGGCTGGCGAAGAGTGACGATGCCGAGACGGCAGAGCTTGCCGCCGATGCCCTCGCGCAGGAAGCCCGCACCTATCGGGATGTCGAGAGAGGCACCGAGCGCAACGAACGGCTCACGAATTTGCGGATGCAGTTCGAGGACGAGACGCTGCGCCGCCACGTCGAAAGCCATGTCCGCGCCTCGCCGTGGCGCTGCGATAACCCCTGTGTGGCGCTGGATGCCGGGGCCGGCGACAATGGGCGGCGCCGGGTCGCGCTGGTCGAGGATGGGCGCATCGCATGGGAAGAGTTCGATCTTGCCCAGCCGGCCGATCAGGCAGCGGTCACGGCAGCCCGCGAAGCGGCGATCAGGGGGGAGTTCGACGCGCCGGAACAGCGCGCGGGATCACAGGTGGAAATCCGCGAATGGACCGGGCGGCGGGTCTATATCGACGGTCAGCCCGCGGGGCAGCCCTTCGAATAGCATTGCGCTGCAGCATCGCTGCTTGAAGCGCGGCCTTCGCGCGGCTAGTGCGCGAGCATGTCAGTCACACGCGAAGAAGTGGCCAAGATCGCCTCGCTCGCCCGCATCAAGATGGGCGATGACGAACTCGATACGATGGTCCCCGAACTCAACAACATTCTCGACTGGGTCGAACAGCTGGGCGAGGTCGATACCAGCGGCGTCGAGCCGATGACCGCGGTCATTCCCAATACGCTGCGCCTGCGCGACGATGTGGTCGATGCCGATCCCAAGACCGGCGGCGGGCGGCGCGAGGATGTGCTCGCCAATGCCCCGGCGGCCGAACACGGCTTCTTCGGCGTGCCCAAGGTGATCGAATGAAAAGCCCCGCATTTTCATTCGATCATCCTGAACAGCGGCAAAGCCGCGCGTGTTTCAGGATCCAGGAACAGGAACGCAGCTCTTTTGAGGACGACACCGTGATTGTGGCGAAATGGACCCTGAAACAAGTTCAGGGTGACGAAGCATGACCGAACTGACCAAACTCGGCGTCAAGGCGATCCGCGACGGCGTAGCGGGCGGCAGTTTCACCGCGCGCGAAGTGGCGGAAGCCTTCAACGCCGCCGTGGCCGAAGCGGCCGACCTCAACGCCTTCATCGTGACCACGCCCGACCACGCGCTGGCGGCGGCCGATGCCGCCGATGCCAAGCGCGCCAGGGGCGAGGATCTGGGCGCCATGGGCGGCGTGCCGATCGGTATGAAGGATCTGTTCGCCACCAAGGGTGTGCAGACCACCGCCGCGAGCCACATCCTCGAAGGCTTCACTCCCGAATACGAGAGCACCGTCTCGCAGAACCTGTGGGATGCGGGTGCGGGCATGCTGGGCAAGCTCAACCTCGACCAGTTCGCGATGGGTAGCTCGAACGAGACCAGCTATTTCGGCAACGTCAATTCGCCCTGGCGCAAGGAAGGCACCAATGCCGCGATGAGCCCGGGCGGTTCGTCGGGCGGTTCGTCCAGCGCGGTCGCCGCACGGATTGCGCCTGCGGCGACCGGCACCGACACCGGCGGTTCGATCCGCCAGCCCGCCGCCTTCACCGGTATCTGCGGGATCAAGCCGACCTATGGCCGCTGCAGCCGCTGGGGCGTCGTCGCCTTCGCCTCCAGTCTCGACCAGGCGGGCCCGATGGCACGCAGCGTCGAAGATTGCGCGATCATGCTCGAGGCCATGGCTGGCTTCGATCCCAAGGACGCGACCAGCCTGCAGATGGACGTGCCCAACTGGGAAGCGGGCCTGTCGGCAGACCTCAAGGGCAAGAAGATCGGTATCCCGAAGGAATACCGGATGGACGGCACCGACGAGGCCATTCTCAAGAGCTGGGAGCAGGGCAAGGAATGGCTGCGCGACGCGGGCGCCGAGATCGTCGATATCTCGCTGCCGCACACCAAATACGCGCTGCCCGCTTATTACATCGTCGCGCCCGCCGAGGCCTCGAGCAATCTCGCGCGCTATGACGGCGTGCGCTATGGCCTGCGCGACCTGCCCGACGGGGCGGGGCTGCAGGACATGTATGCCGCCACCCGCGCCGCCGGTTTCGGCGACGAGGTCAAGCGCCGTATCCTGATCGGTACCTATGTGCTCAGCGCCGGCTTCTACGATGCCTATTACACGCAGGCGCAGAAGATCCGCACGCTGGTGAGCCAGGACTTCGAGCAGGCGTTCGCGCAATGCGACGCAATCCTCGCGCCCACCACGCCGACCGCCAGCTTCCCGCTGGGTTCGCTCAACGAAGACCCGCTGACGATGTATCTCAACGATGTCTTCGCGGTGCCCGCCAGCCTCGCGGGCCTGCCCGCGATGAGCGTACCCGCCATGGTCAATGCCGATGGCCTGCCGCTCGGGCTGCAGATCGTCGGCAAGCCGTTCGACGAGCAGGGCGTGCTCAACACGGGACTAGCGATCCAGCAGCGCGCCGGGTTCGACGCGCAGCCGGAGAAGTGGTGGTAATTTTCGTCATCCCAGCGAAAGCTGGGATCGCTGTCCGCCAGGTCGGACGTGACCGAGAAAGATCCCAGCTTTCGCTGGGATGACGTGAGAGTTGATATGAGCACTTACCGCATCCAGGGCGCCACGGGCGAATGGGAGGTCGTGATCGGCCTCGAGGTCCATGCGCAGGTCACTTCCAACGCCAAGCTGTTCAGCGGCGCGAGTACGGAATTCGGGGCCGAGCCGAACACGCAGGTCAGCCTTGTCGATGCGGCGATGCCGGGCATGCTGCCCGTGCCCAATCGCGAATGCATCCGCCAGGCGGTGCGCACCGGCATGGCGATCGAGGCGCAGATCAACAAATACAGCCGGTTCGACCGCAAGAACTACTTCTACGCCGATCTGCCGCAGGGCTATCAGATCAGCCAGCTCTACCACCCGATCGTGGGCGAGGGGCAGTTGCTGATCGAGGCCGACGAGAAGGCCGGCATCCCTGAAGACAAGGTCATCGGCATCGAGCGCATCCATGTCGAGCAGGATGCGGGCAAGCTGATGCACGACCAGCATCCGACCATGTCCTATGTCGATCTCAACCGCTGCGGTGTCGCGCTGATGGAAATCGTCTCCATGCCGCATATGACCTCGCCCGCAGAGGCCGGCGCCTATGTCCGCAAGCTGCGCAGTATCCTGCGCTATGTCGGATCGTGCGACGGCAATATGGAGCAGGGCTCGATGCGCGCCGACGTCAATGTCTCGGTCCGCAAGGTCGGTGACAGCGAACTCGGCACCCGCACCGAGACCAAGAACGTCAATTCGGTCCGCTTCGTCATGGCGGTGATCGAACAGGAAGCACGCCGCCAGGTCGATCTGATCGAGGATGGCGGTACGGTAGTCCAGGAAACCCGGCTTTACGATCCCGACCGCAACGAAACCCGGTCGATGCGCAGCAAGGAAGATGCGCATGATTACCGCTACTTCCCCGATCCCGACCTGCTGCCGCTCGAGCTGGAGGACGGCTTCCTCGACGAATGCCGCGCCTCGCTGCCCGAGCTGCCCGATGCCAAGCGCGCGCGCTACGAAAACGAGCTGGGCCTGACGCCCTACAATGCGCGCGAACTCACCGCCGAGGTGGAAACCTTTGCGCGGTTCGAAACGCTGCTCAAGGTGGCGGCGCAGAAGATCGGCAAGCCCGAGGCCAAGGTCGCGACGCAGGTCGCCAACTGGGCGCTCTCGGTCGCACCGGGCGTGGTCAAGTCGCTCGGCGACGAGGCCAATATGGCCAATGCCACCGCCGAAGCGCAGGCCAGTATCCTTGCGATGCAGGACAAGGGCGAGATTTCGGGCGGCCAGGCCAAGGAAATCTACGAAATCGTCCTCAAGGAAGGCGGCGCGCCCGAGAAGATCGCGGATGAGAAGGGCCTCAAGCAGGTCAGCGACACCGGCGCGATCGAGACCGCGATCGACGAAATCCTCGCCAATAACGAGGACAAGGTCGAACAGTACCGCGGCGGCAAGGACAAGCTGTTCGGCTTCTTCGTCGGCCAGACGATGAAGGCGATGCAGGGCAAGGCCAATCCCGCGGTGGTCAACCAGATACTCAAGGACAAGCTAGGCTGAACGCCTGACCGGGCCGTTTCGGCGGCGCCGGTCGAGCCCAGATGAAGCTCGCCGAGCACGCGCTTGCTCCGCCGTCGGCGGGGGCCTAGCCTCTGCGCCATTGGCGCGTCTTCGCGCATCTGGAATGAGGACTGTATCCCGATGAGAAACACTGCCGTGTTCGCAGCGCTGATGGCCTGCGTCGCATCCGCTCCGCTGGCTGCCAAGGAGGGGATGTTTACCCCCGGGCAGCTGCCCGAAATCGCCGACGATCTGCGCGCCATGGGGCTCGAGGTTTCGCCCGAGAAGCTGTCCGACCTGACCGGCTTCCCGATGGGCGCGATCGTCCAGTTGCAGGGCTGTTCGGCGAGCTTCGTTTCGCCCGAGGGGCTGGTGGTCACCAACCATCACTGCGCGCGCGGTTCGGTGCAGTACAACTCCACCGCCGAGAACAATTATCTCGAGAACGGCTTCCTCGCGCAGGCGAAGGGCGACGAACTGCCCGCCGCGCCCGGATCGCGCGTCTATGTCACCACCGAAATCAGCGATGTGACCGCGCGGGTGCGCGACGGGATCGACACGCTTTCGCCGACCGAGCGCTATGACACGGTCGACCAGCGGGTGAAGGACATCACCGCCGAATGCGAACAGGAAGCGTCGCGGGTTTCTACGGCGGCAAGGAGTACACGCTGATCAAGCGGCTCGAGGTCAAGGATGTGCGGCTGGTCTATGCCCCCGCCGATGCGGTCGGGAAATATGGCGGCGATATCGATAACTGGATGTGGCCGCGCCACACGGGCGATTTCGCCTTCTACCGCGCCTATGTCGCGCCCGACGGCTCTTCCGCCGAATATGCCGAGGACAACGTCCCCTACCGGCCCGAACACCATCTGAAGGTGAGCGCAGCCGGGCTCGATGATGGTGATTTCGTGATGGCCGCGGGCTATCCGGGGTCCACCCAGCGCTATGCGCGGCTGGGCGAAGTCGAGAACACGTTCGAATGGACCTATCCGACCTTCGTCACGCTGCTCAACGACTGGATCGACACGATCGAGGAGGCGGCACCGGTCGGTTCGGATGCGCGGGTGAAATACGAATCGCGTCTTGCCGGGCTGAACAATTACGAGAAGAATCTGCGCGGCCAGATCGATGGCGCACGCCGCGTGGGCCTCGTCGATCGCCGCCGCCAGCGTGAAGCCGCGCTCGATGCGTGGATTGCCGCCGATGCTGCGCGCAGCCCCTATGGCGAAGCGCTCGCTTCGCTCGATACGCTGACCGGGGAAAGCGCCACCGCCGCGCGGACCAATTTCTGGTATGGCAATGCGACGCGCGCGCAGCTGCTGTCGGCTGCGCAGCGGCTCTACCGCCTCGCCAAGGAACGCGAACTGCCCGATGCGCAGCGCGAAAGCGGCTACCAGGAACGCGACATGGCGTTCTTCCGCCAGGGCCTGCAGGCGCTCGACCGGCGCTATGACGCGGCGGTCGACAAGGCCGAATGGCTGCTGTTCCTCGACGGCTATCTCGCGCAGCCGGAAGCCGAACGCGTGGCGGTGTTCGACGAGGCGCTGGGCCTGACTGGTGTCGATGATGCCAAGCAGCTCGATGCGATCGTGGATGGCTATTACGCGGGCACCACGCTGGACGAGAGCGAGACACGGCTTGCGCTGATGGAAGCGAGCGCCGCCGAGCTCGAGGCGAGCGATGATCCCTTCATGCAGCTGGCGGTTGCGCTCTACGATTACGAGCGCAAGCTCGAGGCCGAGAGCGAGGAGCGCGAAGGCCGCGCGCTGGCGCTGCGTCCGGCCTATATGGACGCGATCACGCAGTGGCAGCGCAGCCAGGGCGCGGCGACCTATCCCGATGCCAACAGCACGCTGCGCGTGACCTATGGCAAGGTGCTGGGCGGCAGCCCGCGCGACGGCATGGCTTATCTGCCGTTCACCACGCTCGAAGGCATCCTCGAAAAGGATACCGGCGAGGAGCCGTTCAACGCGCCCGAGGGCCAGCTCGCCAGCATCCGGGCGGGCGATTACGGCCCCTATGCGCTGGACAGCATCGGTTCGGTGCCGGTGAACTTCCTGTCGGATCTCGACAGCACCGGCGGCAACAGCGGATCGGCCACGCTCAACGCGCGCGCCGAACTGGTCGGCCTGCTGTTCGACGGGACCTTCGAAAGCGTCAATTCGGACTGGGACTTCGACCCGCGCACCACGCGCACGATCCATGTGGACACGCGCTACATGCTGTGGGTGATGGACAAGGTCGATGGCGCCCACGGCCTGATCGAGGAAATGGACGTGGTCCGCTAGGCCCCGTTCGCCTCGCCGCAAATAGAAAGGGCCGCCGGATCGCTCCGGCGGCCCTTTGTGTTGGGTAGCTGCGAGGCTTAGCCCTGGCGTTCGCCGGTCAGCGGCATGTCGCCGAAAGCGCCCGCATTGACGGTGCCGGTCATCTGGTCGCCGGTCACCGTGGCGGTGCAGTTGAGGGTCATGGGCATCGGGACGGTCATGTCCATCTTCCACTTGAGGGTATCGCCTTCGATCGTGCCGTCGGTGATGTCCATCGAGCCCATGCCGCCGGCCATCGAGCCGGTGAAGCTGTTGCCATCGTCGCCCGGCACCACGGTCAGCGTGCCCTTCTGGTCGCCCATCGGGCTCTTTACGACGGTGTCATAGGTACCTGCTACGGACATGGGTATTCCTCTCTTCGCTTGAAGGTTCAAAGTCCCTTTTCAATCGGGCCTGCTGACAGGAATGTCAATTAGTCGGTTCCCGTCATTTCGATGCGTTCGACCGCGAGCCCGAGCTGTTCGAGCTGCGGTTCGACCACCGCCGCATCGCCCACCACGACCCAGACGAACCGGTCGGTATCGATCGCTGCGCGCGCCGCGGCATCGAGGCTGGCGGTGGTCTGCTCGCGGTAATGGTCGGCGATGACCTCGTAGTAATCGTCGGGCCGTCCATAGAGTGCATTGCTCTGCATCGCGCCGAGGATGGCGCCCGAGGTTTCGAACTGGCCGGGCAGTTCGCCGATCTCGGCGGTGACGATCCGGGTCAGCTCCTCGTCGGTCACGCCGCGCGTGTCGAGGAATTCGCCGGTTTCGCGGATCAGTTCGGCCAGCGCATCGCCGGTGCGGTCGGCCTGGACGGGCGCGCGCACGGTATAGGCGACCGCGTTCTCATTGGTCAGCGGGGCGCCGCGCACACCGTAGCTCCAGCCCTTGGTCTCGCGCAGGTTCATGTTGAGCCGGGCAAGGAAATTGCCGCCCAGCGCGTTGTTGGCGTTGAGGAAATCGACGTAGGTCTCGCCGCGCGGATCGACCGAGGTCAGCTGGCCGCCGTAAATGTAGCTCTGCGGCGAATTGGGCCGGTTGACCAGCACGATGCGGCTTTCGGCAGGCGCTGCGGGGGCGGGGCCAAAGCTCTTTGCGCCCTTCGCCATCGCGGGTGCTTCCCAGTCGCCCAGGACGGCCTCGAGTGAGGTGACGATCTCGTCCAGCGGGCGGTCAGAGACGACGAAAATTTCGCCATTGTCGGGCCGGATCCAGCGGTCCTTGAAGCCGGTGATGTCGGCGCGGGTGATCGCCGAGAGCGATTCCACCGTGCCGCTTTCGGGTCCGGCATAGGGGCTGTCCGCGCCATAGATCAGCGGGGCGGCGGTGCGCTGCGCGATCGAGGCCGGGGTGCGCAATTCCTGTTCGACACCGGTGATCCGCTGCGCGCGCACCCGGTCGATCTCGGACTGCGCGAAGGCCGGGTTGCGGACGATGTCGGACAGGAGTTCGAGCGAGGGCACGAGATTGGCGGACAGCGCGGAAAGCGTGAAGCTCGACCGGTCGGCACCGCCGCCGAGCGAGATATTTGCGCCCAGCCGTTCGCTGGTCTCGGCGATCTCGCGCGAGCTCATGCTGGTGGTGCCTTCCTCGAACAGGCCGAGCGCGAGGCTTTCAAGCCCGCGTTTGCCTGCCGGGTCGGCACTGCTGCCCGCATCGAAGGAGAGCGTGACATAGGTCGCGGGGATCGCGTCGCGCTGCGCGTAATGCAGCGTCATTCCGTTCGCCAGCGTGGTGTGCTGCACGTCGGGGAAGTCGAGCTGCGCGATCGAGTCAATCGGCGGGGCGGGACGTTCCTTGGTCACGGTCAGCTCTTCGGCCGCACCATCTTCCGCCTGCGTGTCGGTCTCGGCGACACTGGCCGCTTCTTCATAAGCGTCGCCGCGTTCGCCGGGTTCGAGGATCAATGTCATCGAGGGGCGCGTCATCCAGCGCTGCATTGCCGCCTGGACTTCACCCGGGGTCAGCGTGGCGAGGATTTCGAACTCGCGGGCATAGAAACCCGGATCGCCAGCCAGCACTTCGCCCGATGCCAGGGTCACGGCCTTGCCGCCGAACCCGCCAACCTGTTCGAGACCGCGGATCGTACTGGCGACCGAGCTGGTCGCCGCGCGGCGGACCTCGTCTTCGGTCGGGCCTTCGGCGATGAACTCGGCAATCAGCGCGTCGAGACGGCGCTCGACCTCGGCCTCGTCAGCGCCGGGACGGGCAGTGGCGGCGACATTCAGGATGCCGACACGCTGCCAGGCATAGTTTCCGGCCGAGACGCTCACCGCCAGCTGCTCGTCGCGCACCAGCGCATTGTCGAGGCGGCTCGACGACAGCCCGCCGAGGATCCGCGCGCCCACGGTCAGGGCCGTGAGTTCGCGATCGGTGATGCCCGGCGCGGTCCAGTATTTGTCGATGCTGACCGCAGCGACCTGGTCGCGCATCACCGTGCGCACATCTTCGGCAAGCTCGGGAACGGCGGCTTCGGCGGGATTGTTGACCGGCCCACGCGCGATCGGACCGAAGTATTTCTCGACCAGCGGGCGGGCTTCTGCGGGCGAGATGTCGCCGGCCAGCACCACGGTGGCGTTGTTGGGACCATATTTGTCGCGGAACCAGTCGCGCACATCGTCCATGCTCGCGCTGTCGAGGTCGGCCATCGAGCCGATCGGCGTGTGGTCGTAGGGATGCGGCGCGGGGAACAGCGTGTTGACGATCTCGTAGAACACCAGCCCGCCGGGCTGGTTGTCGCCCTGGCGCTTTTCGTTCTGCACCACGCCGCGCTGGTTATCGAGCTTCTGCTGCGTGACCGCGCCGAGCAGATAGCCCATGCGGTCGCTTTCGAGCCACAGCGCGCGTTCGAGCGCGGGGCGCGGCACGGTCTGGAAATAGTTGGTGCGGTCGAAATTGGTCGTGCCGTTGTAATCGGTCGCGCCCATTTCCTGGAGGTACTGGAAATAGTCCTGCGGTGCGTTCTCGCTGCCGTTGAACATCAAATGCTCAAACAGATGCGCAAAGCCCGACTTGCCCTTGGGCTCGTCCTTCGAACCGACATTGTACCACACCGCCACCGCGACGATCGGGGCCTTGCGGTCGGTATGGACGATCACGTCGAGCCCGTTGTCGAGCGTGAATTTCTCGAACGGGATGTCGACCTGTTCGACCAGCGCGGCGAGTTCAGCCGGGGCGGCATCGGCCGTTGCCACGACGGGCGCGGTTTCCGGCGCGCTGGCGGTCATGGCGGGCGCGCAGGCCCCGAGGGTGAGGGCCAGCACGCTGGCGGTCAGGAGGGGCTTGATACGCATGATACCTCGATGGTGTGTTCGAAATCCGGGTTTGGGCGATGCTAACGCCTCAGCGGCGATTGGTCACGGTCTTGCGCGATTTCGCATTGGCCAGCACATCCTCGCGCCAGAAATGCACCGGCTTGAAGCGATGCTTGACGAACAGCGCAGCCTGATCGGTGTAATGCGGGGAATTGGGCCGCGTGGTGGCGGCGCCAAACGGCTGGATCGAACGCGAGGAAACACGTTCGCCGGGCAGCCATTCGACCCACTGGATGAAGCTGTCGCCATGCCGCACCGACAGGCGGCCGTCGTCATCGACATCCCACAGCCAGCGTGTCCGATCCGCCATCGAGCGGCAGGTCGACCGTGCCCTGCCGCAGGCGCAGCAAATCACCCATCGGCGGGTCGATGCGCCCGAAATGCGTGTTGAGATGCGCGACCTGTTTCTCCAGTTCGGCCCGGGCATCGGGCCATGGCTTGTTCTGGTAGCTGGACGACATGAATTCGCGGATCATCAACAGCGCCAGCGCATCGGCTTCGTCGATGCTGTCGGCGGTGAAGTCCCAGCCCATCAGCACGGGCCATGGACGCTGCGATAGACCGTGCGGCGGATCGGCAGGGTCACCGGGCCGAGCTTGACGGGCAGGGTGACCGTTCGCGCCTCGAGCGTGGCGCGGTCGAGCTGCCCCGCCTCGCTCAGCAATTTCCACGCACGGCGCGAGCGGTTGGTCTGCTTGAGCTCGATGCCGAGTTCGGGGGCGAAATCCTCGGGGGAAAGATCGCTCCCGGCGCCCGCGGCGGTATAGGGCGTGTTGTTGGCGTTGTAGAGCCAGCCACTGGCCGGGTTCACATAACGCGGCAGTTCCTGATAGGCGACCGGGCCGGACCAGATGGCCCGCGGATCGTCGCCCGGCAGCACCGTGCGCCAGTCATATCCCTTCGCGCGGTCGGGGATGGCGGCGTTGTAGACATAGGCGATATTGCCTGCCTCGTCGCCATAGATGAAATTGGTCGAAGGGATGTCCATCCGCGCAAGGATTCGCTCGAATTCCGCAAGGCTGGTCGCCTTGTTGAGCCGGTAATAGGCATCGAGCTGGCCGAGATTGCCGATCCCGCCATAGCGCACCGCGAAGAAGCCCGGGCCATGGACGCTGCGATAGACCGTGCGGCGGATCGGCAGGGTCACCGGGCCGAGCTTGACGGGCAGGGTGACCGTTCGCGCCTCGAGCTCGCGCCACCGGTCGCCGATGCGGTATTGCGTCTCGTCCTCGTTCATTTCGAGCCGGTAGATATCGGTCATGTCGGGCGTGTTGACCGTATTGGTCCAGCCGAGATGTTCGTTATGCCCGAGGAAGGGGAACGGGCTGCCGGGGAAATTCGCCCCCGCGTAATGCCAGCCTTCCTCGCTCTCGACGACCAGTTCGTACCACGCCACGCCGCCGCGCCAGGGCTGGTGGCTGTTCGACACCAGGATCGTCGGGCCGCCCGATTTCTCGGGCGTCACTGCAAAGGCGTTGGACCCCGCCAGAGCGGCCTCTTCGCCCCTGGGGAGCGGCCCGGCGCGGGCCAGGTCGGGGCCGGGTGCGGCCTCCGTCCGGATGACTTCGGCAGGTTCGATGGCCGGGGCTGCCCCGCCGGTATCACGCGGGATCGCGGGGCCGTATTCGGGCAGCAGCGGCTCGCCCGACACCAGCGGTTCGATAATCCCGCCCAGGCCGAAGAAGAACGGCTGGCGCAGCGCGAAACCCGCGGCCACATCGACGCCGTCGACGGGGAAGAGGTTGCCCAGCTTCACTTCGCGGGGATGCGCTTCGGCGAAATCGTTGAGGCCGACGGCATAGGCATCGAACAGCGCGCGCGTGTCTGCGGGGAGCAGCGGATATTCGCGCTCTGCCGTGCCGCGCGCGTCGAGCAGGTGATACGCATAGTCGAATGCCGCGCCCTCCTCGCCCGCGATCGCGCCATAGCGCCCGCGGCTCATCGCGATCACATCCTGCAGGGTGGAGAAATCATCCTCCGAATGCGCCACGGCCACGCCATAGGCGACATCGGCATCGGTGGCGGCGTAGATATGCGGCACGCCGAATTCGTCGCGGCTGATTTCGGCGGTGTAGGTCCGGTCGGGCAGGGCGACATCGCCGCGCTTGGCCCAGAAGGGTTCCCACGTCGCCAGTGCGATGAATGCAACCAGCACGAGCAGAAGCAGCGCAAAACCAATGCGCCCCAGCGATTTCCTCATAGATTTCCGTCCTCTCTTGCAACCCGATTAGCGAGCGGAGCGGGGTGACGCAATGCGATTGGGCAAAACCGCCGCGGCGCTGTTCCCCCTTGCGGATTCGACTGGCTAATCGCTGTTGCGTGACAGCCCAGATCACCATCGGCCACGAATCGTCCGGCAAGCCGGTCGAGTTCGATATCGAGGAGCTTCTCGCGACCCGGCTGCTTGTCCAGGGCAATTCGGGCAGCGGCAAGTCGCATTTGCTGCGGCGGCTGCTCGAAGAAAGCGCGGGGATGGTCCAGCAGGTGGTCATCGACCCCGAAGGCGATTTTCCCTCGCTAGCGGACGAGTTCGGCCATGTGGTGATCGACGGGGCGGCCTATTCGCCGGGCGAGATCGAGGCGCTGGCACGCCGTATCCGTGAACATCGCGCCAGCGTGGTGCTCGATCTCGACGGGCTTGAGGTCGAGCAGCAGATCCGCTGTGCGGCGCAATTCCTGACCGCGCTGTTCGATGCCCCGCGCGAGCATTGGTATCCGGCGCTGGTGGTGGTCGACGAAGCGCAGATGTTCGCTCCCGCCGCCGCGGGCGAGATGGCCGAGGATACGCGCCGGATGACGCTGGCGGCGATGACCAACCTGATGTGCCGCGGGCGCAAGCGCGGTCTGGCGGGGGTCGTCGCCACGCAGCGCCTGGCGAAGCTGGCGAAAAACGTCGCGGCCGAAGCGTCGAACTTCCTCATGGGACGGACCTTCCTCGATATCGACATGATCCGCGCGGCCGACCTGCTCGGGATGGAGCGGCGGCAGGCGGAGCGCATCCGCGAGCTCGAGCGCGGGCATTTCCTTGCGCTCGGCCCGGCGATCACGCGGCTGCCGCTCGCGGTCAAGATCGGCCCGGTGAAAACCGGTCACCAGGCGCGCAGCGCCCGCCGATATGGCGGCGCTGCTCACCACCAACCTCGCGGCCGATGTGGCCAAGGCGCCGCCGCCGCCTGCCCCGCCGCCCGCGCCGCCGGTCGACGAAATCGAGGACAGCATCGCCCGGGCGGAGGAGCGCCAGGTCGAGCCCCGCGCGGAGCCGGTGGATACCACGGTGGTCGCCACGCGGATCGCGCAGATCATCAGCGAGCTGGCGCAGGAAGAAGGGATCGCCTTCCAGTCCGCCAGCGCGCAATACCAGACCTTCCTCACCCGCTGCCGCCGCGAACGGTTGATCGGCCCGATGCCCGACATGCGCGCCTTCCGTCGCCGGTTCGCCGTGGCCGGGGCCGGTCTGGAAGCGCTCGACGAGGGTCTGCAGGCGCGCATCATGCAATTGGCAGGCGCCGTGGAAGAAGACCTGCTCGGCCCCTTCCTGGTGATCGCCAAGGCTGCGCATGCGGGCGAAACGCAGGTCGACGAGGCC
>LWDU01039165.1_pt1 | contig 13642 bp, 15 predicted proteins | sample 727161 | NCBI WGS metagenome assembly LWDU01 (sample SAMN04566230, study PRJNA314399) | hydrothermal vent metagenome | isolation source: deep sea hydrothermal plume seawater | place: Mexico: Gulf of California, Guaymas Basin | collected 2004-07-11 | reverse complement strand
CCAGCGGCCACTACAGGACTTGGATCAATTCGGTTATCGCAAGGGTATATGCCGAACAGGTTGAGAACCGCCCGCGTCCAGATCGTTGATCAGAGAACCGCGTTGATCCGCAAGGGAGCTTCCTGCGGATGATTTCGGAAAAAAGAGAAAATCGAGTGGGACTCCGGAGAAAGGGCGGGTGTAGTGGTAAAAGTATATGGCTGCCGGATCTCGTATTTCACCGGAAAACTGGAGACCTATCTCCGTTTTCGATCCATGGACTACGAATGTCTTCCTACTGTGGGAAACCAGCGCCGGATCAGGGCGGGCGCGGGCGCGGTTCAGATGCCGGTGGTCGAACTTGAAGATGGTCGGTGGCTATCGGATTCAACGCCGATGATTCGATGGTTCGAGGATCAACAGGATGCGCCGTCGATCTACCCGGAGACTCCAACGCTTCGATTTGTGGCGCTGTTGGTAGAGGATTACGCAGACGAGTGGCTGTGGCGGCCTGCCATGCATTACCGATGGAGCTACCGCCAGGATCGGCAATACGCGAGTGGCGCGATTTTCGACGACCTCCTCAAGGATCGGTGGATCCCGAGATGGCTCGGTCGGCGTTTTCTCACCCAGCGGCAACGGGCGGGCTTCGTACGCGGGGACGGCGTGACTCGGGAAACTTGGGATCACGTGGAGCGCGGCTACCTGACCGTGCTGGATCGGCTCGAGGCAATTTTCAACCAGAGGGATTTTGTACTAGGTGATTCCCCGACGATTGCGGATATCGGACTCATGGGGCCAATGCTCAGGCATTTTGGCCAGGATCCGACCCCAGCGGAGATCATGCGCAACCGTGCGCCGAGGGTGTACGAATGGGTTGCTCGCATGTGGAATGCCCGGCCGGGCCCGGGTACGCCAAGCCTGATTTCCGGCATTGATACTGCCCTTGGGGATCTGCTGGGGGAGGTGGCTGAGACTCACCTGGCTCAACTTCGCGAAAACGCGGTGGCGTACGCCCAGGGTGCCAAGCGATACGACCAGGTTGTCCAGGGTTGCTCGTACATTCAGGTGCCGGTCTCGCGTTATCGAGTCTGGTGCCTGGAAAGGCTTCGCAAAGAGTGGGCTGAATTGGGCGAGGACTCGAAATCCGAGGTGCGTGCTCATTTGCCCGGGACCGAGGGGGCGATCCTATGGGAGGAATCGCCAAGTATCGTGCCGGACTACGACCTTGAAAATCGAGCTCCCTTTAACCTCGGCATCAATGTTTTCGGGCGCGGAGTTCCGCCGCGTTGACTCTTCGGGAGATCGAGGTTCGCCGTTCTCTTTCTGGCCCCCGCCCCGCCTCGCCTCGTCCCCACTGGCTGTATCATGCATCCGAAAATTTCCGAGAAGCGGGGAGGCAGCTATCCGTGAGAGCTGTGATGTTGGGACTCAAGGAGGCGGCTTCGTGACTCGATACCGGCGGGATCCCGCCGAGGAAATCACCGCGTCGCGTGCCCGACTGGCCACTCGCCTCGGGACCAAAGATCTCCGCTGGGTCGTCTCCCCTTACCGTATCTGCCCACTCGGAGCGCACATCGACCACCAGGGGGGGCCGGTACTCGGCATGGCGATTACGGGCCATACGCTGCTGGCCTTTCGCGAATCGGGGGACGGAACCTGCCGCTTCCTCAGCGAAAATTATCCCGGCGAAGTGGGCTTTGATATCAACGACTCCAACTTCGAGTCCTGGCCCGAAGCGAGCCCGCCGTGGAACTCCTACGCGGTGGGCGCGTCGGTGCTGATCCGCGAAAAAATATCAGGGCGTGCGCGTGGCGTTGAGGTGTGTTCGCTGGGCTTCCTTCCGGGAAGCGGACTCAGTTCGTCGGCTTCGGTCACACTCGGCTATATCACTGCACTGGCTGCGGTAAACGGGGTCAAACTTGAAGACCGGGAGCGCGTTGTCCTGGCGCAACGCGTCGAGAACGAGTGGGCGGAGGTTGCGTGCGGGATCCTCGACCCGGCATCGATTGTCGGCTCCCGGCGCGACCACCTGCTCTCCATTGACACCGAGAAGCTGAGTTGGGAAACCTTGGCGAGTGCAGATTCAACCCCCGGGTTTCGAATTCTGGTGGCGTACACGGGGTTGCCACGCAATCTCGCGGAAACCGGATTCAACAGTCGCGTCCAGGAGTGTGGCCGGGCAGCTCGGGATATCGCAAGACGGGCCGGACTCGAAGGCGTGGCCCGTCTCGGCGACCTCCCCGCCGACGTGCTCGAACGAGAACTCGGGGGTTGCGAGCCGGTATTGGAAAAACGCGCAAGGCATTTTCACGAGGAGCGGTGGCGGGTTCACCAGGGGATAGATGCGTGGCAGCTCGGTGACCTTGAGCGGTTCGGTGAGTTGATGAGCGACTCTTGCCGCTCATCCCGAGAGAACTTCGAGACAGGCTCCCCCGAACTGGTGAAACTCAACGAGATCATGGTTGGTTGCGAGGGTGTCTATGGCGCGCGTTTCTCCGGAGCGGGCTTCGGGGGGAGTGCCATTGGCTTGGTCGCCGAGGGGATGGCCGAGTCGGCTCAGGCAGCCATTGAGACGAAATTTATCCGCGAGTACCCGGGATTGGCAGGGAAATTTCGTTGTTATCTCGTGGATTCCGACGACGGACTTCGCCTCGCATGAAGGCGATCCTGCTCTGCGCCGGCTTCGCGACCCGGATGCATCCTCTGACCAAAAACCGCCCGAAGCCGCTGCTCGAGGTGGCGGGCCGACCCATCCTTGATGACCTAGTGCTCCAACTGATTGGAAGTGGTCAAGTGACTTCTTTTCAAGTGGTGAGCAACGCGCGCTTTGCGCCGCAGTTTTCGAATTGGGCCGATGAGATGCGAGCCCGGTATCCAGGGCATGGGTTTCGCGTCGAGAACGATGGAGCCCAAAGGAACGAGGACCGTCTGGGCGCGATCGGGGATCTGCATTTTGCTGTCGAGCACGAGGATCCAGGTGAAATCACGCTGGTGGCGGCTGGCGACAATCTCTTTCGTTTCGATCTGGATGTCCTACTGCAAAAGGCTGTGACCGAACCGAGGGACACGATCACTGTCTATCGCGAAATCGATCTAGACCGACAGCAACGGACGGGCATCGTCGAACTCGATCAGGATTTTCGCGTGAGGGCGTTTCACGAGAAGCCGGAGCGCCCGCCGAGCGAATGGGCGGCCCCCGCCCTCTATCTTCTTACGCGACAATCGCTTGCCAAGTTGCCGGTGTTTCTCGCCGAGCACCCAAATTCCGATGCGCCCGGCCACTTTATCCGTTGGCTAGCGGCTGAAGGTGTGGTGCATGCTCACGTCATGAAGGGCAATCGGCTTGATGTGGGCGATCTGGCCGGACTCGAGCGCGCGGAGTTGTGGTTGAAGGAGCGCGATGGGTCTGCCTAACCGGGATGGAGCCCAAGTCCGCAGGGGGTGGCCCGCGAGGAGTTTGGTGCTTGGCTGGATACGTTTCTTTGGGCGCTTGCTTGTCCTGACGACGGCTTGCTTAGCGGTGGCATCGTGCCGAGAAGATTCCGGAACGCGAAGGATCAAACTCGCCCATGGTCTGGCCACCAGTCATCCCGTTCATCAGGCCATGGTTTACTTCGGCGAACGCGCTGAGCTCCACTCAAAGGGGACGCTGCGCGTGGAGATCCATCCCAGCGAGCAGCTGGGAACCGAGCGTGAGGCTATCGAACTTCTGCAGATCGGCAGCTTGGGCATGACGAAGGTATCGGCGAGTGTGATGGAGAGCTTTGTACCCGAGTACGGAGTGTTCAGCCTTCCCTATCTCTTTCGCGACGACCGCCACAGGGCTGCGGTTCTGGACAGCGAGATCGGGAGTGAAATTCTCCAGGCGGGCCGGAGCTACGGAGTGCGAGGGCTCGTGTATTACGATGCTGGCAGCAGAAGTTTCTATACTCGGGACCGCCCGATTCACACGCCCGCCGACCTGATAGGGCTGAAGATTCGGACCCAGGAGAGCCCCTCGGCGATTCGGATGGTGCGTGCCCTTGGCGGTTCGGCCACGCCGATTGCCTGGGGCGAACTGTATACTGCGCTGCAGCAGGGGGTTGTCGATGGCGCAGAGAATAATCCTCCGAGCTTCTATCTGTCTCGTCACTACGAGGTTTGTAAATTCTATTCCCTGGACGAGCACACTGCTGTTCCCGACGTATTGCTGGTGAGTACGCACCTCTGGGACCGGCTGACAGCGTCGGAGCGCGAAGCGCTCCAACAAGCGGCCTTGGAATCGGGACAGTTCCAACGTGAGTTGTGGGCCTCCGCCACCGACGAAGCCATGCGATCCCTCGAGGCGGTGGGGGTCGAAATACTGAGGCCCGGGAAGTCGCTGTTTGCGGCTTCGGTAGAGCCCCTCTATGAAGGGCTGAGCGGATCACCCGGGGTGGCGCGGCTCAGTGAACGCATCAAGGCGATGCGCTGATGTGCCAGGCACTTCGCAGACGCCTCGATCGGACCCTTGAATCGATTCTCGTGATTCTGATGTCCGGCATGGTGCTCAACGTGTTGTGGCAAATCACCACGCGCTACCTGCTCGGTGATCCCAGTTCGGTCACTGAAGAGATTGCGCGCTTCGGGCTGATATGGCTGGGAATGCTCGGCGCAAGCTATGGCTTCGGCCGCAAGGTTCACCTTTCGGTGGGTCTCGTCGATGAGTTCCTCGACTCCCGAATCGCGAAAGACCACCCGCTGCGAATCGGACTGGAGCTAGTGAGCCTGGGCTGCGTGGGGATCTTCGCGGCGCTGATCCTAGTGGTGGGTGGCTCTAATTTGGTGAGCCTCAGCTCGGAATTTAATCAGGTCTCGGCTGCCCTTGGCGTACCGCTGGGGGCCGTCTATTCCGTACTGCCCATCTCCGGGGCGATTGTCCTGTTCTATAGCGGACTGCAAGCCATTGAAATTTCGGGCCGTTGGAGAGCTTGGGGAGGTGAGGGCTAGTTGGATCCCCTCCAGGCAACCTTGCTGTTTTCTGGGTTTGCGATTCTACTCGCGCTGGGAGTGCCCATTGCGGTGAGCATTGGTCTCTCTGCTCTTCTGCCCTTGGCGTTGAGCCTCGATACCGACGTCGCTTTGACCACCCTGGCCCAGCGTATGGCCACCGGCCTCGACCGTTTCACTTTGCTCGCGATCCCCTTTTTCATTCTTTCCGGGCAGTTCATGAATCGCGGCGGGATTGCCCGCAGGCTGATCGACTTTGCTCGGGCCCTCGTCGGCATGTTGCCCGGCGGGCTCGCCTTCGTGAATGTGGTGTCGGGGATGCTCTTTGGTGCCATTTCCGGGTCGGCTGCTGCTGCTGCTGCCGGCATCGGTAGCTTCATGCTGCCCCGCATGGAAGAACAGGGATACGATCGAAATTTCGGGGCCGCAATCAATATCGCGTCGGCGACGACCAGTCTGATCATCCCTCCAAGTAATATCCTGATCGTCTATGCGTTGGCGAGCGGAGGTGTCTCAATCGCGGCGCTCTTCATGGCCGGGTATCTGCCCGGCCTGATGGTCGGTGGGGTGCTCATGGGGGTTTCCGGAGTGATTGCTTTTCGCCGCGGCTATCCAGTGGACGAGCGAGTTCGCGCTGGGGAGGCTCTACGTCGCGGAGTCGCCGCCCTCCCCAGCCTCTTTCTGGTGGTCCTGGTTATTGGAGGGATCGTGGGCGGGGTCTTTACGCCCACCGAAGCGGGCGCCATGGCAGTTCTTTACAGCTTGATTCTCTCGGTGGGGATCTACCGCGAGGTGAAGTGGCGAGATGTGCCAGAGATACTGGTGGAAGCATCGGTGATGACTTCCATCGTCATGTTATTGATTGCCACATCCATGGCTTTCTCCTGGGTCTTGGCCTACGAGCGCATTCCGGAAGCCATCACCGAATGGCTGCTCTCCATGGGGGGAGGGCGCATTGCGACTTTGCTCGCGATCAACCTGATCCTGCTCGTCGCGGGCACGGTGTTGGACATGACGCCCGCAGTTCTGGTCTTTACCCCGATGCTGCTGCCGGTGGCGGTTGGTCTTGGTATCGATCCCGTTCAATTCGGAATTATCATGGTTCTCAATTTGTGTATTGGGCTGTGCACTCCGCCGGTCGGGAGCGTTCTCTTCGTGGGGTGCAGCGTCGCAGGGACGCGCATTGGCGCGACGTCGTACGCACTCCTTCCCCTCTACGCCGGAATGATCGTGGTCCTGCTGATCGAGACGTTCTTCGGCCACCTTTGGCTATAGGGGCCCGAGGGGCTATGCGGGCTATAGAGGCCCGAGGGACCAGGGGGGCTATAGGCGCAGAAGCACCTTCGGACAGAACCTGGAAACGCTTGATGCCAGTAGAGTCATGCTCCGGCCCGGATGCCTCAGGGCAAGGGGTGCAGACGGACGAGAAGCTCTTGGAAACCCTTGACGAAATTTGATCGCACCCGTACTGGCTCGCCCACCACTTCGACCAGGTGAAAGCGCGCCATGATTTCTTCCCACAAGATGCGCAGCTGCATTTCTGCCAGTCGGCTTCCCATGCAAAAGTGAACGCCCCAACCGAAGGAGAGATGGCGGCGTACGTCCGGTCGGTCGATGAGAAACTCGTTCGCTCGATCGATGGCCGTCTCGTCTCGGTTAGCCGACACGTACCACAACACGACCTTGTCTCCCTTCTTGATTGACTTTCCGCCCAACTCGGTGTCTTGTGTTGCTGTCCGCCTCATGTGGGCAAGAGGGGTTTGCCACCGGATGATCTCGCTGACCATGTTCGAAATCAGGCTCGGGTCATCTCGGAGCTTCTGGTACTCCGCCGGAAATTCATTGAGGGCGAGAACGCCTCCGGAGATCGAATTGCGGGTAGTGTCGTTCCCTCCCACGATGAGCAGTACGAGGGTTCCGAGGTACTCCATCGGGTCGATGCCCTTGGTGGCCTCGCCATTGGCCAATGCGGTAATCAGATCGAGTCGCCCGTCGCCGGCCTTGTTTTCTCGCTGTTTCCAGAGGCCCGTAAATACCTCGAGACACTCCATCAAGGCTTCCTGCCGTTCTTCCTCCGTGACCCCTACAGCGCCTGTCTGCTCTGGGCTGGCCGTTGCCATGTCGGACCAGAAGGTAAGCTTTCGGCGTTCCTCGTAGGGAAAGTCGAAGAGTGTCGCGAGCATTCCTGTGGTCAGTTCAATGGAAACCCGGTCGACCCAATCGAAGCTCTCTCCCACCGGGAGGGACTCGAGGATCTCAATCACCCGCTCACGGATCAAGGGCTCCAGTCGCTTGAGGTTGCGGGGCGCGGCGACGGGTTTCACGACGCTGCGGTGGGCAGCGTGCCGAGGGCCATCCATGGTGATGAAGCCGGCTTCCAGGGGAAAGTCGGGTTCGGGATCGCCGATGACGATGCTGTGTGCCGATGAGAAGATGTCAGGATGATTCTCGACTTCGACTATGTCTTCGAAGCATGTGATCGACCAGTAGGGCCCGAACTCGCTCTCGGCGCAGTAGTGAATGGGCGCTTCTTTACGAAGACGCTCGAAGTAGCCCCACTGGGTATCGGTCTCAAAAAGCTCCGAATCGGAAACGTCAATTTTTTCAAGGGGAATCGAGTACGGATCGGCGGATGCCTGTCCGGAGGTCGGCGGGGGGCCTTGCTGGGCGGGTGTTGCCATGGGTTCTCCTTCAATCATCAATTCGGCCTGTGCTGGGAAATTCGTAGTCAACCGAGACACCCCGCAGAGTAGCGTGTGAAAATAAGCAGTCATCTTGGGTCAAGATGCCCCCCGCCCGTGAAATGCCTCCGGCGCGCGGACCCGGCGTCCAAAAATCCCACCGACGTATACTCTGTCCCAGGGGGCATCGGCCTCCTCTTGTGAGTGGAGTCCTTGTCCGTCCCCTGTGCCCGAAATTTGTGCCTGGAGTGAGTGCAGGGAGCTTGTGAACGGAGCTTGTGAACGGAGCTGATGAACCGAGCTTGTGCACGGAGCTTGCAAGCTGAGGCTCCATGACGGTCATTGCGGAGACTTTTGGCGAATGGGAGGCGAGAGACCGATGCGAAGTGACTTCAAGGCTCTTCTCTGGATTCTCAAAATCGGTGCCGGGGTCAACGTCTATCTCGTTGCGAGCCTGCTCAGCCTTTCAAATCCCAATCCCCAGGTCGTGGTTCCCGGTCTGATTCTTCTCGGAGTCTCTGGGTTTCGTTGCCTCTTTCCCAACCGCTATCTCGAAAACATCGTTTTCCACGACAGTCCGCTCAGCTCGATTTTCCTGACCCGCATGCTCGCGACCTTCTCCGAAGTCGCGTACATCTACCAGTTCTCCTATGTGATCCGCTTTTTGAACGTCGAACACGTTGGCTGGGTAGACACCCTTTCCTGGGTGATGGTGGGGCAAGTCGTGATTTCACAGGGGTTCGTTTGGGGCGCCATTCTGACGAAGCGACTCGATCTCTATTTCTACGAGGAGCTTGGGTGGTTGGTCATCTTTTTCGCCAACACGGCAGCGAGCGTGTTCCTGTATCTCGAGCCCAATTTGCCCAGGGACGGGAATTTCCTCCTCCAGTTGAACCTGGCTTTCGGCGCCGGATATCTACCCTGGCAGCTTCTCCACCTGAGGTCCTTGCGGGCGGAAGCGAGGGCCGGTCCGGGAACGGAATTCGGCGGACGTGTTCGTTGGCGCGAAGGTCTGCGCGATTCAATCCATCAGCGAAGTCCGAGGACCGATGCAAAGGCGTGGGGTGGGTTGATCGGATTGACCTGGATGGTGGCCTATTGGGCAAGCCTGATTCCCTTGTGGGTGCACGCGGTGGCCAAGGTGGTTTCGGCGGCCGACTCATGATCCGCGTGGGGTTTCCCCAGGCTTGAGAAGCCTTTGGCTAGGGCTTGCTCCATAGGGGCCGGAAGACGTGGAGAGGTGCAACAGCGCACCTCTCCAGTGACCGCCGGCCCGTCCTGGGGCTAGTGGGGCACGTTCATCGACTTGGGCGGGCGAATGACGATGTCGGCGATATTGACTTCGATGGGCTGGCTGACGGCATAGAGAACCGCCTTGGCGACATCGTTTGGGTTACCGAGGAGTTGCTTCATGTTCTCAGCGAGAGCGTCTAGAACTTCGGGGGGCATGCGATCGCCCCTCTTTACCTCGACGTCCATCCCGGCCATCTTGACGATGGTGTCCACAAAATCCTGGTCGAAGTTGCGTGCGAAATTTGTCGCGATTGCCCCTGGCATCACGTTTGTCACGCGAATGGTATCGTTCTCGAGTTCTTCCCGAAGGCTTGAGGAGATCGAGTTCACCGCGTGTTTGGTCGATCCGTACACGCCTGAATTGCTGCGTTGGGCCGCGACCGAGGAAATATTGACAATTTGACCCTCTGCGCCACAAGCCCGCATTGCCTTGACGGCCGCCTGACAGCCGACGAGAACAGCAAGGATGTTTGTCTCAAGCATCGCGCGCCATTCTTCCGGGTCGCCCTCGATGATTGGAGCCGGGTACGAAATGCCGGCGTTGTTGACCATGATGTCGAGTCGGCCGGTCTCGTCGACGGCGGAGTCGATCAGGGAGCGGATTTGAGCGACGTCCCGCACGTCCCCGGTGATCACGCTGGCTCTTCCGCCGGCCTCCTCGATGGTCTTCTTCGACTCTTCCATGGAGTGGGCGGTTCGTCCGGAGAGGAAGACGTGCGCTCCGGCCTCGCCGAGATGCTGGGCGATCGCACGGCCGATCCCGCTGGAGGCGCCAGTAACAATCGCAGTGCGGCCCTGGAGGGGGCTTGAGCTAGTCATGAAGAGTTTCCTTTCGGGTGAGTAGGTTTGGGGCGATTCAGAGGTTGACAGTTAAGGCTCATAATGTCAAATTGTCAAACATGCGCAATGACGCCGACCCCAAGCGCGAAGCGATCCTCGCCTCCGCATTTACCCAGTTCAGTCGTTATGGCTTTCGCCGAACTTCAATGGAAGACATCGCAAAGGAAACGGGGATCTCCCGGGCCTCGATCTATTCGCATTTCGAGAACAAGGAAGAGATCTTTCGCAGCTTGTCGGCCTCCTTGCACGAGGAGACACTGGGCAACGCCGAGAGCCGCTTGAAGGGAGAGTCTCCCGCTGGCGGTGCGCAGAGTCACCTGGCCGAACGAGTTGAGGAAGCGCTCGTCGCCCGTTTCGGTCCCTTCCAAGAGGTCGTCACCCAGTCCGCGCACGGAAGCGAGATCTACGACGAGAACAACCGGCTCTGCGGAGACCTCGTTATGGATTCGCATCAGCGATTCCAATCCATACTCGCCACTGCCATGAAAGCGGCCTCACGGGCGGGCGAAATCGATCTGAAGGCCGCTGGGCTCTCGGCCGCGGGAGTGGCTGAACTCATTCACCTCGGGGCGGCCGGATTGAAACAGGGCGCGCCCGATGTGGCCACTTTCAAGAAAAGGCTGCACGGCTTTGTTCAGGTGTTTTTCGCTGGCCTTCGCTGAGCCGGGGGACTGCACGCCGGGAGTGAGATCCCGGGACAGAAAGTTTTTGATTGACCGAATGGCCGACCCAAAGGCTTTCCTCGCGAGGCTCAGGTGATCGCCAGAGGACGCAAGAGCGTCAGGCTCAGAAGTGGAAATGAAAAGCACAGAAGCCGGCGATGCCCGAACGGAAAGCAGGTACCGGCGCCTCTTGCCCGGTCGGGGGACGGCGCCGTCAAGGTCCAGTGCTAATCTTTGAACAGCGGCCCGGGATTAGCGGCGGGACAAAAGGCCAGGGCTGGCGATGGCTCTTCCCGGCGCCGCTCGTGAACGCGCAGTTTGATTTCGATTCGCCTAATGGCCGAGGAATGCCAGGATGCACGTGGTGGTTGTCGGAGCGGGCCTTCTCGGGCTATCCACGGCGCAGGCCCTGAGAGATGACGGGCACGACGTGAGCTTGGTGGAGTCCCGGCCCGGGCCGGCGCTTGGGACTAGTTTCGCCAATGCGGGAATGCTTTCGCCGAGCCTGACAGATCCCTGGAACGCCCCTGGCATCTTCTTCAAGATGCTCCGATGGCTGGGCCGAGAGGACGCCCCGTTTCTCCTACGACCCCGAGCCGTGCCTTCTCTGATCGGTTGGGGCGCGCGTTTCTTCTGGCAATCGGGCAGGGCCCATTACGAGAAGAACTGGACTTCGAATCTCCGCCTTGCTCTCTACAGCATGAAGATTTTGGATGAACTATCCGAGACGCACGCTCTGGCTTTCGACCGGAGCAGTGCCGGAATCCTCAAGGTATTTCGGACCCCTGAGGAGTTGGCGGTGGGCCTCCGTCAGGTAGAGTTTCTTGCCAGCCAGCAGGTGGAGGCCCGAGTACTCGAAATCCGGGACGCGCTTGAACTGGAACCCGCCCTGTCTTCGGCGGCCCCCTCTCTGGCCGGCGCCATCTATCACCCCATCGATGGGCACGGTGACGCACACCTCTTCTGTTGTGCCCTCGAGGAGATTCTGGCCCAGGCGGATGTGCAATTTCACTACGGCACCCAGGCGTTGAGTTTGAGTCGGGAAAGAGGCCGCATCATTGCGCTCGAGACCGATCGCGGAGCCATAGAGGGCGACGCCTTTGTGCTGGCGGCGGGAAGCCAAAGCGTTGAACTCGCCGCCAGCCTTGGTCTGCGTATCCCCGTCCGACCCGCCAAGGGTTACTCCATCACCCTTGATCTGGATGGGGCCTGCGAGCGGCCGGGTATGCCCGTAGTCGATGACAGTCTCCATGTGGCCCTGACTCCTTTGGGCGAAAGGTTGCGTGTCGCCGGTACGGCCGAATTCGCCGGATACGACGAGAGTCTCACCCCGAGCCGAGTCCGGAACCTATTGGACGTACTCGGCAAGACTTATCCGCGCTGCGCAGAGCGACCGGAGGTCAGCGCCTGGTGCGGGCATCGGCCTCTGTCCGCCGACGGCGTCCCCATCTTGGGGGCGACGCCCCTGGCCAACCTATTTCTCAATACCGGCCACGGGCCCCTGGGCTGGACATTGGCTGCAGGCTCGGGACGTCTGGTGGCCGACCTGATCGGCGGCCGGGCCTCGGCCCTGGCCAGGGAACCCTATTCTCTCGAACGCTTCCGTGGAATTCTTTAGACCGGACCCTGTTCCTTTTTATGGACGGCGAGCTCAAATATTTTGAGGCGGTGCGGATTCGGGAGGCTCGGCTCCTCCCCGCCCTGATTGCTCCCGGCCCTTCAGAATTTCTCCCCGGTGTGGGCGTCTTGGGCGGGCTAGGATTGGTCCCTTCCGTATATTGATAAGAGCTTGCTCAAAACGCCAAATCGGCATCCGCCTTGGAGAAATGTGATGACCCCCTCGAACTCGAAAAGAACTAGAAACGCATTTTTTATCGCACTGCTCCTTTCCGCGATTGTCGGGGGTTGCAAGGGACCATTGGTGCTGCTGCCCGGAGGTGCGCTCGAGGGGGCGACAGTCCCGGCCCCGGCGGACTGGTCCTTTACGGACGAGATCGAGGTCGTTCAGTTGGAGACCAACCCCTCTGAACCGTACTCGGTCAACATCTGGGTCATCGCGGCGGATGGGAGCCTCTATGTTCACTCTGGCACCAATCACGCTACCTGGATCGAGAACATGGAAGACGATCCCCGGGTTCGGCTTCAGGCGAACGACTCTATCTATGAACTCGTCGCTTCTCGAGTCCAGACCCAAGCTGAGTTCGATCGGTTCATTACCGCCTACGTGAAGAAATACGAAAATCCACCGCGCAACCCGCTTATAGGCGATGTGTACTTGTACCGCTTGGTGGTTCCTGAATCCGCTATGTGAGGGAAGCCGGCTTAGGCCTAGCTTCTTGCAGAGTCCCGGTTCACTTCCACTCGCTTTACGGAGGCCCGCACCACGGGGATGTCTGCATCGTCCAAAGGCTGCATCACCTGCTTTCGGGCCAGAGCGGCCTCGATGTAGGGAGCGAGTTCCTGGGCCTTGGCTCGTTCACGCGACTCGCACTCCCCAGCGAAGGGTTCCATGACTTCGTCGGCAAAGAGTTGGAGGGCCTCGCAGATGTGTTCGTGGCGGTTGCGGCCCGACTGCTGCATGAAAATGATCTGGTCAACGCCCGCATCCCGAAAATTGGCGAGGTGAGCCCGCATGTCGTCAGGGGTGCCGATGCCCGTGGCGCTATAACCAGCACCCCTTGACGCCTCGATTACTTCCTCCGTGCGGTTGCCCCGTGATTTCTGAAATTCATCCCATAGCTGCGTACGGCCAGGAGTCGTGTCCTGAGTCACCAATGCGCGCAACGCATAGTTGAAAAATTCGAACCCCTCATGGCCCCGGCGGATAGCTTCCGCACGGTCATGATGAAGCGAAAAGTTCGAAACCATGGCGATGTTCGCGTTCACGCTATGGCCGATGGGAACACACTCCTCGGACCGAATGATGTCGTAGTAGATATTCGACCATGACTCGGCCTCCTCCGGATTCAGGAACGAGAAAGCCAGAGCACCGAGTCCGTTTCGCGCCGCGACACGGATCGTGTCGCGATTCGTGCAGGCGATCCACATGGGGGGGTGGGGCTTTTGGAGCGGTTTTGGCAGAACATTGCGGCATGGCATGGAGAAGTATTTCCCCTCGAAGCCGGGGTAGGGGTCGAGAATCATCATGTTGGCTATCTGCTCGGCGGCCTCGAGGCTCATGGCTCGTTTTTCTTTCGCCGGAATTCCGAATCCGCC
>LWDU01041526.1_pt1 | contig 13646 bp, 9 predicted proteins | sample 727161 | NCBI WGS metagenome assembly LWDU01 (sample SAMN04566230, study PRJNA314399) | hydrothermal vent metagenome | isolation source: deep sea hydrothermal plume seawater | place: Mexico: Gulf of California, Guaymas Basin | collected 2004-07-11 | reverse complement strand
CGGACTACCGGAGTTGAGCGGAAGTGCGCCCGGATGATCGCTGGACGCGAAACGACCCCTCCGGAGTGCGAAGAGGCCGTTTCTGATTCCGGTTGCTGTCAAAGTTGCTGTCAAACCCAGGATTCTGGAGATTGACAGCACGATGCCAGCACGTTTAAGTGCTGATGGTCGGGGAGCCGGGATTCGAACCCGGGGCCTCTTCGTCCCAAACGAAGCGCGCTACCAAGCTGCGCCACTCCCCGTATCAGTACATGTCGCACGCCGGATGCTGTCGGGCGTACGTGACATATTTAAGTCTATTTGAACTTGATGCGCGTGTTACACGGGATTTTACGCAAGTGGTCGACAAGATCCAACAAATCACCGCAAGCGGGACACAATCGTCATTCCCGAGTAGTCACGTGACCATACAATCAAACATTCTTGGATTCTGACCTGCGTTGGCAGCCAGGAACAATGGCCCAGCAGTAGGATCCCCGCCGCCCGTCTGGCCTACTCCTGGTGCAGCGTCGGAGACCGCATCGGAGGTGCTATCTGTGTGGCGTTCAGCGGGATTACTTCCTTCTGGTACACCTGCACGCGGTACGAATCCGTATCGGTCACATACATACGGCCGTCGTCGCTGATCACCACAGACTTCGGACGTCGTAACGCCCGCTGTGGCTCCAGATTGGCCATGTCTCGGATCCGGTTCGGGCTGGCGTTCGTCAACATGTACTCGCGGGCGATCTTGGACAGCGTCGCCTCACCGAGGAACTTCTGGACAAATCGTGGCTCTGAGTTAAATAGCTGAATTCGGTCATTGCCCCAGTCCGCCACGTAAGCATCGCCAATCGCGTCCACCGTGATGCCCCATGGCGACTCAAACTTGCCATCACTGGAGCCGCGCGATCCCCACTTGTCGAGGTACTTTCCATCAGTTGTGAACTTCTGAACCCGATGGTTCATCGAGTCCACGATCAAAATGTTCCCGTCCAGGTCGAACGTCATCCCGGCCGGCCGGTCGAACTGACCGTCCAAGGAGCCTTTTTCGCCCCAGGTACTGAGTACTTCGCCCTCTCTGTCGAACTGCGTGATTCGGTTCAGAGCCTCGTCCGACACAAAAAGATTCTCATCGGCGTCGGCGATAAGCGTTACCGGCCACTGGAACTGGCCCTCGTCGGTGCCCCAACTGCCGATTGATCCAAGGTCGTCGTCGGCGTAGTTGTAACATAGGATGTAAATTCGATCCTCATTGCCGAGTGCGATGTCGATAGGGAAGTTTGTTATCCGCCTCATGCCCAGAGTTTTGACGTAAGGGAACCCTGCCCTAAGCAGTCCATAAGGTCGTGCCACGGATATCGCTCCTGTTGTTCTGAACTTCTAAGCTACTAAGTGACTGTCCTGAGTCTGGCCGACGAGTGAGCAGCCATAATGAACTTCTCCCTCGCCCTCGTCTTCTCCTGCCAGGAGAGGGGATTTTTACATCGGTTGTCAGGCCGCGAACGGGTTAATCTGCTCGTACTTGCCGCGGACTATTTCGCTTGAATCGACGCTCATCCACTGCTCAAGCAAAGTGGCGTAAATGCTTCGGAAGTCGATCGTGTGCGCCAGGTCCTCGCCGTTCGCCCAGTCGGCCGGGTCGAGAGATGGGTAGTCCGAGTAAAGTCCGCCAACTACACGCTCACCGACGATGAAAGCGCCCCCACCTGAACCGTGGTCCGTGCCTGAACCGTTATCAGCGATACGTCGGCCGAACTCCGTGAAAACGTAGATCATCACCTCTTCAGCGGCGTCATGCTCTCGCAGATCTGCCATGAAGTCCCTGAGCGCCCCGGACAACTCCGTCAGGAGGCGCTCGTGGTTCGGTACCTCGATTGCGTGGTGGTCGTAGCCGGCGTGCTGTGTGTAGAAGATACGGGTCCCAAGTCCTGAAGTGTGCACACGTGCGACGTCACGAAGGCTCTTGGCGATCGGGTTGTCTGCGTACTCAACCGTTGAGCGGTAATTTGCCGGAACCGTCTTCAATAAGTCTGCCCCGGTCATCACGTCCCCACCGGTCTGGTGGAGATAACTCATCACGGGACCAGAGCCGATGGCTGGCGTGTACATACGCTTGAAAATGTCCAGCTCACGCGCCCGGTGCTCCTCTATCTCGACACCGGTCAGGAGGCCGTAACTGTCCAGATCTCCGACCGAAGTCACGGAAACGCCGGGTGCGGCCATCGCACGCGGCAGGCCGCGACCGAAGCTGATTCCGGTCCAGACGTTCTTGGTATCCGGGTCTATCTCGCGAAGCGCCTGCGCCAGCCAGCCCTCGGTGGCGATGCTGTTAGGCTCCGCGGTGTGCATGATGTCCATCGCCCGGAAGTGCGAGCGGTTGGAATTTTCGTAGCCGATCCCCTGGATGATGGCCACGTCCCCGTCGTCAAACATCTCTTTGAGCGGAGCGGCACACGGATGGAACGCAAGTTCGTCGTTGATCGGCAGAACGCGATCCTCGCTCACACCGACCACGGGTCGAACGTCGTGGTAAAGCCCGCTAGTGTACGGGATGAGGGTGTTCATGAAGTCATTTCCGCCTGTCAAATTCGTGATCGTAACCATTTAGGAGCTCCTCCCGGCGACCGCCGATCTTTGGTACGTTCTGGCGATCTTACCTCAGGTCAATCGGTCGTAACTTGATTATGCAAACTGGTACTCGGGCGTTGCGACGGCAAGTCGCAACAGCCGGATTACACGTGTGGTCTGGTCTTCGCCCTCTGCATCGTTGGCGAAATCGATCAACGCCTCGCGTGTCCGGTCACTGACCTCAACGTAACCTGTCTCGGTGAGCACCGAGTTAACGAGACTCTCGGCGGATCCAAGCGACTCGGAATCCTTAATACGCTGGACTAGCGTCTGAATTCCTGGGGCCAGTCAACCGCAAAGTTGACTCGTTCCGTCAGGTTTCCGCCGTCGATCCACTCGCCGCCGGTGTGCCAGCCCTCGACCGTCGGCGGGTCCAGGAGCTTCTGGCCCATCACGTCGATAGCCCCGGCGTACTTGGTCATGCCCGGCGCCATCTCGGTCTGTGAGCCAACCATCTTGAGCACGCCGACGATGAACTCTGTTGGGCTCTTCACCTTCTTGTACCTTGCGGCCTTGAAGAAGTCTGAGTTGAACATCACACGGAGTACCGAACGAATGTCGCCGCCGGTCTCGATGAACTTTGCCTCCATCATGGCGATCCCTTCCGGGTCTAGAGGAGGGACATCATTCCAGGACGGATCCGCTACAAAGAAGTTGTACAGGTGACGACAGATGAAGCGGGCGCTGGCGGGCGACTTGACGATGATGTCAATAATGTCGCCGCCGTTCAGGTTGCCGGTAACGCCCAAGAAGGTTTTTTCTCCGTCGTCGTGATCGTCCTCGCGGAAGAGGAATTTCGCTGGGTAGTAGCCATGTGGATAGAGAGGCGGCGGCTGCTCGAACGTCCAGCCTGTGAACGCGCGGGAAGCGTCCTTGATGTCCAGCTCGCTGTAGTTGCCTACACCTAGCGAGAACAGCTCAAGCAACTCGCGGCCGTAATTCTCATTAGGCTCGCCATTCCGATTCTCATTGTTGTCCAGCCAGAACAACATCGCCGGGTCGCGAGAAAGATCGTTCAGGATGGTCGTCATATCACCCATCCCGTTCCGCCGGAACATCTTGATCTGGTTTTTCGCTGCCAGAACATGCTCGTTCTTCACAAGCCCGGTAGCGAACACGTGGTGCCAGAAGAGGGTCATCTTCTCTTGAAGCTGTGCTTCGCTGTTGATCATCCGGTACAGCCAGCTGGCGATAAAGATCGGCGGGCCTTCTCCGTGGATATAGCGTTCAAGAACATCGTCCTGGATGTCCCTTTTCGGGTCTGGATTAAGGAGCGCTTCTACCGTGTCTTCGTAGCTAAGTTTGGCGTAACTTTCGAGCTGCTCACGGGTCGCTCCAAATCCGGCGCGTCGGTACAGATGACCAAGAAGGTCGATATCTGTGCCCGCCGGATGCGCAACGGTTGTCATCGGAAAACCTCTCGCGGACTAACTATTGGGCACGACTCTCGTCGAACAAGCCATGTCCCAGCGCTGTGATTTTAGGATTGGCATCAACCACAGGTCAACGTCTGATCAAATATGGGCCAGTGCGAAGTCGATGTAACATCCCGGCTGAGCGCCGAATTAAGCAAGATGGCAAGATCGGTTCAGCGTATCGTCCGGACACAGTATGGAGATGGAGCGACATATATGAAAATTCTCAGGTTTGGTGACGATCACGTTGGCGTGCTCAAGAACGATGACATGGTGGTCGATGTGACAGGTTTAATCAAAGGCAGCGGATCCATCGGCCCGCAGGCCGTGATGGAGGAGCTGATAGGCAATTGTGACGAATATCGTTCCCAGTTGGAGAGTCTTGTCGCCTCTGAGAATGGCGTGCCACTCGACGGCCTGACACTGTTGCCACCGATCCCCCGGCCAAGCCGGGTGCTGGCTGCATTCTCAAACTATCTCGACACACCTGAACGTAAGAGGGAAGACGTTCCAGAGGAGTTCTTCTATAAAGACCCGGATGTCGTCGGGCCGGAGGGCTCAGTCAATCTTTCAGATCTTCCCGGGGTCGTGGTCCACCAGCCTGAAGCGGAACTTGCATACGTCATAGCCAGCGGAGGGAGAAACATCAGCGCGGATGACGCCATGGACCACGTCTTCGGCTACATTGGATTCTTCGACATCTCGGCTCGGGGACTGACCCGTCGTTCACAACTGATCCCCAAAGGGCAGGCGACATATGCCGTTGCCGGACCATGGATCACCACCCGGGATGAGATACCCGATCCTCACAACATATGGGTGAAGTCGTGGGTGAATGGGGAAGCCCGCCAAGATTACGGCACGGAGCACATGGCGGTCAGGATCCCTGAGCAGATCGCATGGCTCTCCCGCTTCATAAACCTACATCCCGGGGATATCGTCGCCACCGGTACGTATCACATAGGTCTGGGCCCACTGAACGATGGGGACGTGGCGGAAATTGAGGTCGAGGGCATCGGTAAAACAAGGGTCTTCGCGCACGGCGGAGGCCCCCCCCGGATGGCGGAGTTTAGGCCTGGAATGACGCAGGTGGAACGCCCGGCCGGAGGTATGTCCCGCGTTTAATGACGGACCTGCCGGTGGCCGGGCAAATCAGCAATCCCGGCACCGGATACTTCCTTAATTGCGTCGGCCGCGCACACTATCACCGCCGCCCACTACATTTCAGTGCGCGGTCGTATGCCCGTGTTCATCGCCCAGTCAGGATAGTAGTCGTAGATGTCGGCGTTGGGAAGCGGCCTGCCCATTGGCTGAGGCGGCACCCGGAACGGGCCATCCACCCCAATCATATCGGTCATCCCGTACTCCAACCCGACGCGACGGAGTGTACGGGTGGAGGGCACATTGAACGGAGCGACAGTGGCCAGAGGAAGCCGACCCTGTTCCAGGATCCACGTCCCCGCGGTCGCCACGACGGCGCTTCCAAGTCCAGACGACTGAGCATGTCGTGACACATCCACGCCGATCTCCATGAACGGGTCTCCCTGATCCTTCACTGTGGCCAGGGAGACGAGGTTACCTCCCTGGTAAATCCCGAACGCGGCGACCGACCCGGGACCGTAACAGTGCCAGAACAGATCGAAATCGACTGCCGACAACTCGTCAGTCGCCAGTGCCCTGACACGATCGTCCGTTCGTCCACGCCACGATACCGCGTCCGCAAACAAGAACCAGGTAGGACCCCACACAGAGACCTCGTGGGGCAGGGTGACGCGAGAGAGCTCGTACGCCCCGAATGGGGTGAACAATAGGTCTGGGTGAACGTCTCTTGTTATCGTTTTGAACGGCTCTACCCAGTCCTCACGGGACACAAGGATGCTGCGGCCATTCAGCCTTACGCCGGTAAGACCAGCGTCGTCCACGGTCAACACATCGCTCCCGCGAGCAGGCCGGGCCACCACCGGCACGGAGTCTGGACGCGCCTCCTCAAGCGACAGTCCCAGTCGCTTCTCCTGCCATTCTCTGACCGCCATGTTTAGGTCCGTGGACAACATTTTCCGGTCAACCTCTGAAATAATTCCGCGTCGGGACCCGCGCACTGGTGTAAATTGTGGATTCGCTTTGAGACGCACCCACGCGGGCATTTTGAATGAGCATATCGCCCAGGTCGGGCAAAAACGGCTAAAAACCTCTCCACGACCGCCGCATAGGTGTTTCAGAATTACATAACCCCTCAGATTATCAGTGCGCCCTGAGCGCAAAGGATCTCCGTTTCATGACGCCTCCGGCCGGAAGACACTTTCTCCAGATCCCAGGACCGACAAATGTGCCGAATCGCGTGCTCAGCGCAATCGCCGGACCGACCATCGATCACCGGGGCCCAGATTTTTCAAGCCTGACCCTTGAAGTGCTGGCCGGGCTGAAGAAGGTCTTCAAGACAGAATCCAACGTCCTCGTGTTTCCTGGGTCGGGGACTGGAGCGTGGGAAGCTGCGCTGGTCAACACGCTCTCCCCGGGCGACCGAATCCTCATGTTTGAGACGGGGCAGTTCGCCACCCTGTGGTGTGCGATGGCCCGAAAGCTGGGAATCGAGGTCGATTTCATTCCCGGAGACTGGCGCCACGGGGTGGACCCGGCGCAAATCGAAGCCCGTTTGGCCGAGGATTCAACGCACCAGATCAAGGCGGTCGCGGTGGTGCACAACGAGACCTCTACCGGGGTCACCAGCCGGATTCCAGAGGTGCGCCAGGCTATCGACGCGGCGAACCATCCGGCGTTATTCATGGTGGACACCATATCGTCGCTGGGGTCGATCGACTACCGCCACGATGAGTGGGGTGTTGATGTCACCGTGGGTGGCTCCCAGAAAGGGCTCATGCTTCCGCCCGGGCTTGGTTTTAATGCCGTGAGCGAACGGGCGCTGGTAGCTTCAAAGGAGGCAGCTCTCCCGAAATCGTACTGGGACTGGGATGGCATGCTTGAGACCAACCCACAGGGATTCTTCCCGTACACACCAGCTACCAATCTCCTTTACGGCCTTCGTGAGGCGCTCCTGATGCTGGAAGAGGAAGGGCTCGATAACGTGTTCGCACGGCATGACCGTTTTGCCGCCGCGACCCGTAATGCCGTTTCGGCGTGGGGGTATGAGCTTCTCGCACAAGATGATCGTGAATACAGCAGTTCGCTGACGGCGATAGTAACTCCGGAAGGGCACGACGCCGACAACTTACGAAAAGTAATCCTTGATCGCTTCGATATGTCGCTTGGAACCGGCCTCGGAAAGGTAAAGGGTTGGTCGTTCCGGATCGGCCATCTCGGAGATCTGAACGACCTCACGCTGATGGGCACGATCGCCGGCGTTGAGATGGGATTGGACATCGCTGGAATCCCGCGATCGGGTAGTGGTGTCGCCGCCGCTATGGAGCACTTGTCCGCCGGCTAAGTGACCGGCAGACGGTACCCGCGATATCGGGGAGCCGATTCCGCGCGATACGTAAGTGTGACCAGTAATCTACGTTCAGCGATGGCATATATCCAGACCAACAGTCACCTCCGAAGGTGAATGTTCAGGAATTCGTGTCCGGCAGTGAGAGGCCTACGACCGTCGTCTTCGTTCCCGGTCAACAACTCCCAAAGCGGCTGCGTAGATGCCATCGGTGTCGATGCCAAACAGCGAATACAAGTCATCCCGAGAACCTGACTGGCCGAACGTGTCCACACCAAGGTTGATAGAGGGACTATCGAGCGCCGAACCGATGAACGCCAACGTGTGAGGCGACCCATCGATCACTGTCACGACCGGGCTGCCCACCTCGTGTGGTTCAAGCAAGCCTGTCGGGTCGTAAAGCCCGATATCGTAGCCCCTCACCTGATCTTTTTCGGCAGCACGAACACGCCTGTGGAGCATGTCCGGGCTAGTCACCGTGAACACATTGGCGCCGATCCCCTCACGCTCAAGCAACGGGATCGCCGCAAGAGCCTCCGGGATCATCACGCCGGTCGCGAATAGATTGACGATGGCGTCAGCTTCAGGATTTGCCGTGCGCAGCCTGTAACAGCCGTCGAGCACCGCCTTACGGAGCGCGTCGATGTCCGCCTCGTCGTGAGGATCATTGAACAAGGACTGATCGATCACCTTGGTACTGAGCCGGAGGAACACGGATTCGCCTTCGCCCGAGCCGATGCCGCGTATGGACTCAAGCAAGATCCATTCAAGCTCACGAGCGAACGTCGGCTCGTAATAGCGGATGTTCGGCAACTCCATTCCGATAGACGGAGAAAGCATTCCCTGGTGCGACCCACCCTCCGGGCTGAGCGTCACGCCGGATGGTGTAGCCACGGCGATGAACTTCGACTCTTGGTACACGCCGTACACGAGCGGATCCAGCCCGCGGACGATGAACGGATCGTAAAGAGTACCTATCGGCACAAGTCGTCGCCCCGAAAGCTCCTTCGAAAGCCCGAGCTGCCCTAACAACAGGAACAGGCTCGTCTCGGACAGGCCAAGCTCGATATGGCGACCGTGAGGCCCTTCGGTCCACTTCAGGACCCGGGTCTCGGTATCGAAAAAGTCCGTAGCTTCGGTGTGATGCCACACCCCGGTGCGATTAATCCAGGAGCCCAGGCTGGTCGATGTTGCGACGTCCGGCGAGACCGTGACGATACGCTCAGATGCGTCAGGAGACGTTCGAGCAATCTCTAGAAGGATGCGTGCGAAGCTCTCCTGCGTAGATGCGGCGCTCGTCAATCCAAGATCGGTGTCATTAAACGCAAGCGGCGGCTCTTCCGGCACAATCGGTCGGGTCAGTCGGTCGGAAGCGTGAGATATGTAGTTCGACTCGTCGCTACCATCGGGGAAGCGGTCCCACGGATAATCAGGTTCAACTCCGAAATGATCGGCCAACTCTTCAAACTGGTTTTGTGTCAGTAGCGCCGAGTGATTGGCGGGGTCGGCAGCGATCGGCAGCCCCCAACCCTTCACGGTGTACGCAAACACAACAGAAGGGCCATCGGCGGTTGATGCCTCTTCGTAGCAACGTGCGAGTGTGCCGACATCATGCCCGCCGAGCCCGGCGACGCGCCGCTGCAACTCCTTGTCGTCGAAATCGCTTACGCAGCGCTCGATATCGCTTCGCTGGCCGCGGGTCGTCTCAAGTAGTCGGGCGCGTACATCGGCCGCTGGAGCGACCAGCATCGCCTGGTACTCCTGGTTCGGCATATCGTCTATACGAGTCCTGAGCGCTTCACCGCCCGGCAGCTCCATAAGCTCCGTGAGCTGCTCCCCGTACTTGGCGACGACCACCTTCCAGCCGTTCACCCGGAACATGTCCATGAACCGTGCAACGCGGATGCCCGGCACCACGCGGTCAAGACTCTGTCGGTTCAGATCGACGATCCAGGTGCAACGGTCGAGACCCTGAATAGCGGGTTCCGTTACCGTCTCCCAGATAGAGCCCTCATCCAGTTCCGCATCGCCCATGTGTGCAAAGAAGCGGCCCGATGTGGGTTCTAGATTGTGGCCGTCAAGGTAGTCCCTCGCGAGCGCACCAAACGTGACCGCGCCGGGAGACAACCCAACGGAGCCTGACGAAAAATCGGGAGCGTCCGGGTCCTTGGTTCGACTCGGATAGGCCTGAAGCCCGCCGAACTCCCGGAGGGTCGGCAGGTACTTCACGTCCAGATTGCCGAGCAGGTACTGGATTGCGTGATACACAGGAGACGCGTGTGGCTTGATCGCCACCCGGTCTTCTGCCTTCAACGTCTCGAAGTAAAGAGCGCTCAAGATCGCCGCAGATGACGATGAGGAAGCCTGGTGACCGCCGACCTTCGATCCGTCCGTGCTCTCACGGACGTTGTTGGCCCAGTGGATGATGGCGGTCGCCAGCCATAACACCCTGTCCCGGGCGTTATCCCTGATGAGCTGTACCTGGGATCTTCCCTGTGGGTTCACAGGCGGGTTCACGGCAACCATCGATGCACTCCGATTAGCCCGAAAGACCATCTGAACGTGCGCGTACGTTCCAGAACACTGAAAAATGGGCGACTGTCCCGATCTTACACGTCATGAGACAGCGTGACGCGCCCTCTTGTGACAGTTCTTCACACGTGACATCTCCCGGCGGGACGTTCGGGCACGATAAACTCGCTGCAACATAGAGGAACCACACCCGGAACTGGATTGACCGGGCAAAGCCAGCAACACTCCCCAAGCTCCCACGGGATCATCAGAAACGCCATGAAGTTTGACCGGCTTGACATCTATCACGTAGCGATGCCACTGATATACCCGTGGCGAACTTCCTACGGCGAGGACTACGACATCCAGGCCGTGCTCGTGAAGGCCACCGACGGCGACAACGTTGCATGGTCGGAATCGTCGCCCCTCCACGCCCCTACTTACCTCACCGAAAGCGCCGGCGGCGTCTTCTACCTGCTCTCGGAGATCATGGGGCCGCAGATAGTTGGGCGTGAGTTCGAGGACGCTGACGATCTCAACAGGCTCCTATCTGTATTCAAAGGCAACACATTCGCCAAAGCGGCGCTGGAGATCGCTTCATGGGCGCTGCTCGTCCGTTCTTCCGGCATACCGCTGCACACCCTGCTCGGTGGCGAGACGCGTGAGGTCGTGGCGGGCGCAGATTTTGGCATACAGGACTCGATCGACATGCTTCTCGGCAACATCCAGATCGCCGTGGATGCCGGGTTCCCGAGGGTCAAGTTGAAGGCTGCGCCGGGATGGGACCTCGACATGTTGAAGGCCGTAAGGGGTGCATTCCCGGACACCGTCTTCCACATCGACTGCAACGGAGGCTACTCACTGGACGACCTTCCGATGTTCAAGGAAATTGACAAGTTGGGGCTGGCGTTCATCGAGCAGCCGCTAGCGTTCGATGACCTGTTGGACCATGCGGAGCTGGCGAAGCAGATCGAGACGCCGGTCTGCCTGGACGAGAGCGCGATCAGTATCCGGGCGGTCGAACAGGCTCTACACATCGGCGCGGCAAGCTACATCAACATTAAACCGGGTCGTGTTGGCGGACTGGCAAACTCGATCGCCATCCACGACATCTGCCGGGACGCCGGCGTGCCCGTCTGGGTAGGCGGCATGCTGGAAAGTGCGCTCGGAGCCGCGATCTGCATTGAGCTGGCCACATTGCCCAACTTTACCTACCCGGGCGACCTGTTCCCATCCTCCCGCTTTTACGAGCGTGACCTCAGCCAGCCGGACAACGAACTGACCGAAGCGCACACGTTCAAGCCGTTTATGAACGGGCTGCCGGAACCGGACGCGGACCGGCTTGACGAGTACACCGTTCAATCGGACACGGTGGTTCCAGATTGAACGCTGAAATGTCAGGACAGATAGCCGCGGCAAACCGACGTGAAACTGATCAGGCGTGCACCGTATGAACGCCCGCGGGTGGCGGAGCAAGCTGCCGCGCATGTTGATCGCAGGCATTGCAATCATCGCCGCGATCGCCATCGTCTCGGAGATCAGTTCTGACCGAGACGTCGGCGGGGAGTTGGTAGTCGAGGTACCCGCACCAACGATCGAGTCCAGATCGTGGGAGGTAGGCCAGGAACCAACCGGGGCCATCTTTGACGGCGAGCGGTTGTGGGTTGCGGAAACCGGGTTCGGGACCGTGACGAGCTACGGACTTGAAGGTCAGCGTCTGGACACGGCGGATGTGGGCGGTCAGCCGGCCGTGCTCGCCTCGGGCGCAGGGTTCGTCTGGGTGCTAGACGCAGGCGACGGCTCTGTGACGCAGTTGGACGCCGATGCGAACGTCGTAAGGAAATTTCAGGTCGGGCTGGAGCCTGCTGGACTCGTATTTCTTGGAGATCACCTCTGGGTCTCGGATCCGATACGCGGCTCCGTCTCCAAAATATCGCTCCAGGGCGCGCTGGCCCAGTTACTTGAGATCGGTGTCTCTCCCGGGGCGATCACTAAAACGCCGGAACAGGTGCTTGTCGTCGATGGCGAAACGCTCACCATCACGGGAATCGACCCGGATGGGAATGTTGTCGGCTCGTTTGAGTACCCGGACCAGATAGACATCGGGGATTTCGAACATGTTCCGGGAAACCCAACGGCGTTCCTGTCCACCCCGGATGCCCTGTGGATCGCTTTCGGCGGCATTGGCCAGGTGATGCGCCTCACGCCCGCCGGTAACTTCTCCAGCCTCACCCGTGTTCCAACGGGTCCCCTGGCACTGGCGTGGAGTGGTAACGAGCTGTGGGTGGTATCGACCGACGCAGCAACGATCACCCGAATCTCCGGCACCGGAACGATCGTCGAAACGCACGATATCGGTGGGCACCCGACGAGCATCGCCCATGATGGCAATCACGGTTGGGTAACGGACGACGAGAAAAACGTACTAATCCAGTTCACGCCGGTCGAGTTGGTCCCGTAGGCTCCAATTGGGGATTTTGGTGTGCAGGGGGCCTTGCCCCTATTCACCTAGTCCTGCGGTGCGAACGCCGCCGAAACGTGCCGGCGCTGGATCTTGCCCGTCGCCGTCCTCGGGAGTGAGTCAGCGATGTAGATCCGATCCGGGACCTTGAAGTCAGCCATCCGCTCGCGGCAGAACGCCTGGATCGCAGCCTCATCGGCGTCGCCCGACAGCACCACTGCCGCCTGCACGATCTCGCCGTACTTCACATCTGGAACCGCAAAACATACCGCCTCTGCTACGGCCGGGTGGTCGAGCAGCAGGGCATCCACCTCGAGCGGCGAAATCTTCTCACCGGCGCGGTTGATCAACTCCTTCAATCGACCGGTCAGGGTAAGTCGACCGTCGGCGTCCATGATTCCCTGATCGCCGGTACGGAACCAGCCGTCGGTGAACGCCTCGGCGTTGGCCTCAGGGTTGTTGTTGTAACCGTGGGTCACGTTCTCGCCACGAATCACCACCTCGGCACGCTCTCCAAGGGGCATCATCTTCCCGGCCTCGTCCATGATGCTGATCTCAACACCGGTTCCCATGCCAACCGAGCCCGGTACGCGGTCGCCCGGGGGAAGCAGGTTGGATGACATCTGGTGCGCGGCCTCGGTCATGCCGTACGCCTCAAGAACCGGAGCGCCAAAGCGAGCTTCAAGGTCGTTGAATACCGACGGCACAAGCGCCGCGCTGCAAGATCGGATCAGCCGGAAACTCTCGTGGGGCGCGTTGTCATCGTCGGCACGCATCAGCAGGATCTGGTGGATCGTCGGAACCGCAGAATACCAGGTCGCCCCAGTGCTCTTCTGGTCGGCCCAGAAGGTGCTTGCGGAGAAACGGGAGGGAACTACGATCGATCCGCCGGAATTCAGGGTAGACAGCGCCACGCCGATCAGGCCGTGGACGTGGAAGAGCGGCATCACCACCATCGCCACGTCATCGGGCGTCAGAGCGTACGTGTCCTTGATGTTGCCGAGCGATGTCAGCAAGTTCTTATGCGTTAGCGGCACGCCCTTGGGCCGGTTGGTCGTACCAGACGTGTGAAGGAACAGCGCCACGTCGTCCTCAGAAGGCGGTATGACGTCCTTTGTCAAAGTGAGTTCGCTGCCATTGCGAGCGATAACGACATGGGCGCCGGTGGAGGAGGCGTCCATAGTCGGGATGTTCAGCTGGTTCG